>JAABUZ0100001615.1_pt1 | contig 41843 bp, 33 predicted proteins | sample 5562091 | NCBI WGS metagenome assembly JAABUZ01 (sample SAMN12813069, study PRJNA571459) | rock metagenome | isolation source: Antarctica rocks | place: Antarctica: Victoria Land, Linnaeus Terrace sud | collected 2015-12-21
CGTGATGGGCGGGGCCGAAGGCGCGGATGCGACGCCGGACGTCGCCCCGCGCGAGGCCGAGCCGCACCTCGCCGTGATCGGCGAGCCGGTCGCGCTCCTCGGGCGCGGCGTGCTCGCGGAGGTACTCCGCGAACGTCTCGGCCGCGCGCGTCGGCGGCAGGTGCAGCTCGGCGAGCCGGTCGAGCTCGCGGTCGGCGAGAAATTTCGCGCCGTAGTCTTCGAGCGCGGCGTCGAGCCGCGCTTGAAACGCCTCGGCGCCGTGGGTCCGCACGAACGTGTCGGGATCGTCGCCGCCCGGGAGCCGGACGACGTAGGAGACGCAGCCCGCCGCGCGCAGGATCTCGATCGACTTGGCGGTCGCCTTGAGGCCCGCGCCGTCGGCATCGAAGCAGAGGAAGATGCGCTCGGCGTACTTGCGCAGCTCGGCGGCCTGCTCGGGCGTGAACGACGTGCCGAGGGCCGCGACGGCGTGCGTGAAGCCGGCCTGGTGCAGCGCGATGCAGTCGAGGTAGCCCTCGACGACCAGGAGCGACTCGCGCTCGACCGCCGCGCGGCGCGCGACGCCGAGCGCATACAGTCCGCGGCCCTTCGTGTAGACGGGCGTCGTCGACGTGTTGAGATACTTCGGCTCCGAACCATCGAGCGCGCGGCCGCCGAAGGCGACGGGCTCGCCCGTCGTCGCGAACGTCGGGATCATCAGACGGTTCCGATAGAAATCGTAGTGGCCGCGCTGGCCCGCCTTCACGAGCCCGGCGGTCGCGGCGAGCTCGAGCTCGACGCCCTCGCCTTCGAGATGCCGCACGAGGCCGTCCCAGCCGTCGGGCGCGTAGCCGAGCCGAAAGCGCTCGACCGTCCCGGGCTGCAGGCCGCGGCCCGCGACGTAGGCCCGCGCGGCGTCGGGGCCCGTGCCCTTCCCGAGCCGGAGCTGCTCGACAAAGTACGCCGTGGCGGCTTCGTTCGCGGCGAAGATCCGCTCGCGCTCGCTGCGAACGCGCGCGGCGGCCGGCGTCTCGGGTTCGAGCTCGACCCCCGCGCGCCGAGCGAGCGCGCGCGCCGCGTCCGGGAAGCTCAGATTCTCGAGGAGTTGTAGGAACTTGATCGCGTCGCCGCCCGCGCCGCAGCCGAAGCACTTGAAGAACCCGCGATCGGGATGGACGTGGAACGATGGCGACTTCTCGCCGTGAAACGGGCAGAGCCCGACGAGGTCGTTCCCGCGTTTGCGCAGCTGCACGTAGCCGCCGATGAAGCCGCCGAGGTCGGTGCGCGAGAGGATCTCGCGGATCTGCGTTTGGTCGAGTCGCATCAGGTGTGGACGCCGTGGGTTCGTCAGTAGATCGAATCGAACCCGCGCTGTTCGGCGTGCACCGCTTCGAGCAGCGTCATCCAGCGGATGTTGTAGAAGCGCGCATCGCCGAAGCGCTCGGGATCCTCGAGCGGCAGCCGCTCGATCATGGCCTGCACCGATTCGAGCACCGTCCGCGACGGCGTGAAGCCGAGTACCTTGCTGAGCTTCGCATTGCTCATCCGGTAATTTCGCACGAGCGCCGGCAGCGGCGCCTGCTGCAGCTCCACGCGAATCGGCGGCTCGACGAGCCCGAGGGAGCCCGCGACGAGCATGGCCAGCTGTCGGATCTGATAGTTTTCTTCGAGCACGTTGAAGATCTCGCCGCGGATCGCGTCGGCCGGCGCGCCGAGCGCGGCAACGTGCACGGCGGCGACGTCCTCGACGTCGACGAGCGGTCGCCACATCCAGCCGCCGCCGTGCAGCGAGAGCCGCCGGCGCAGCACGGCGTCCTTCACGAACGTGTTAACGACGAGATCGTAGCGCATCCGAGGGCTGTAGCCGTAGACCGTTCCCTGGCGAAAGACGACCGGCGTGAAGCGCGCGCTCGCCTCCCGCAAGATCACCTCTTCCGCGAAGCGCTTCGAGAGCGAGTAGGCGCCGCGCGGTGCGACGAGCGTCGTCTCGTCGCACATGACCGGTGACCGCTCGAGCTCCCGCGACGACGCATCGCTGTCGTAAATCGAAGCGCTGGACGCGAACGTGAAGCGCTCGATGCCATGCGCGAGACAACTCGCGACGAGCCGCTCCGTGCCCGTGGCGTTCATCTGCCAATTCGCGGTCGTGTTGTACTCGGCGGTCGGGTCGTTCGAGAGGCCGGCGAGGTGGCAGACGGCGTCGATGCCGAGCAGCCAGCGATCGTCGAACGCACGCAGATCACCCTGGATGATCTCGAGGTCGAGCGCCGCGAGCGGATCTCGGCCCCAGAAGAGCCGGTCGAGAACGACGGGGACATGGCCCGCTTCGAGGAGCCGGCGGCAGAGCACGACGCCGATATAGCCGGCACCGCCGGTAACGAGAACCCGCATGGCACCTTCTTACGTAGGCACGCGCGGCCTTCCGCCGGTCCCGCAGCTTAGGAGATGCTCGCGGCCGCCGCGAAGGCCGGGTGGTGATCGAATCCGGAAACGACGACGTCGACGTCGATGAGCTGATGGAACGGTTGCGCACGCGCGTCTCGGAAGTCCGGAACCGTCCGGAGGGGCACGTCCCGATCAACGCCTTTTCGCTGCGCTCGAACGTCTACCTCAATGCGGTCGAAGCGCACGCGAACATCGCGGATCAGAAATCGCAGATTCGAACGCAATGGCCGTCGCATCTTGGTGCGACGTTTCCATTCAGCGTCGGCGCGGTCCGCAAGATCAGCCTCGCGATGCTTTCGTTTCTGTTTAAAGATCAACGGCACGTCAACCAAGCGCTCGTCCGCGCGCTGCGCGAGCAGGTCTCCCTGAGCCGGCAACTGATCGAGCAGATCGAAGCGCTGCGGGCCGACGTCGAGACCTTGCGGCGTCGCGCGATCGAGGCCGACGCCGTCGTTGATCGCTGACGCAGCGCGGGCCGCGGCGCCGCGCGTCGCGATCGTCACGCCCTGGTTCGGCGAGCATCTCCGCGGCGGCGCGGAGCAGCAGGCGTGGCAGCTGGCGCATCAGCTCGCGCGCCGCGGTCACGACGTCACCATCCTCACGACGTGCTCCGCGGGCGCGAATGAAGATTGGGGCCGCAATGCGCTGCGCGCGGGAACGACGCGGCTCGGGCCGCTGACCGTCAGGCGATTTCGCGTCGCGCCGCGCGATCGACGCGCGTTCGAGCGGGTCAATGCGATCCTCCTGGGGCTTCGGCCGAGCGATCTCCACCCGTCGGTCAGCCCGATCGGCGAGGACGACGCGCGGATCTTCAGCGAGCACAACATCTCGAGCCCATCGCTCGACGCGCACTTGGCCGCCGAAGGCGCCGGCTACGATCACGTCCTCTTCCTGCCGTATCTGTACGCGACGACGCTCTCCGGCTTGCCCATCGTGGCCGACCGGGCATATCTCCAGCCATGCCTGCACGACGAGCCGTATGCGTATCTGCCGGCAGTCGAGGCCGTCGCGCACGCCGCAAAAGGCCTTCTCTTTAACAGCGAAGGTGAGCTCGCGCTCGCGACGCGTCTCTTCGGGCCCGGCATCCTCGCGAAGTCGCGCGTCGTCGGCGAAGGCATTGACGTGCCCTCGCAGGACGTGCCGATCCCCGGTCACGTCGGCTCGTTCGTCCCGTCGCGCGAGCGATACGTGCTGTATCTCGGGCGTCAGGATGCCGGGAAGAACGTGCCGATGCTCATCGGCGCGTTCGGCGAATTCCGACGGCGGCAAGCGGCGTCGCCGTTGCGGCTCGTGCTCGCGGGCGAACGGCCCGTCTCGTACGGCGACGTCGCGAAAGGGATCGTCGATCTCGGGCCGGTCGGCGAGGCCGAGAAGCGCGCGCTGCTACGTCACGCGCGCGCGCTCGTCCAACCGAGCACGAGTGAGAGCTTCTCGCGCGTCATCTACGAGTCGTGGCTCGCCGGCCGGCCGGTCGTCGTGCATACGGGATGTCTGCCGACGGCGACCGCCGTCGAACGCTCGGGCGGCGGCTTCACCGCCGACACGACGGCGGCATGGTCCGCTGCGCTCGAGCGCATCGAGTACACCGCAGCGGACGAGCTCGATCGAATGGGGCGGCTCGGCCGATCCTACGCCGAGACCGTCAGCGCGTGGCCGTCGGTGATCGCACGGTACGACGAAATCTTCGCGTCCACGCCGATTGCGGCGGCCATGGAGCCGCTGCGCGTCGTGCAGACGATCGCGGACGGCCTCCCGCATGGCGCCCGGTACTATGCCGATGCGCTCGCGCGATCGCTCGCGGCGCGTGGGATCGCGGTGCTCGACGACCCTCTCGGGAACGCTTCGCCGGGCGGTCTGGTAACGATCCGACACATGACGGCGAAGCGCGACGCCGGCCGACGGGGCGACGCCGAGATCGTCATCTATCATGCGGTCGATTCGGCGCTGCGTCCGATCGATGAACCGGCTCGCGAAGCGACGGCACGTTCGGCGCGAGATGCGTACGCGGCCGCACCGGCGGTGCGCGATGCGCTCGCGGTCGCAGGCGTCCCGGCACCGTTCCTTCCGATTTGCATCGATCCGCGAAGCTGGGACGAACAGCCCGACCTTTCGCTCGTCGGAGCGCTGCGTGACGGCAAACAGCACGTGCTGTACGCCGGACCGATCATCGCGAAGGACGACTGCGACGATTTGCTGATCCTGTTCCTCAACTACCTCACGCTCGAGCGCGAGGCTCGGCTCTCGATCGTCGGCAGCGGCGAGATCGACGATCGCGTCTTCGCGCATCTCTACACCGAAGTGCGTCGCCTCGAGATCGAGGATCACGTGCTGATCGCACGCGAACTCTCCGGTCCACAATCACAAGCGGTCTTTCACACCGCCGACGTCTTCATCTCGCTCGATCGAAGCGAGGGCTACGGCCTTGAACTCCTGCGCGCGATGTGGTTCGACGTCCCGATCCTCGCCGCCGCGACGGCGACGTCGCGCGAGATCGCGGGCGATTCCGGGCTGCTGCTCCACGACCGCAGCGACCTCTTCGCCGTCGCCGTGCTCGCGCAGATCCTCGCAACCGACGCGACGACGCGGAAGGCGGTGATCGCGAAGCAGCGGCTCGCACGCGAGCGTTTCAGCGCGACGGCGAGCGTCGATGCCGTCATCGCGTCACTCGTCGAGCGGAGGCCGACACTCGAACCCACCGAAGCGTCGTAACATGGCGATTACCACGATCGATACGATGTTCGACGCGGCGAAAATCTTCGTGCCGGACGTGTACGAAGATGATCGCGGCTTCTTCAAGGAGACGTATTCGATCGCAAAATACAACGCCGTGGGCCTGACCGACACGTTCTATCAGGATAGCGTCTCGTCGTCCACGCGCAACGTCATCCGCGGCTTGCATTACGACTTCAAGATGTCGAAGTTCGTGCAGGTGCTGCGCGGCAAGATTTGGGACGTCATCGTCGACATCCGCTCGACGTCGCCGACGCACTTACGTTGGCAAGGCTTTTATCTCTCGGAATTTAACCACCGGCAACTCTACATCCCGGCCGGATTCGCGCACGGCTTCATCGCGCTCACCGACGACGTCGTCTTCAGTTACAAGCACGGTGCGCCGTACGATCCAGCGAGCGAGGGCGCGATTCGCTGGAACGATCCCGGGCTCGCGATCGAGTGGCCGCTCGTCGGCGAGCCGCGCGTCTCGCTGAAGGATCAGCGCGCTCCGCTGCTCGCCGATGCGAACATCCCCGCGTGGCCCGGGGCCTAACGGCCTCGTGGGAGCGATCCACGTCGTCGCCGCGCAGCGCGTGCCGCTCGGCGTCGGATCGGCGGTGGCGTTTCTCGTGGTCGCGGCGCTCGTCGGCTACGTCGCATTCCGGCGGCCCGCACTCGGGATCGCCGCGTTGCTCGTCCTCGATCCGTTCGAATGGCCGCACGCGATCGGTCCGACCGACATCACGCTGCCGAAGGCGGCGCTCGTCGGCGTCGTCATCGCCCTCGTCGCGCGGCGCGTCTCGCTCGCGCCCCTACGCGATCCGTACACGCGGCCGCTGATCGGCGGCGCATGTGCGATCATCATCGTCACCGCGCTTACCGCTATCCCCGCGACGTACATCGACGCGACCGCGCGCGAGGTGCTCAAGTCGATCGAGTACGCCGTCTCGTTCGCCGTAGCCGCGCTCGCGATCGGCAGTCGCGACGACGAGGCAGTGGTCCGAACGAGCGTCGTCGTCGCCACCGGGCTCGTGTGCCTCACCGCGCTCGCGCAATACGTCACGGGCTCGCCGTCGGGGGTCGTGATCGGCGGCCACGACGTGCCGCGCATTGCGGGCGCGCTCGAAGGCCCGAATCAGCTCGCGGGCTATCTCGGGCTCGCGATCCCGATCTGCCTCGCGAGCGTCCTCGCGCGCGAGCGATCGTACCGCATCACCGCGGCCGTCCTCGTCCTCGCGATCGTCACGGACGTCCTGACGCTCTCGCGCTCGGGGTTTCTCGGCCTCGTCGTCGGGATCGCGCTCGTGCTGCTGCTGCACGGCCGCCGCTCGGCGATCTCGACGCCCGTCCTCGCCGGCGGCGCTGCGCTCGCCGCCGTGCTCGCGCTCGGCGCAGCGCGGCTCGGCGTTCTGCAGCGCTTCTTCTCCGTCGGTGAGGTAGCACGCGACAACGGCCTCGGCACGCGCAGCGAACTTTGGTCGGCCGCCGTAACGCTCTGGAAGCTCGATCCCGCGCTCGGGATCGGCGCCGGAAACTTCGAGCTCCTCACGCCGCGCGCGGGGCTCATCGGCATCCGGACGCACGCGAACAGCCTGTACCTTCAGTCGCTCGCCGAAGGCGGGCTCGCGCTCTTCTTCGCCGTCGTCTGGACGATCGTGAGCGGGATCGTGCTCTGCCTGCGCGACGCACCGCGCTCGACGCTCTTGCTCGGAATCGGCGCCGCGACGCTCGGGTTTACCGTGCATCAAATCTTCGACGTGCTGACGTTTTTCCCGAAGGTTGGCGGGTTCTGGTGGCTGTTGCTCGGCGCCGCGTCGGGTCGAATCTACGCGCTGCGGTCGGAGTCCGCGTGACGCGACGGCCGCGCGTCGCCTTCGTCGTGCAGCGCTGCGGCGAAGACATCGCGGGTGGCGCGGAGAGCCTCTGCCTGCAGCTCGCGCAACAGATGGCGGACGACTGGGACGTCGAGATCCTCACGACGTGCGCACGCGACACGCGCACCTGGGCAGACGAATACGTGCCGGGTCCGACGACGATCGGCGGCGTCACGGCACGGCGCTTCTCCGTTCCGATTGGTCGCGACGTCGCGGCCTTCGATCGTCTCTCGCAGCGCATCGCGAACGGTGCGAGCACGCGCTCCGATCAGGAAAAATGGATGCGCGCGCAGGGTCCGGTGGCGCCGGACCTTCTTACGTATCTCGCGCGCCACGGGACGACCTACGATCGGATCTTCTTCATCTCGTATCTGTACGCGACGACGGCACTCGGCCTACCGCTCGTCGCCGAGCGCGCAGTCCTCGTCCCGCTGGCGCACGACGAATGGATGCTCGACGTCGGGCTTTTCCGGACGATATTCGGGCGGGCTTCGGCCTTCGCGTTCGTCTCACACGAGGAACGGGCGCTCGTGGAGGAGCGGTTCCCCGAAGTGCACGACGTAGCTTGCCTGACGTTTGCCGTTGGCATCGATCCGCCGTCGGTCGACGGCGACGCCTTTCGCGTGGAGCACGCGATTACAGGCGACCTGTTCGTGTGTGTCGGCCGCGTCGAACCGGCGAAGGGGACCGACGAGCTCCTAGCATCTTTTTCGGCACTTCAGACGGCGGATCCGAGATCTCGTACGCTCGTACTCGTCGGCCCGGTCGACATGCCGATTCCGAGACGTGATGACGTCGTCGCGCTCGGCCGCGTGGACGAGCAAACCAAGTGGAATGCACTCGCCGCGGCAACGATCGTGTGCGTTCCATCCACGTACGAGAGCCTCTCGCTCGTCGCCCTCGAGGCTTGGTCCGTTAGTTCGCCTATCCTCGCAAACGGCGGCTCGGCGGTCGTCGTCGGCCAGTGCCGACGTGCGAATGCAGGGCTCTGGTACGCGACGGAAGCCGAATTCGTCGAGCTCGCGCGAACGCGGCTCTTCGGACGAGCGCGCGAGCTCGGCGCGAGCGGCCAGCGATACGTCCACGAGCACTACACATGGCCGGCCGCACGCCGAGCGCTTCACTCGCTCGTCGCGCCCGTCGTCTCGGCGGCATGATCGATTTCCAGCGTGCGGCCGTCGTCGCGATACTCGTCGCGCTCGTCGGAGCCGAGGTCGTCCGCCCGACGACATTCGCCGCGAAACGTATCGCGTATCGCAGCTCCGGTGCGGCAAGCGTCGTCGCCCTCGACCGGATTGAGCTCGACGGCCTGCCGCCGATCGTGCAGCCCGCGCTCGGCAACATCGACGTGGCGACGGTAATCGAGCACGGCCGGTCGAGACCATTCGCTCAGAGCGAGTCAGTCCCCCGAGGCGCGGTCATCAATCTCGTCGGTTGGTGCGCCGATCCTATCGCGCGTTCGCGTGGGGCACTGCTCCTAGCGATCGTGGACGGCAAACAACGGATCGATGAGACACCCGACTATTCCGTAATTCGGCCTGACGTGGCACGCGCTCTGAATTCGAACGACGCACTCTGGACCGGCTACCGTATCGACGTAGCAACGACTAACCTGAGCTTGGGACGGCACCAGGTCGAGGTCGCCGTCATGCGATCGAGCGATCGAACGATCGCTGTCTTCCCGGAACCGATCGCCTTCTCGGTGACGCGTTCGCGCTGATCGTCGCGATCTACGGAAAGACGTCTTTATGCACGAGGCGATACCCGACGATGAGATTCGCCGTATCGATCGGGATCTGCAGCGGAAAACGCTTTCGCACGACGACACGAAAATGCTTGGACAGCTCGCGGTTGACTTCCCAGAGCTGATTAACATGTTCCGCCTTGATGATCGGATCGTACGACATGTTGAAATGCTTCTCGAACATCGGCTTGGACGAGATGCGTCGCGCGAGCGAGTACGCCAAGCCGCCCTCGCACGGCAGGACCACGTCGAAGTGTCCACCGCGCCGAAGCAAGCGCGCCGCTTCTGCGATCGCAGGCGGCAGATTCCGCAGATGCTCGAGCACGTGAATTGCGATGAGGCGATCGAACGATCCGTCGGCGAAGGCCTGACGCTCTTCGATGCTCCCACGATGAACTTGCGGCGGCGAGAGTCGCGAGGCGAGTCGCTTGCAGAACTCGTCCCGCATTTCCAGGACGTGATAATCTTGGCGCTGCAGGTCTTCGTATTCGAGGTGACCACCGATGCCGGGTCCGATCTCGAGCGTCCGGCTTCCCGGAGACACCGGAAGGTCCGTCACAAAACCATTGTTGAAACGCTCGGCGATACCGTACTTATTTGGCAACTGCTCGTGCCACAGCATCATCCATGCTTCGCGCGCGTCTTCCTGCTCTTTCGTGAGCGGCGGCACGGATTTCGGCCATCGGCCGCGAGGCGGTTGAGGGGGACGAGTCTGCTGCACGATCGGTCCTCCGCTTCGGTGCGAACGCCAACGGCGGTAAAAAGCCGCCGAGTTTCGCTCGATTTAGCCGAGATCTTTTCGCTCTTCCGTCTCACCGATCATCCTCGATTCTTCAATAATGGTCTGCCGAGTCCGACGAACGGGCACGTGCACGGGAAACTCACGTTGTAACGCGCCGCCTTTGGATGCTGAGCAGCATGTCGCCCGAGAGGAGAATGATCGCGATACCCATCAGCGCGAAGGCGACGCGCTCGTAGGGTGGCTCGAAGGAAAACCGGACGTTGGACGAGCCGGCCGGGATCGCGACGCGCTGGAAGACCGGCCTGCTCAACATGACGTCGACGTCGCGGCCGTTCACGCTTGCGCGCCATCCGGGCATATACGTCTCGAGACGTATCAACGTCGACGGCCGGGAACATACCGTCGACATGGAATCACGCGTTACCGCCTTCACGGTGCATCCATCCGCTTCGACATACGGCGTCGTATCGGCTGCGCGGTAAATCGACATCAGCGAGTCGGAGTACACTCGGGACAGCTCGTTACCGGAGAGATACTCGAGTCGGAAGCGCGCCGAAGAGTTGACGGGCACCTGACTCGAGCCTCGGATCTGCTGGAGCGCAAACGGGAAACTCGGATAAAGCCAGATTGCGACCGGCCGCGTCGCGTGGAACGTCACGAACGAAAGACTGATGTGCCCGTCGACGACTCGCAGCGGTCGATCGAGCGGTATCCGAAACATCGCATTGTCGACCGAGCCACGCAACGGCCGACGTCCGTGTTGGCAGACACCTCGCGAGCACACCGTGACCGCGAGGATGCCGTTTGCGGTATCGGCGTAATTACCGATCAAGATCGCGACGGCGCGTACGCGGCCGGTCGGAACGATGTCCTGCACCGCGATCGTGACCGGCTCGCTCGGCTGGAGCATGTACGGCAGATTCCCAGAGGGAACGGTCGCATTCTCGTACAGCTGGCGATGCATCTCGACCTCAAGCTCCAGATGTCTGCCAGGCAATTCGGCCTTGGCTTGCGAGAGCCGCATCGAAGTTCCGTCAACGTCCGCAAACTCGTAGAATCCATCGGGGACGCTCCCGTTATCGCTGAAGGTGATGACGATCGGACTGCCGTTCGCGGAGAAACCCGGATCGAGCGGAATCGTAAATACGCTGTTATCGACGCTACTCTCAAGCTTCCGGCTCCCTCGAGCGCATCCCGTCGCGTTGCACGCCGTTAAGTGAAGCGTGCCGTTTGCCGAGCCCCGGTAATTTCCCTGAAGGACCCCGATCGAACGGATACGTCCGACCAGCGAGCGATCGGTGATCGTTGCGACCACCGGCGCCGTGGATCGGGCGATATTGACGATCGTCGATGGTCCCGAGGGCTCGCCGATCGTCGTCGTGTCTTCGCCGCCAAACGTCGGAGTGACGAGATAGCGCACTCCCGCAGCCTCGAAGAGTCGCAGCCGATCACGAAACGTCTGGACGCGAGTTGGGGTCCCCGGCGCAGAGAGAATCGTGCCCGTGAACAGCGTCGGGTCGACGTATGGATCGAGATCGTGCGCAAGGCCGTACAGCATAATCGAAATCGGAGCGTCGTTGTAATTGATCTGTGATAAGCCGAAATACGATCCGTAGTTCGGAGCGATCGGCGCGGTCGAGTAAATCCGCGCGAAACCGAGATGCGAGCGCAAAAATCCGACCCCACGGAGATCAAGCGAGCCTCCGGTCAAATTCGCGAACATCGGTATCATTAGGAACGTCGTCGCCTCGACGATCGCGACGGCTCCGAGCACCACCGCTTGTCCACGTCCCCTCAGCGCGAATAGACCGAACACGACGAGCACGAAGGTCGAGACGGCAAAGACGATCGTAAACGTCAGCCAGTTCGAGTAGCCGGGTGCCCTGAGGAGCCCAGCGAAAACGTCGCCTCTTCCCTTGCTGTAATACATGAGTACCAAGGCGAAGACGGCAACCCAAGCGATCGTGACGCCGCGCCGCCGTACTGCTCGGAGCTCGAGGTCGTCGAGGCAGAACCCGACGAGAATTGAGATACAGAGTTCCCACGTGGCTGGTGCGTATCTGAAGAAAGCAGTGTAGCGGATCCCCGGGACGTGGACGACGATCGCATGGAGTACCGGAACCCCGAAGCTGGCACCCATGACAACGACGGCCCATGCGAGGCAAAGGATTCGAACGTGCCGTAGTCGTCGGCCCTGGATCGCGATCGAGGCTAGCAAAACGCCAGAGATCCCGAGGTAGCCGCCGATGCTACCCCAGACCGAGTCGGGCATCGCGAACCGGAAGATCGGTCCCCATGCATATGGCAGGAATGTCTGAATGAGCGCAGTCGTCGGGAAGAAGACCGACCCGAACGCGCCGGCGTGTCCGCCGACGAACGAGACGCGGAGATAATCGAAGAAGCTGATCAAGAGCGGCGCCGCCAGAAAGACGCCGAGAATCGATCCGAGCACAGCATTCGCGGCCGCGCGCGTCCGTCGCGATGCAGGAACGGTGGCTAATCGAGCTGCGCCCCAAGCGACCCCGAGCAGCGCGTCGATATACGCGGTCTCTGGGAAGCCGGTCGTCAGGGAGAGCGTCGTCGGAACCGCGATCCAGCCCCATCTTCCGCGTGATGAAGCGGACATGGGATGGTAGATTCTCTCGTAGCCGTAAAGGAGGAACGGTAGGAACGCGGCGGGATAGAACTGCTCGGCGCCGAGCCATGCGTAAGAACCGTTGAGACCGTACAAAATCCCTGCGACGGCGGCGCCCAGCTCCGCGAACTGCAGCCGCCGCAGCAATAGGTAGAGGCCGACGCTGCTCATGAGCTCGACGACTACGTTGATGAGCGCCTGTCCGTTGAACGCGAACACGAGCGGGTCGAGAAAGAAGAACGCCGACGACTGCATTTCGCCGGCAAGCGGAACTCCCGTTCCTTCGAAGTAGTTCCACCATGGCAGCCGCCCGTGCAGCAGCTGCTCGACCGCGAGTCGCGCTCCGTTCTCGTGCGTGAAGCCCATACTGGGATCAATGAGCGGTAAGCCCGAAAGCGGACCACGGTGAAGATCAACGCCGAGGCCGCTATAGAGCAAGATAGGATCGGTCTTCAGATACCCGCAGATGATCGGTAGATTGACCAAAATCGGAATCAGAACGGCGTAGAAGAGACCGCTCATGACAACGCGGCGTAAGTTCTTCAGATACCGCTGCTTCCGAGCTCGGCGGGAGGATTACGCCTTGCGTTCAGATGATTCGCCTGACGGGAACGAATAGAGCGAAGATCTGCGGAGGCGCAGCATCGCGCGCACCCACGTCGGTGGATCGCCAAAGAACGACACTTTTTTGCCCTCCGCGAATGAGCGCGAAAGGTAGTTGACTGGCAGCTCGGTCGCCCGATATCCCTTTCGCAAAAGCTTGATCGTGATCTCGAAATCAAAATCGAATCGATTACACTCGAACGTGAGTCCGTAGAGACAGTCTCGGCGAAACACCTTATACATGGTGAACGGGTCGTTCAAGCGCTGTTTATAAATCGTATTGAACATCCCGAGGAGCACTAAGTGCGCAGCATTCGCGATCGTCGCGACGAACGGCTGATCGTCGAACTCACGCAATTTCCACATCGACTTCTCGGGGTTGTGGCGCGAGCCGAGCACGAAGTTTCGTTGCAGCGCGAAGAGCGGCGCGACCAAATCGTCGTAGTCCCCGACGTCGTACTCGAGATCCGCGTCTTGGAGCAGCACAACATCGCCAGTCGCATGCTTCAGACCGGTTCGAACGGCGAATCCCTTTCCTCGGGGCCGCTCTTCGTGGATGATGCTCACCCGAGGCTGAGAACGAAACTCCTCAACGATCTGCCGCGAGCCGTCGGTCGAATTGCTCTCGACGACGATGATCTCGATGTCGATCGCGGGAAGTTCCTTGTTCACGACGCGTTGCAGCGATTCACGGACGGTATCAGCTTCGTTATATACCGGAAAGATGACCGACAAAAGCTTCGTCGACCGCCGCTCGACGGGTCGCGCGAGCAGCAGCATGTTCGAGCGGAACCACTCGCTCAGTTCTTTCGACGGACTGGGCACTGCGTCGCGAGCGTCGGTGAAGATCGTGAAGTCGCCTAGGCCGCAACGTGTCGCCAGCAGTTGCGCGTTGTCCGGATTAAAGAAATAACGTGAGCGCGACCGTAGCGCGGCCCATCGAGTTCGTTCGCGAATGGCCGAAGTCGATGTCGTCGAAGGCATCGCAAGCGCGACGATCCCGTTCTCTTCAAGCGAGGTGACGGCGCGGCGCAATCGATCGAGCGGATCGTCATCCCCAAGTTCACCGGTAAAGACGATCGTCGAAAACGGCGAGGAGCCTTTTGCATAGGACGATCCGGTGAAAGTTCCAATCGAGCCCACGGGACGCCCGGCATATGCTTCGATCGTCGCCCTCATCTCGGCGATCGGTAACGCCCGCGAAGCGTTGCCGTCGTGCAGCTTCGTTCCCGGCGGCCGGCTCGCGAACAGTAGCTGACAAGCGTGACAGCTAAAAAAGCCCGATTTCTCGAGGATGAACTCGTATTCAACGTTGTCGGAGCTGCAGAGGGGGCAATGCACGCGGCTATCGGAGAATCGCCGAAACCGGCTACCCGCGAGATCGGTAGCTTCTACGAACATTGGTGCGCGCGTTCCCGAACCGAATCCTAGTCTAGAGCGTGAAGCCTGCAGCGACGGCATCGTCACGAAACATCTTCACCGTCTCGAGCGAGAACGCGCCGAGGTCCTTACCGACGCCGGCGAGCTTCTTGAGGATGTCGTTCGTCGCGGTAATGATATGGCACCCCGACTGATCGGCCTGGAACACGTTGAGCAGCTCACGTGGGCTCGCCCAGATCAACTCGAGCTGCGGCGAAGCGCTCATCGTCGCAACCGCCTCGATGACCATCGGGATCGGGTCGCGGCCCGTGTCGGCGATACGCCCGGCAAAGAGCGATATATAACCTGACGGCGCTTCGCGCATCGCGGCGGCGACCGTCGCCACCTGCTCGTTCGTCATCAGCGCCGTCACGTTGAGCTTCACGCCCTTGGCGGCGAGCCGCTCGACGACGGGGACGCACGATTCGCCGCGCGTGTTCGTCACCGGGATCTTCACGTAGACGTTCGAGCCCCACGACGCGATCAGCCGTGCCTGCCGTTCCATCTCATCGAATTCGTCGGAGAAGACCTCGAATGAGATCGGACGCTCGTCGAGATGCGAGAGCACCTCGAGTGCGAAGCCGGCGTAATCGGTAATTCCCGCCTTCCGCATCAAGGTCGGGTTGGTCGTGAAGCCGGAAATGTGCGGCAACGCCGCCATCTCGAGGATCCCCTTGAGGTCGGCGCCGTCAGCGAACAGCTTGACCTTCAGGTCGCGAACCGATGGCGACTGCGAGCTAGCTTCGACTGCTGTCATCGAGAATCCAATCTCCGGCGTGAGCGAGCGACGTCACGCGAGCATCCGCGCTCATCGGCTCGCGTTCCTGGTAGCAGCGATCGATCCAGACGACTTTGCATCCCGCGGCCTGCCCAGCGACGACGTCCGACCAGCGATCACCGACCATGTACGATCGGTCGAGTGCGATGCCATGCTCGGCGGCTGCGGCGATAAGCATACCGGGCTTCGGCTTGCGGCAACCGCACGCATCCGCATTGTCATGATAGCAAACGTAGACGTCGTCGATCGTCAGTGCCTCGCGGATGCGGGCGTTGAATCGACTCGACTCGATCGCGTGTCGTCGTACCGCGAGCGACGTCGGGCTGGTTCGTCACCACGACGATCGCGAATCGACTCGCCCGCAGGCGCTCGATCGTCTCGCGGGCGGTGTCGTCGATCCGCAGTTCCGCGTCGGATGCCGGTGGGTACGGTCTTCCGTCGCGCACGACGGCTGCGTTGAGCACGCCGTCGCGATCGAAGAACACCGCCCGCTTCACCTCGACTCGGCGACCGATTCCCACTTGGACGGAGCCGACTTGAGTTTGGGATGGAAGACGAGCAGGTGCCAGAGCACGCCCTGGAACGCCTCAGAATGCGCCGTGATGTTCGACGGGTTCACGACGGGCACGAGGACGCACGCGTCGGCGACGCGCTTCGTGTACCCACCGTCCCGGCCGACGATGCCGGCGATGGAGGCGCCTACGTCTTTCGCGAGCTGCAGCGCGCGGACGAGATTCGGACTCACGTTGTCTTCGAGGTTCCCGCCCCCGACCGAAAGGATTAGCAGCGTATCATCCTTCCGCAGCTTGCTGACCTTGAGCCACTCGCTGAAGACCGTCGGCCAGCCGTCGTCGTTGACGCGCGCCGTCAACTCCGCAACGTTGTCCGTTGGGGCGTATGCTTCAAAGCCGCAGATCTTCCGAAAGTCATTGACGGCATGGGATGCGTTCGCCGCACTTCCACCGACGCCGAGGATGAACAGCCGCCCCGCTCTCGCACGAGTCGCGACGAGGAGATCGGCCATCGCCTCGATTTCGGCTCGATCGAGCTGTTCGACGATCGAACGCACCTCATCGAGAAAACTTTCGGCGAACGACGGCGCGCTGACGATCGACATCGATACAAAGCCTTCCTGACGGCACGCGGAAACGGGGCGGGCCGATGGATTCGCGTCCTACCCCGCTGCCGTGCGACGCACCTGCCGTCGCGACGAGGACTCGAGATTTCACCCGGACAACAGGCGGACCGTTGACGCAAGGACGCAGATGAAAATCGTATTTGCCGGACTTTGGCATCTCGGCACGGTGATGAGCGCGGTCTTTGCAGCCGCCGGACACGACGTCGTCGCATACGACGATCCGACCGTCATCGACGAGCTGCAGGCCGGCCGGCTTCCCGTGAACGAACCCGGGCTCGCCGAGCTCGTCGACGAGCAGATCGCCGTGGGTCGGCTGCGATATACCGCCGATCCGAACGACCTTTCGGCATGCGAGCTCGTCTGGATTACCGACGACACGCCGGTACGCGACGACGGCAGTGCCGACGCGGAGTCCGTGATCGAGCGCATCGCGAGGCTGCTGCCGTCGCTGCAGGACGGCGCGCTCGTCTGCGTCTCGTCGCAGCTGCCCGTCGGCTCGGTTGCAGCGCTCGAGCGCCGCGCCGCCGAAACGGTGCCCGGCAAGCGACTTCGCTTCGCGTCGAGCCCCGAGAACCTGCGACTCGGCAAGGCGATCTCCTACATGCGTGATGCCGACCGCTACGTCATCGGCATCCGTGACGTCGACGATGAACGGCTGCTGCGCGCGGCATTCGCGCCGCTCTCGACTCGGATCGAATCGATGAGCGTCGAGTCGGCCGAGATGACGAAGCACGCGCTCAATGCGTTCCTCGCGACGTCGGTCGCGTTCGTCAACGAGCTCGCCGCGCTGTGCGAGCGGACCGGCGCCGATGCGCGCGACGTCGAGCGCGGCCTCAAGAGCGACGTGCGGATCGGCCGCGCGGCGTATCTGCGCGCGGGCGGCCCGTTCGCCGGCGGTACGCTCGCGCGAGACGTCGCGTTTATCATCGATCTCGAGTCGCGGGCCGGGCTCGAGCCGATCTTCTTCCGCGGCGTGCGCGATGCGAATGCGTTCCACGCGACATGGCTCCAGCGCCGCTTCGTCGAGACGCTCGGCGAGCCGGCAGGCCGCACGATCGCGATCCTCGGCCTGACGTATAAGCCCGGGACGGACACGCTGCGCGCGTCGACGTCCGTCGCGTTCGCGCGCTGGTTTGCCGAACGCGGCGGGACGGTTCGCGCGTTTGATCCGGCCGTGTCGACGTTGCCGGCCGACCTACGTGAGGTCATCACGCTCGCGCCGACGGCGGTCGCCGCCATGACGGGTGCCGATGCGGCCTACGTCGGTACCGAGTGGCCCGAATTCCGCGATCTCGTGCGGAGCGACTTCGCCGTGCTCGCACGGCCCCACGTCTTCGATCCCAACGGCTTCCTCTCGGCACAAGCCGAGCATCTCGAAATCGCCTATCTCGCCGTGGGCCGCGAGTCGAACGCGTGAGCGACGCCACGCAGACCTTCGACGTCACCGGTCGGCGCGTGCTCGTCACCGGCGCGAGCCGCGGCTTCGGCTTCGCGGTCGCCCGCGAACTACTGCGCTCGCAGGCGAGCGTCATGCTCTCCGCCCGTAGCGCAAACGATCTCGCCGACGCGCGAGGGTCGCTCCTGCGCGAGTTCCCCGACGCGACGGTTGCGACGTGCGCCTGCGACGTCTCCCGTCCCGACGACGTCGCAGCGCTCTCCGCGGCGACCGAGCGCGAGCTCGGCGAGCTCGACGTGCTCGTCTGCAACGCTGGCATCTACGGTCCGAAGGGGCCGATCGAAACGACCGATCTCGCCGCGTGGTCCCACACCTTCGCCGTCAACGTGACGGGTGTCGTCGCATGCGTGGCGGCGTTCGCCGAGATGCTCGGCAGGTCGGAACGTGGCAAGGTCGTCATCCTCTCCGGCGGCGGTGCGACGAAACCGATGCCGTTCCTGAGCGCGTACGCGGCCTCGAAGTCAGCGGTCGTGCGTTTCGGCGAGACGCTCGCCGAGGAATGGAAGACGCGCGGGGTCGACGTCAACATGGTCGCCCCCGGCGCGCTGAACACGCGGCTGCTCGATGAGATCATCGAGGCCGGCCCCGAAGCCGTCGGCGAAGCGTTTTACGCGGCGTCCCTCAAACAGCAGGCGAGCGGCGGAACGCCGATGGAACGCGGTGCGCGCCTGTGTGCCTACCTCGCGAGCCGCGCGAGCGACGGCATCACGGGACGGCTCATCAGCGCCGTCTGGGATCCGTGGGAGCAACTCGCCGACCATGCTCAAGCTCTGAAGGACAGCGATATTTACACGTTACGGCGCATCGTTCCTGAAGACCGCGGCCTCGCATGGTGACGCCGCCGCGGCGCGTTGCCATCGTCGGTTGCGGATTCATCGGCGAGAAGCGCGCGCGGTCGCTACCGGCGGGCGCCCTCGCGCTCTGCTGCGATTCCAACGCCGCGCGCGCGGAAAGCCTCGCCGCGCGCTTCGGCGCGCGCACCGAGCCCGACTGGCGCGTCGCGGTCGTCGATCCCGAGATCGAGATCGTCATCGTCGCGACCACGCACGATCTGCTCGCTCCGATCACGACGGCCGCGGCGACCGGGGGCAAGCACGTCATCGTCGAGAAGCCCGCGGCGCTGCGAGCCGAAGATCTCGACGACGCGATCGCGGCGAGCGCGAAGACCGGCGCGCGCGTCCATGTCGGCTTCAACCATCGCTATCATCGCGCGTTTCAGAAGCTACGCGAGATCGTGGACTCCGGCGTCCTCGGGCCGCTGACGCACGTGCGCGCGCGCTATGGCCACGGCGGCCGGATCGGCTACGATAAGGAGTGGCGCTCGGTACCGAGCCTCTCCGGCGGCGGCGAGGCGATCGATCAGGGCATGCACGTCATCGACTTGTCGCGCTGGTTCCTCGGCGACTTCGTCGACGTCTACGGCTTCGCCGAGACGTACTTCTGGGACATGCCCGTCGAGGACAACGCATTTCTCCTCATGCGTACGGCATCGAAGCAAGTTGCCTCGCTTCACGCATCGTGGAGCGAATGGAAGAACACGTTCTCGTTCGAGCTCTTCGGACGCGACGGCAAGCTCGAGGTGACCGGGCTCGGCGGGAGCTATGGCACCGAGCGGCTCACTTTCTATAAGATGCTGCCCGAGCTCGGCCCGCCGGAGACGACGATGTACGAGTATCCGATGGCGGACGACTCGTGGCACGTCGAGTACGCGGCATTCCTCGACGACATCGCGGCGAAGCGCGAGCCCGATCCCGGGCTTCGCGACGCGCAGGCGGCGTTGCGCATCGTCGAGCGGTTGTATGCCATAGCGGCGAACCCATGATCATTGCGCGCAGTCCGCTCCGGATCTCGCTCGGCGGCGGGGGTACCGACTTGCCGTCGTATTATGGCGAGCACGAGGGCTTCTTAGTCGCCGCCGCGATCGACAAATACGTCTACATCACGCTCCACGAGACGTTCGTCGAGGATTTCATCGTTAAGTACTCGCGACTCGAGCGCGTGAAGACGATCGACGAGATCGAGCACCCGATCATCCGCGAAGCCTGCCGACTGACCCGCTCGAACATCAACTACCTCGAAATGACGAGCATGTCCGACATTCCAGCCGGTACCGGTCTCGGCTCGTCCGGCAGCTTCACGTCGGCGCTGCTGCACGCGCTGCACACGTTCGATCGCCGGATCGTCAGCAAGCGCGAGCTCGCTGAAGAGGCATGCCACATCGAGCTCGACGTGCTCGCCGAGCCGATCGGCAAGCAGGATCAATACATCGCGACCTACGGCGGCATCACGAGCTTCCGGTTCGCAAAGGACGGCCACGTCACGGTCGACGCCGTCCGGATGGACCCCGATACGATCGCGAACCTCGAGGACAATCTCGTCCTCTTCTTCACGGGCTACACGCGATCGGCATCGGCGATCCTGAAGGATCAAGACTCGCGAACCAAAAGCGGTGACACCTCGATGATCGATAACCTCCATCGCGTCAAAGAGATCGGGCTGGCGAGTCACGAGGCGCTGCGCTCGGGCGATCTCCGCGAATTCGCCGAGCTGATGCACACGCATTGGGAGCTCAAGCGCGGCCGCTCCGCCGGGATGAAGAACGACACGATCGACGAGTGCTATGCGGCAGCGCGCGCGAACGGTGCGCTCGGAGGTAAGCTCATCGGCGCGGGCGGCGGCGGGTTTCTTATGTTCTACACGGAAGACAAGACGCGCTTGCGGCACGCGATGCGCGAGCGCGGTCTGAGCGAAGTGCGCTTCAAGTTCGATTTCCTAGGCACGACGACGGTCGTCTCTCATAACTGAAGTGTTGCCGGTTGCCGTGCTCTGCGGCGGTCTCGGAACGCGGATGCTGCCGCTGACCGAGACACTTCCGAAGGCGATGATCCCAGTAAACGGCGAGCCGTTCATCGCTCATCTGCTCCGCCTGCTTGCATCCCGCGGGGTCGGACGCTGCGTGCTCTGCACGAGCCATCTCGGGGAGGCGATCGAAGCGTTCGTCGGCGACGGCAGCACGTACGGCATTGACGTCGCGTATTCCGACGACGGTCCGGTGCGCTGCGGCACCGCAGGCGCGCTCAAGCGCGCGTTGCCGGCACTCGGCGAGCGGTTCCTCATGACGTACGGCGATGCGTATCTGCCCGTCGATTATGCCGCGATCGCGTCGCGGTTCTTGGAAAGCGAGAAGCACGCACTGATGACCGTCTGGCACAATCGAGATCGACTCGCGCCAAGCAACGTCGCGATGTGCGACGGCGAGATCGTCGCCTATGACAAGGCACCGGCCGGGGGCGGCTTCGAGTACATCGACTACGGCGTCGGCGCCTTTCAACGGACGCTCTTCGACGAGATACCCGCGGGAGAGCCGGTCGATCTCGCCGACGTGGTGCGACCCGCGATCGGAGCGCGCTCACTCGCGGCGTTCGAAGTCCACGAGCGGTTCTACGAGATCGGATCGCCCGCCGGCTTGCGCGACCTCGAGCAGTATCTCCATGAGCACAGGAAGTCGTAGCTTCACATGCGCTATCTCGTCACCGGCTGCGCCGGCTTCGTCGGCAGTTCGCTCGTCGACCGGCTGCTGTCGCAGGGCCATCAGGTCGTCGGAATCGATAACTTTTCCACCGGCTTCGAGCGGTTTCTCGCCGACGCATCGCGCAACGAGGCGTTCCGGCTCGTGCGCGGCGATCTGCTCGATCCACGTACGTCGGGCGACGCAATGGAGGGCGTCGATCTCGTCTTCCACTTCGCCGCAAACGCCGACGTCCGCTTCGGAACCGATCATCCGCGCAAGGACTTCGAACAGAACACGCTCGTCACGCTCAACGTGCTCGACGCGATGCGTGCCGCCGGAACGAAGCGGATCGCGTTCTCATCGACGGGCTCAATCTATGGTGAGGCGAGCGTGATCCCGACGCCGGAAGACGCACCGATCCCGATCCAGACGTCCCTCTACGGCGCGTCGAAGATGTCCGCAGAGGCATTCATCGAGGCCTCGTGCGAAGGGTTCGGCTTGCAGGCGTACATTTTTCGCTTCGTCTCGCTGCTCGGCGAGCGCTACACGCACGGCCATGTGATCGATTTCTACCGCCAACTCGCGCGGCATCCCGCGTATCTGGATGTGCTCGGCGACGGCCATCAGCGCAAGTCGTACCTGTACATCGGCGATTGCATCGACGCGATGCTTCACGCGATCGCGAGTGCGCACGAGCCGGTCAACGTCTTCAATCTCGGCACGGACGAGTATTGCGAAGTGCGCGATTCGATCGGGTGGATTGTATCGGCGATGGGCGTCTCGCCCGAGATCCGATTCGCCGGCGGTAAGCGCGGCTGGATCGGTGATAACCCCTTCATCTTCCTCGACACCAAGAAGATCCGCAGCCTCGGGTGGCAGCCGACGCTGACGATTCGAGCGGCCGTCGAGAACACGGTCGATTTTCTCGAGCGATTCGAAACCTCGCCCGACGCTTAGTTTGCGGCGACCAGATCGAGCCGCTCGGGCATTTTCGAGTTAGCCGTCCCGTCGCGTGAGATGACGTCGAATCGAACGACGTGCGTCCCGGTCGGAAGATCGCGACCCGGGAGCACGACGCGGAACCCCGAATTGCGGAGCGCGGGCGCTCCAAGTGTCGCGGCGACGTCGGGCCGAGGCAGGCCGTACGTCGCGAGAATTCGCGCCGAGCCGTCGATCTCGGCGACGACGGCGCTCGCGGGACTGCGACTGCGGTCCGTGACGGCCCAACCGGCGACGGTCACGCTCGTGCCGGCGGCGATTCGGATTGGCGTTCCTGCGGGGGGCAGCGGCCTCGACGGCGCAGCGCCGCTGACGAGCGAATCGAGCGTCAATGTCGACACGCCGCTCGGAGCGCGCGTTAATCGCGCGACCGCCTGCGCCGGATCGACGGGGGGCGCGAGCGGCTGGTAGCGGCTCGTCGCGAGGAACGCGACGGTGATGAACGCGACGAGCACGACCGCGAGCGCAACGTCGAACGCACCGGCGGCACGCCGCACCTCGCTAGACATCACTCGCATGCGCCTTCTCGATGATCGCGTCGCGGCCGTCGAGCTCGACGTCCTGCGCGAGCCGTAACATCGTCCCATCGTGCAATTCGGCGCCGACCCGGACGGTCTGCGTCTTGCGTCCGCTCGGCATCAAGAAGGTGATGTTGAAGCCCGATCTTCCGAGCGCCGCGATGCCGAAAGCGTCGGCGACGTCGCTTCTTGCAACACCGGTGCTGACGTCGCGCGCGGGGAGCCTTCGGCCGTCGATCGATGCGACGATGGAGACCGGAGCCAGGAGATCGTACGGATCGACGATCCAGCCGCCAACGTGGACGAGACGCGTCGCCGGATCAACCGACGCCGCATCGATTTGCCCGGCGGCAAGCGGCCGGCTCGGATCGCCGTCGGGGCTGCCGGCGACCGCGGGCAGTTCGCCCGCCTCCGAGAGCGCCGTCGCGTCGAGCCGAACCAGGTCGGGGTTCGAATACAGCAACGCGAGCTCCGCATCGGAAGCTCGGCGATAGTTCGTGAGGATCGCACGTAGCGTGCGCTCGTGATAGGAGAGGTCGACCATGCGCTGCGCGCCCGCTCGCCACGTCGCGATGAAGAAAACGACGGCGCAGAGCCCGACGATCGCCGTCGCGACGCCGGCCGGGGCGCGTCGTATCGACGGCAAGATGTCGCCAGCGCGTACGGCGGCGACGCCCGAGAGACCGAGCCAGAGCATGAGCGAACAGGTGACGAAGCGGCTCCCCGTCGCATCGAGCGTATCGACGTCGGCTCGACCGAAGCCGATCATGAACGCGGCCATGAGCCCGTAGAGTAAGATAACGAGCCACGGCGCCTGGCGTCGGTTCGTGAGATCATTCGGATTGCGTAGCGCCGAGACGAGCGCCGCGATCGCGAGGATAACGCCGAGCGCGCCGAACGCCGAGCTCGCGGCGACGCCGCCGACATTCGCAATCGGCGATCCGGCGACGATGACGCCATGCCACATCCCGGCGAGGAAGACGTGCATCGCGGAGCCCGGCTGCGCACCGATCGGCGGTTCGCGCTGCCAACCCCAGAAATAGACGACGATGACCACCGCGGAGAAAAACAACCATTGGATCGCGGGCGACAATCCGATGTAGCGGCGCCGCACGACGAGTCCTCCGAAGATCGCGGGCGCGAGCGCGAGTCCGATGACCGATGAGAAGCCGGCGAATACCGCGCACGCAACGAGCAGTAATTCCAGGAGCGGCGTGAACGTCTCCGATGTTAAGAGCGCCGCGGCGGCGAACGCCGCAAAACCCGCCATGAACCACGCTGATTGGAAGCCCCACAGCCAGTTCTCGCTCTGCGCCGGGCTGAAGAGCAGCACCGACCCGATGGCCACGAGCGCGAAGGCAACGCGGGACGGTAGTGTACGTACGCAAACGCGCCAGAGCAGCCAGAGCGACGCCGTCACGATTGCGACGCCGGCGAGACATTCTCGCCGCTGACTCCAATAATGAAACGACGCGAGCCCAAGCATCAGCAGCTGTGGGAACAGCACGCGGTGCTGCGAGTGCTGATTCCAAAGGTCCCAAAAGGTCAGCTGCCCGGCGTGGTAGGCGACGATCGTCGGGCTCCAGGTCCATTCGTCACCGAACGGTACGTCGATCGCGAGCCGAAACACCAACCCGAACGTCAGCAAGGCGGCGCCGATTGCGATCAGCGCGAAAACGACGACGCCGAATCGATCGTCCGTCGCCCCCATGCCCGGGCGCTCCGAAGCTGGTTCCATGGGCGAAGCGCTTTCGTGCGGGTGCGGGATAGGCCTACGAATGAACATCACGCGACGCGTCGAAGCGCTCAGAGTGCAAGGTATTGTCACGGCGTCGGGCGGGAAGTGGCGGGATGGCGTTCGAGCTTCGCCCGCTCAGCGCATCTATCGATACTTCGAAGTCGTCCAGATCATCGCGTCTCGGACGCTCCAGACCCGCTATCGCGGCTCCGTACTCGGCGTCTTCTGGTCGCTTTCGAATCCTATTCTCATGACGGGAATCTACGCTCTGATCTTCGGCACGGCGTTCGCGTCGTACTATCAGGGATCCGTGCTGCGCTACGTGGCGGCGACGTTCGTCGGCCTCGCCGTTCTCACCGTCTTCGCAGGAACGACCTCTCAAGCGCTTACGAGCATCGTGACCAACGGCGGCCTACTGAATAAAGTCAGGCTTCCCGTCAGCATCTTTCCGGTCGCCAACGCTGCCGCAAACTTCTTTCAGTTCTTCATCGGCACGTTTCCGGTGCTCGTCATCGTCACCGCCATCGAGACGCGGAGCATCGTCAACGTCGTCGCGCTGATCGTTCCCGCGATCGGCCTCATCATGGTTTCGATCGGCGTTTCGCTCTTGACGAGCTCGCTCTACGTGTATTTCCGAGACCTCCCGTACATGTACGAGATGGTCCTCTTCATCATCTGGATCACGAGCCCGATCTTCTATCCCGCATCGCTCGTGCCACCGAGAATCCGGACGATCCTCGCGTTCAACCCCATCGTGTCGATCGTCAACAGCTTTCGGCAGATCGCGCTCACGAAGCAGCCGCCCGATTTCGCGCTCATGGGACTTGCGCTCCTCGCCGGCATCGGCATCCTCGCCGTCGGCGCGATCGCGTTCCGCTTCCTCAAGCGCGATTTCATGGACTTACTATGAACGCCATCAGCGTGGTATCTGGGACGCTCTATCGCCGTACGCAAGAAGAGATGTCCTACGACCTCAAGCGGCTGATCATCCGCTCAATGACGCGAACCTATAAGCCGCCGGTGAAACGCCGCGTCCTAGACGCGATCTCCTTCTCGATCGAGCGCGGTGAGAAAGTCGGGATCGTCGGCCAGAACGGCGCCGGGAAGTCGACGCTCCTCAAGGTGATCAGCGGCATCCTGACGCTGACGTCGGGCTCCGTCGATGTCGACGGCCGCATTGCGCCGCTGATCGAGCTCGGCGCGGGATTTGATCCCGATTTGTCGCTCCGTGAAAACATCATCTATTACGGCGTGCTCCTCGGCTTCTCGAAGGCGCAGATGCTCTCACGCGTCGCCCGCATCTTGAATTTCGCCGAACTCACCGATCGCGCGAACGAGCCGTTGAAATCGCTGTCGTCGGGCATGAACGCGCGCCTCGCTTTTTCGGTTGCGACTGACGAGCATCCCGACATCCTGCTCCTGGACGAAGTACTCGCCGTCGGCGACGAGAGCTTTCGAATCAAATCCTCGGCGCGGCTACAAGAGCTTTGGAGCGAACACTCGACGATCGTCGTCGTGTCGCATCAATTGGATTTCGTAACCAGTCAATGCGATCGAGCGCTCTGGTTGCGCGACGGCAGGATCGTCGCCGACGGCCGGCCCGCAGAGATCGTCGCCGCGTATCGCAACTACTCCGGCACGGAACGCGAGCTCCGAACCGAAGCCGTCTAACAGATGCTGACGCCGCGCGAATGCGTGCGGCGACCGCAATCTAATCGACCCGAATCGAGAAGTCTTCGGCGCGTTGCGTGAGGTTCGGGCTATATGCCGGATCGGGCGCCGTATCGGTATGCCAGCGGTCCTTCATGAGGGCTTCTTCGCGATACAGCATCCGGCGTCGGGCGGCGGTCGTATCGTGGCCGCGGCTCTTCGACTCGGCGTGTCGCAGCACGACGTGCGGCAGCCAGACGTTGTGGAAGCCGGCTCGAGCGGCCTTGAGGCAGAGGTCGACGTCGTTGAATGCGACCGCCAGCTCCTCATCGAGGCCGCCGAGTCTTTCGAAGAGTTCGGTGCGGATCATCAGGCACGCCGCGGTGACCGCCGAATAGTTGTTGATCGCCTTAAGCATCTGAAAATAGCCACTGGCGTCGCGCGGAAAGTGCTTGTGCGAATGGCCGGCGACGCCATTGATGCCCACCACGACGCCGGCGTGCTGAACGGTGTCGTCGTCGTACAGCAGCATCGCGCCGACGGCGGCGATCGTCGGCCGCGAGGCCTGTTCGGCCATCGCCTCGAGCCAGTCGGGCGTCAGCACCTCCGTATCGTTGTTGAGGAACACGAGGAGCGATCCCGTCGCCTGCCTGGCCGCCCAATTGTTGATCCTGGAGTAGTTGAAAGGCACGTCGTAGCGCAGAACGCGCACCCTCGCTTCGCGTTGTCGCCAGTCCTCGAGCACGCGCTTCGCATGTGCGTCCGTCGTACCGTTGTCGACCACGAGCACTTCGAAGTCGGGATAGGTCGTTTTCTCGAAGATCGATCGCAGGCAACGGTCGACGTCATCCCCGTGATCACGCGTCGGCACGATGACGGTGACCCCGTCGGTCCGAGCCAAGCGATAGCGAATCGCGTACACGCCCGGTGCGTCGGAGAGCGCTCGCACGGTTCCGGGCTCACCTCGCCGCGCGAGCGCCTCCTCGAGCGCGCGGACCGCCGCATCGCTCGCATACGGCTTCGCACCGGGAGCGCCAGCCGTCGAATCGGCGTGCGCGCGCCAGTGGTAGAGCACGCGCGGGACGTGAACGATACGATCGGTCCGCTCGGTGAGACGGAGCACCAAATCGTAATCCTGGCTCCCCTCGAAGCCTTCGCGCAAGCCGCCGAGCTCCGTAAGCAGCGCTCGCCGATAGACGGCGAAATGGCCGGTGTACATCCGCGACAGAAACGAATCCGGCGACCAGTCGGGCTTGAAGAACGGATCGCGGAGGATGCCGTCGGCGTCGATTTTGTCTTCGTCGGAGTAGAGCATGTCGACGCCCGGCGAACGGTTGATCGCGACGGCAACTTCGAAGCACGCGTCGGGCGTCAGCGCGTCGTCGTGATCGAGGAAGCCGACGAATTCGCCCGATGCCAGCTCGAGCGCCGAATTGCTCGCCTGCGAAATGTGGCCGTTCTTCTTGCGCTTGACGACGACGATCCGGGCGTCGCGCGCCGCATACGCGTCGAGCGTCGCGCCCACCCGGCTGTCTCCGGATCCGTCGTCCGCGATGCACAGCTCCCAGCATGGATATACTTGCGCGATCACCGAGTCGATCGCTCCTGCGAGATGCTCGACGCTCGTCTCGTAGGTCGGCATAACGATCGAGATGGTCGGCCGCAGCGGCAGCAGTTCGGCGAGTTCGCGCATCCGCGCGAGATCGCTCGGACGCGGCGCGTTGCGGTGCAGCCATTGACCGTACGGGCCGCCGGCCTCGACGATGCTTCGCTCGCTCGCATCGAACGCGAACGGCGGCATCCGGCCGACCGGCGAGCGGCCTAGCCGCTTGCGCCATTCGAAGAGTATATTTCGGAGCGTCCAAAAACGGCTCTGCTCCATCGTTGCGATCCGTTCAGCCATGCGGGCAACCAGCGGCGCCACGGCCGCGGGGTCGAGGCCGCCTGCGTCTCTGTCGTCCACGCCGACGTTAGACGCCGACGCCTCGCTGCCGCCGCAGTCGCCGGAGAACGCCGAGTAGTCGCTTTGCTCGCCACATCGGGCTCTTCTGAATGACGCGGATCTTCCGATCGATTTCGGTCGACTCGGCGCGCACGCGCGTCGTCTCGGTCGCGAGGTGATCGGCGAGCATGTCGGAGACGGTGCGATAGGACTGCTGCGCCGTTCGATACGACTCTTGCGCCTTCCGAACGTCGGCGCGCAACCGCTCGACGACTGCCGTCCGCTCGGCGAGCTGCGCTTCGAATGCTTCGGACGCCGACGCGGACTGCTGCTCGATCGCCGCTTTCGCCGCGCTCACGTCTCGATTGTCCGAGCGTTCACGCTCGAGCGCAGCGTACGCGGCGTCGAGCTCGACGTTCCGCTCTGAGAGCAGCACCTCGAGTTCCTCGACCCGAGCGACGGCGGCAGCGCGCTGCGCGGCTCGCGATTCGAGCACGCGAATCGTCGCGGACGCCTCGGACAGCTGGAGACTCGAGTCCGACAGCTCGTCGCGCGCCACGCGAAGCTGGTCGCCTTCGGGAATCGGCGACGCGCGAAAGACGAACTGTAACGTATCGTGCTCCGGATCGCGCCGGATCGCATCGATGACGTCGTGATCGAACGTCTCGGCCGGGACCTGCGGAACGACATCGGAATCCAAGAAAAGCGGCACTTTGGTCCGATCGATCACGTCGATCCGGTATCCGGCTCGCGAGCACAGCTCGCCGATGCTGCGCACCGTAAAGAATCGAAGATGCGTATTGTCGAGTATGCCGAGTTCCGAGTACTCGAAGGTGCCGCGCAGGAGCGCCAGCCTCACAGCTCCGTGCGCGATATTCGGAATCGAGATCACGGCATAGCCGCTCGGCGAGAGGATGGCGCGCGACTCGTCGAGCACCCGCCACGGATCGCGGAGATGCTCGAGGACGTCGCCGAAGACGATCACGTCGAAGCGCCGGTCGCCGACCGCGTCGACGATGCTCTGCGAGTCGAGATCCGCGACGATCGCAGCCGTGCAGAATCGCCGCGCCTCTTCGACCGCATCCGCGTTGAAGTCGAGACCGGTGACGCGATTGCCGAGCACCGCGAGTCGCCGCGACATGTAGCCCGTCGCGCAGCCCACCTCCAGGACGTCCTTACCATGCCCGACCATCCGGACCATGATCCCATGACTCGAATCGGGTGCGAATGCTTCTGCGTCAGCCGCCGTCTCGGATGAGACGTACTGTTTGTGCGACGGGTCGATCACGGAAGGTACCGCAGGACGCGGCCCTCGGCGATGTGAAGCAGGCGTCCAGTCATGATCGGGAGTTTCTTCTACGGGTCGGCCCATATATCTCCCGGCGCGCGGACGTGAACGTACTACGATGAGTTCCGACGATCGCGCGCACTCGATTGCGGAACTCTCGGCGATGACGTCGCTCCTCGAGCAGGAACGCCGGCGGCTCTCGGAACTCTCCGACGCGCACGACGTCATCGCGCGCAGTCGCTTCGCGCTCTTCCGCTCCTCGCTGCTGCATCTCCGCGACACGTTCCGGCGCCGGCCCCGAGTCGGCGGGCATCCGCTCTCGCTGCCCGTCGCGGCGGTATCGAAAGAACGGGTCGCCGATGCCTACGTGCACTGGCAGCACCTCTTCTCCCCGAAGCAAGCCGATTTCGAATCGATGCGACGGATGGTGCCGCTGCTCGCGAAGAAGCCGCGCTTCAGCATCGCGATGGCGACGTATAACACGCCCGAGACCTATCTCCGCGCGGCACTCGACTCCGTGCTCGCGCAGGTGTATCCCGATTGGGAGCTCTGCATCGCGGACGACGCTTCGCCCGACCCGTTCGTCCGCGGCGTGCTTCAGGAATACGCCGATCGCGATCCGCGGATCAAGCTCGTGTTCCGCGAGAAAAACGGCCACATTTCCCGAGCGACCAACTCAGCGCTCGAACTCGCGACAGGCGACTTCGTCGGCTTTCTCGATCACGATGACCTGTTAACGCCCGACGCGCTATACGAATATGCCCTTCTCGTGAATCGTTCACCGGACGTCGACATGATCTACTCCGATGAGGATAAGATCGACGATGACGGCTGCCTTAGCGATCCATTTTTCAAACCGGACTGGAATCCCGAAACGTTCTTGTCGCGCAATTACACCTGCCACTTCGGCGTCTATCGCCGCTCCCTCGCACTCGAGGTCGGCGGCTATCGAACGGGCTTCGAGGGCAGTCAGGACTACGACTTCGTTCTGCGGCTGACCGAGCGAACGCAGCGCATCGAGCACATCTCGAAGATCCTCTATCACTGGCGCATGCACGCCGGATCGACGTCGATGAGTTTGACGGCGAAACCATACGCGCGGGGCAGCGCGGTCCGTGCGCTCGACGAAGCATTGATTCGCCGCAGCGAACCCGGACGAGTGACGTTTCGTGAGGATGTTCCAGGAATCTATATCGTCCGCTACGCCGTCCGAAAGCGCGATAAAGTAAGCGTCATCGTTCCGACACGCGATCACGGCGACGACGTCGACCGTTGCCTCGAGTCGATCTTCGAGAATGACGGCTATGATGATTTCGAGGTCGCCATCGTCGACAATGGCTCGACGGACCAGGCATCACTCGAGACGTTCGAGTCGTGGCGGCGGCGCGATCCGCGCGTACGTGTGCTGCGCTATGACGTCCCCTTTAATTATTCGAAGATAAACAATTACGGGGTGTCGCAAACGGACGGCACGTACGTTCTACTTCTCAATAACGACACCGAGGTGATCTCCAGCGACTGGATGGAGGCAATGGTCGAGCAGGCACAGCGCCCGGCGATCGGCGCCGTCGGCGCCCTGCTGCTCTTTCCCGACGGCAGCGTGCAGCATGCCGGCGTGATCGTCGGCCTCGGCGGCGTCGCGGCACACAGTCACAAGCACGCGCCCAGCGGTGCGCCCGGCTACTTCTTCACTTTGCGCTCGGTGAACAATTTCTCCGCAGTGACCGCCGCGTGTCTCATGGTCCGTCGTTCCGTATTCGATCAAGTCGGCGGACTCGACGAAGGGCTCGCCGTCGCGTTTAACGACGTCGACTTCTGCCTTAAAGTAGTCGCCGCCGGCTACCGCAATGTCTACCTGCCGCACGTCCAGCTCTATCACTACGAATCGAAGAGCCGCGGATACGAGACGACACCTGAAAAGGTCGAGCGCTTTCAGAATGAGATCCGTACGATGCAGCGACGCTGGCGCACGCAAACTCACGTCGATCCCTGCTACAACCCGAATCTCACGGTCGACGCCGAAGATTACGGAATCAGGACCCGCTTATGAGTACGCAGTCCCGAAGAATCTGGCTCGTTACCGGCGGCTGTGGCTTCATCGGCTCGATGTTCGTGCGCATGGTCATGGCCGAGCGTCCGGACGTTCGCATCGTAAATCTCGACGCGTTGACGTATGCCGGGAATCGCGCAAACCTCGCCTCGATCGACTCCGACGAACGGTGCCGGTTCGTGCACGGCTCGATCTGCGACGCGGCCGCCGTCGACGATGCGATCGGCACCGGCGTCGATGCGATCGTGAACTTCGCGGCCGAGTCGCACGTCGATCGCTCGATCCTCGCGCCGGAAGAGTTCCTGCGGACGGACATCTTGGGAACACACGTGCTCCTGGAAGCCGTACGCATGCATCGTATCGAACGCTACCTTCAGGTGTCGACGGACGAGGTCTACGGCCACGTCGCCGAAGGCGCATCCGTGGAGGGCGACGCAATCGCGCCGCGGTCGCCCTACGCGGCCAGCAAGGCCGGCGGCGATCTCCAAGTTCTCGCCTACCGTACGACCTACGAGACGCCGGTCCTTATCACGCGCGGTTCGAACACGTACGGTCCGTATCAATTTCCCGAGAAGCTCATCCCGCTCTTCGTCACGAATTTACTCGACGACGAGACGGTTCCAGTGTACGGCGACGGCCTGCAGATCCGCGACTGGCTCCACGTGGAGGACCACGCGCGCGGCATCCTCCACGTCCTCGAGCACGGTCTCGTCGGGAACGTCTACAACATCGGCGGCGGGAACGCCAGGACGAACCTCGAGATTACGCAGCGCCTGCTCGATCTTTGCGGTCGGGAGTTCGATAGCCACGTACGGCACGTCCTCGACCGGCCCGGGCACGACCGCCGGTACGCGCTCGACGCCGGGAAAGCCAAGGCGCTCGGCTGGCAGCCACGCCGCGAGTTCAACGCCGGTCTAGCGCAGACGGTCGCGTGGTATCGTGAGCACGAAGCGTGGTGGCGGCCAATAAAAAATGGCTCGTTCGCCGACTACTATAAGCTTCAATATGCTCAGCGGGGTGCACGGTGAAGGGGATCATCCTCGCGGGCGGGCTCGGGACGCGCCTACGGCCGCTCACGAAGATCACGAACAAGCACCTCCTGCCCATCTACGACCGGCCGATGATCTATTATCCGCTGCAAACGCTGTGCGACGCGGGGATTACGGAGATCATGATCGTCACGGGCGGCAACTCGGCGGGTGACTTCCTGCGGCTACTCGGCAACGGCAGCGAGTTCGGCCTGCGGCACATCAACTATACGTATCAGGAGGGTGAAGGCGGGATCGCCGACGCCCTGCGCCTCTGCGAGCATTTTGCGGAGGGCGACCGGGTCTGCGTCGTGCTCGGCGACAACATCATCGAGGACGACATTTCGCCCTACGCGCGAGCGTTCGAAGCGCAGGCGAGCGGCGCGCGCGTGCTGCTCAAGGAAGTGCCCGATCCCGAACGCTTCGGCGTTCCCGAGATCCTGGACGATCGAATCGTCCGTATCGACGAGAAGCCGACGGCGCCGAAGAGCCGCTATGCCGTCACGGGCGTCTACTTTTACGACGAGCAGGTGTTCGAGTTCATCCGCGGACTCAAGCCGTCGGCCCGCAACGAGCTCGAGATCACCGACGTCAACAACCGCTACATCGCGGCGGGCGATCTTCAGTACGACGTGCTTTCCGGCTGGTGGACCGACGCCGGGCAATTCGAGAGCCTTCACCTCGCTGCGCAGCTCGTCGCAGCAAAGCGGCGGGCCTGACGCAGGGGATCGGAGCGTTCGACGACGATCGGTTCGTCGACGCGCTCATGCGCGACGTCGACCTCGAGCGAACGCGGCGCGTGCCGAAGGGAAGCTCGGTCTACCTTCGCGGCTGGACGCTCCTCGAATCGCCGCTCCGCATTCCGCGAGCCGCGCGGGTGACGTTCGGCAACTCGGTCCGCGAGGTTCGGCTCGATCGGCTACGTTCGGACGTCGCCGAGTCGCACGGCGAGCCGTCGCTCGCCGTCTGCGGTTTCGCGCTTGTCTCGAGTCTCGACGCGCTTTTGCTCGGCGAGCACGATCTCGTGCTCGAAGCGCTCGACGGTGACGGTTCCGCGTACGAGGTCGCTCGGCACGGCTTCGAGATCGTCTCCTCGCGCGCATACGTAGCCGGCAAGCTGCCCGTTACGGACGAGCACGTTGCCATCTCGATCGACCTCGTTCATACCCGACACGGTATGACCGCCATCGACGGCTCGGTGATCGAGGCGACGGTCGGCGAGACGATCGTGATTCATGGCTGGGCGATCGATCGCGACGCACGCCGCGGAGCGTCGGCCGTCTATTGCGTCGTCGACGACGAGCAGTATGCGGTCGGCAACCATGCGGTGCCGCGCGAGGACGTTGCTCGCGCCCTCGCGATGCCAGCCGCTCGGCGCTGCGGCTTCAGCATCCGCGTGCCCACCTCGCACCTGTCGCCGGGTTCGCACACGCTCGCTGTCTGCGCGCTGTCGACGGATGGCCGGTCATACAACGTCGCGGTTGTCGGAGATGTCCTGCTCGCGCGATAGCTTGCAGCTTGCTTATCCCGATTCGGCGACGCAATCGTGCACGAGAACCGCAGCTTCGATGATCGACGCTTCGGCTCGGTCGAGTCGCATCAGGTTGGCTGCGAGACGTTCGGGTCGGCATCGACCAGCCCGGCGTTGCGAGCGATCACGCCTCGACGGAGCGCACTCGCGCCGGCGGCAAGGAGGAGCGCACCCGTCACGAGCTCGAGCGCCGCTTGGAGCGCCGCGACCACGTCGACGAAAATCGCTTGCCGCGGCCGCGCGTCGCCGGGAAGCAGCCATCCGTCGAGCGCCGTCGCTAGCCGCACATGATCGAGGAGGCGCCCGCCCGCGATGCAGACCCACGCGGGATCGTACCGGATCGCCAGGCGCAACGCGCCGTGCGCGCCCGAAGGTACGAGCGCGGTCGCGAGCCAGGGCTCGACGAACGAGATCTCGAGGGGCCGGAACGCACCGAGCGGCGCGTTCTCGAGAAGCTTCGGCGGCGGGTTGCCGACGAGCGCGACCGTACAAGCGCCCCGACAGACGAGCGGCGCGTCGCCCGCCGGCAGCGGCCACCAGCGCATGCGCGGCGAGGTCGTGGCGACGAGCCGTCCCGTCATCGTGCGCAACTCGCCGCGGACGAGCGCGAGGACGGCACGCCACGGGCCGCCGCGTGGCCGCGCGATCGGAACGTCCGAGAGCGTCGTTGCGCCGCCGAAAGCACTCGAGAGCGCGGGTTCGAGCTCGGCGGCGAGACGCGCGTCGACCCACGCTTGCCGCGAGTCGATCGTTTCGGTCGAGAAGCGGAACCGGGCGACGGCACGGGGATCGCCGTCTCCGAAAAATTGACCGTCGCCACCGGGATCGTCGGCGAGCGTAACGATGCGCGGCGCCGCGACGATGCCGAGCAGCGGCAACGGCGCCGCGAGCGGCCGGCCCACATTCGCGTCGCCGAGCGGACCAGGGTCGACGCGCTGCGACCGCAGCGACGCGACGTCGGATTGCAGGTACGGCCGATCGATCACCGTCCCGACGCCGAGCGCGCGAGCGTAGGACCCGTCGCCCCGGGCGATTCGCGCGAGCGCGACGTCGACGGGATACTCCGGCAGCACGTCGTTGAGCGGTGTGGCGCGCCCCGACCGGGCGTAGGCATCGGGATCGACGCCGGACCCGCGACCCTCGAAGGACATCGGCTGAAACGCCGGCAGCAGCGCGACGCGCACCTGAACGTTCGCCGGAAACGCGACGCTCGGCAGCGACGCCGCGGGCACGAAGAACGAGGTCGGCGGCGACGCGAGCCACGGGACGATCCAACCGACGCTCGCGATCGCGAGCACGCTACCTGCGACGCGCCCACGCGCCGGCCCTTCGACGAGGACCACGACGTACGCGATCGCTACCAGCGCGAGGAGGTCATACAGCTCGCGAAAAAGCCCGATCGCCGCCACGTGCGTCACGAGCCAGGCATAGGGCGCGGCGAGGGGACCCTTCGTTCCCGCGACCGCGAGCGGCAGGATGACCGCGGCGACGACGGCGAGGCGGCCGATGCCCGTGCGCAGCGCACCGCGAACGCCGATGAGCGCCGCGAGCGCGAATGCGGCCCCGACGATCCGATAGGGCGCGAATGCGCGGGCGTAATTCGTGAAGTAGCCGTCGAGCACGAATGCGGCGCCGGGCGCGACCGACTGATCGCGTTGCCACTCGAGGTTGAACGGCGTGCCGGCGATGCTCGCGATCGATGCGGCGATGCCGACGGCGATGGGCGCCGCTGTGAGGACGACGATGCCGGCGACGCGGTACCGCCTGGTCCGCACGGTCCAGATCATCAGCGGCACGAACGCGATTGCGAAGAACTCGATCTGCGTGATCGACAACGCCGCGAGCACCAGCAGCGCGAACGGCCGCGGCGCCGGCCGGACGATCTCGGCGACGAGGGCGAAGGCGAGCCCGTACGCGAGCACCATCAGCATGTGGCCGGCGACGAGTTTCGTGTAGACCCACGGATTGAGCGCGGCGAAGCACGCGACCGCGAGCCGAGTCGCGGCGCTCGCGGAGCGCGCGCGGGCGATTTCGCTCGCACCCCACGCGGCGAGCGTGACGCCGAGCCACACGACGAGCGCCATCAGTTCGGTCGTCGTCGCAAACCAGGCGAGCGGGCGAAGGGCGAGCCCGACGAGATAAAACGTCGGGTACGGTTGCGCGTTTCCGATCCCCGCCGATAGCCAGCCCGACGTCAGGGAGTCGAGCCATGGGCCTTCCGCCGCCATCGAGATGGGCACGCGCCAATCGTGCCGAAGCGCCGGCAATCCGGCGTGCATGACCGCCCACGCGACCAGCATGCCGAGGCACGGCGCGACGAGACGCTGGGCCCGTCGGATGTTTGGCGCGAGGCCTCGCGTGCCGTCAATGAATCGCATGACGATTTCGCTCGAACCAACGGGGTAGAAACGACACGTGGCGATCAATCGGGACATCTTCGAGGAACTCTTCGTCCTCGAACTGGCGAACAACCATTGGGGAGATCTCGAGCGTGGGAAGCGGATCGTCACCGACTTTTCGCGCGTCGTTCGATATAACAACGTGCGCGCCGCGATCAAGCTCCAATTTCGCGACGTCGACAGCTTCGTCCATCCCGAAGCGCAAGAGCGGACCGACATCCGTTACATCAAAAAGACGATGGACACGAAGCTCTCGCGCGAAGATCTCGCCGCGCTCGTCGATCACATCAGAAAATCGAACTGCATTGCGATGGCGACGCCGTTCGACGAGAAGTCGGTCGACTTCTGTCAAGAGCTGAACCTTCCGATCATCAAGATCGCGAGCTCGGACATCAACGATTGGGTCCTCATCGAGAAAATCGCGAAGACGAAGAAGCCGGTCATCGCTTCGACGGGCGGCTCGACGCTCAAGGATATGGACGATCTGGTCACGTTCTTCGAGAACCGCACGATTCCACTCGCGCTCAACCATTGCGTTTCGCTCTATCCGAGCGAGGACGAGGATCTCGAGCTCAACCAGATCGATTTCATGAAGCATCGGTATCCCGACCTCACGATCGGGTTTTCGAGCCATGAGTATCACGATTGGTCGACCTCGATCGCGATCGCGTACGCGAAGGGCGCGCGCACGTTCGAGCGCCACATCGATATCGAAGCCGACGGTATCCCCGTCTCGCCGTATTGCAGCCTCCCAGAGCAGTGCGACACGTGGTTCCGGGCCTTCAACAAGGCGAAGGAAATGTGCGGCTCGGCCGGGACGCAGAAGCGCATTCCCGGAAACGCCGAGACGCAGTATCTCGACGCGCTCGTGCGCGGTGTCTACGCATCGCGCGAATTGGCAGCGGGCCACAAGCTTACCGAGGACGACGTGTTTCTTGCGGTACCGTTGCTTCAGGGCCAGCTCTCGTGCCGAGAGCTGATCGCGGGCGAAGCGCTCACGAAGCCACTCGTGAAAGGCCAGCCGCTCATGCTCGACGGTGTCGACACGCCGTATGGCCGCAATCCGCAGTTGCGCGCACGCATCGAGCAGCGGGGCATTGCGACGGGCGTGAACGGGACGACGGCCGGCGTTCATTGATCGGTAGCGCGCCCCCCGTCGCACGTCAGGCGGCGGTCCGGCATGCCGACGAGGTCATGGATTGGCTCGTCGAGCTCGGCTACACGCACTGCTTCTTCGTCGCCGGCGGCAACATCATGCATTTCCTTAACGCGGCGCGCTCGCGCGTCGCCTGCGTGCCGGTCGTGCATGAGGTTGCCGCGGGAATCGCGGTCGAGTACTTCAACGAGACGGGTGGGAACGGCCGCGCATTCGCGCTCGTCACCGCGGGCCCGGGGCTCACGAACATCATCACGGCCCTCGCCGGCGCGTTCCTCGAGAGCCGCGAACTGCTGTGCATCGGCGGCCAAGTCAAGAGCACCGACATCGCGACGGGCGGCATCCGGCAGCGCGGCATCCAGGAGATCGACGGCGTCGCGCTCGCGGGACCCGTCTGCGTGCATGCGGAGCGCATCGAGCGGCCGATGGCGAAGTCATCGTTCGTCGCCGCCGTCGAGCGCGGTCGCACGCCGCGCAAGGGGCCCGTCTTCCTCGAGTTCTGCCTCGACGCGCAGGGTGCGCCGCTGGAACCGCAGCCCGAGCGTCAGGTCGGAGCGGTCGCCGCGACCGTGCCGTTCGAGCGCTTCGTCGTCGAAGGCAAAGTGCGTGCGGCCGAGGTCGCCGCATTGCTCGCGCGGGCGCAGCGGCCGATCCTCCTGCTCGGCGCGGGCGTCACGCGCGAGACCGCGCGCGACGTCATCGCGGACCTGCGCCGAATCGGCGCGCCCGTGCAGACGACGTGGAACGGCATCGACCGCATCGGGTCGGCCGAAGCGGTGTACGTCGGGCGGCCGAACACGTGGGGTCAGCGCTTCGCGAACGTCCTGATCCAACAAGCCGATCTCGTCGTGGCACTCGGTACGCGCCTCGGCCTGCAGCAGACGGGCTTCAACTGGCAGCAGTTCGCACCGCTCGCGACGGTGGTGCAGGTCGACATCGACGAAACTGAGCTGCGCAAGGGGCATCCGCGCGTCGATCTCGCGATCGCCGGCGACGCGAACGCCGTGCTGCGCGAACTCGTTCGCGGCGACTATGCCGACTATTCAGAGTGGCTCGCCTTCTGTCGCCACGTCGAGCGTTCGCTGCCGCTTAACGATCCGGCCAACGACGTCCGAGCGGATTACATCAATCCCTTCGACTTCTATGCCGACCTCTCGACGTTCGCCGGCGCGGACGATCTGCTCGTACCGTGCAGCAGCGGCGGCGCGAACTCGACGGCGCTGCAGACGATCCGGCAGCGGACGGGTCAGATCATCATCACGGATAAGGGGCTCGCCTCGATGGGCTACGGTCTTGCCGGCTCGATCGGCGCCGCGCTCGCGTGGCCGCAGCGGCGCACCATCCTCGTCGAGGGCGACGGCGGGTTCATGCAAAACGCGCAAGAGCTCGGCACCGTCGCGGTCAACGCGCTGAACATCAAGATCTTCATTTTCTCGAACAAGGGCTATGCGTCGATCCGCACGACGCAAAAGAATTACTTCGGCGGCGCGTACGTCGGCTGCGACACGCAGACCGGGCTCGGCTTCCCGAAGTGGTCGACGTTGTTCGAAGCCTATGGCATCCCGTCCATGGCGCTGGCCCCGGGGTTCCCGCGCGACGCCGCGTTCATCGAGGCGATGTCGACGCCGGGACCGCACGGTTTCATCGTGCCGGTTGATCCGGAGCAGATGTACTTCCCGAAGATCACGAGCCACGTCACCGCCGGCGGCGGCATGGAGTCCAACCCGTTGCACGCGATGACGCCCGACCTCTCGCCCGGCATCGCAGCCGACGTCCTGCGCTATCTCTACGACGGGAATCCGAGCGCGTGACGGCGCTCGCGAAACGGACGATCTCGGTCGTCGTGCCGGCATACAACGAGGGCAAGTGCGTCGACGAGCTCGCGCGGCGCCTGCAAGCGGTCTTCGCCTCGTTCGCCGATCGTTACGCATTCGAGGCGATCATCGTCGAAAACGGCTCACTTGACGACACGTACGAAAAACTGCTCGCGATTCGCACGAATGACGCGCGTTTCAAAGTGATCCGCCTGCAGCGGAATTTCGACATGGAGGGCGGCATGTGTGCCGGCCTGGCGCACGCCACGGGCGATGCGTGCGTGATCATGGCGGGCGATCTCCAGGATCCCCCCGAGATGATTCCCGAGTTCGTCGCGAAGTGGGAAGCCGGTTACGACAACGTCTATCAGATCGTGACGAAGCGGACGGACAATAGCCTTTTCCGTCGCATCGCCGCGCAGACGTTCTATTGGCTCATCAATAAGATCAGCGATCGGCCGGTGCCGATCAACGCGAGCGACTTCCGGCTCGTCGACCGCCGGCTCTACGAAGCATTCAACGCGATGCCCGAGCGCAATCGCATGATTCGCGCGATGTGGACGTGGATCGGCGGCCGGTCGATCGGCATCGAGCACGAGCGGCCGCCGCGCTTCGGCGGGATCTCGACGTTCAATAGCTTTCGAACCGCGGGATTCGCGGTGCGCGGCATCCTCTCGAGCTCGTACATGCCGCTCAAGGTGATCCCCGTGGTCGGCGGTGCGATGGGCGTCGCATCGTTCGTCGCACTCGGGGCCTTCGCGATCCGCGCCGTCGTCTTCGGCGTACCGTTCGCCGGCTTCGGAACGCTCGTCTCGCTCAATCTGCTGCTCTTCGGTTTCCTCTTCGTGCTGCTCGGGCTCGTCAGCGAGTACGTCGGCATGATCTACGAAGAGGTTCGGGCACGGCCGACCTATATCGTCCGCGACGTCCACGGGCTCGCGACAACGGTCGACGGCGAGCAGCTCGCGCTCGCGCGCCGGCTGCTCGCGCTCGCGGGTCATGTGGCGACGCCGCCGGAGGCCTCGATCGCCCAGCCGATACCGGCGAACGGTTCGGCGGCGCGCGCTTCCGAACCGTAAGCTACCGCGAGCGCGCCGCCCACGCGAGCGTGCGCCGGATCGACTCGTCGAACGGCGTCCACTCGGCAAGGTCGAGTTCCGTTCGAGCACGATCGGTCGCGCAAGCATAGCGCTCCGCCGGCCGGTTCGCGATCGCGGTGCCGCGCACGATCACCTCGGATTCGGGCGCCGCAACGCCGACGACGCGCCGGGCAGTTTGCGCGATCGACATCGGCTCGCACGAACCCACGTTGTACGCCCGGAGCGGTTCGCCGCGCACGAGGATCCGCCATAGCCATGACGTCATGTCGCCGGCGTAGAGATACGTTCGCACCGGCGTCCCGTCGCCGCCGACGACGATCGGGCCGCCGGCGAGCGCATCGCGCACGAAATTACCGACGGCGAAATGCCGATCGAGCGGCAAATACGGTCCAACGAACGCGAAGAGCCGGGCGATCTTCGGCGCGACGGCGCGCGTCTTCGCATACACGGCGCAGAGCTGTTCGGCGAGCCGCTTCGCCTCGTGATATGCGAAGCGCGCGTCGAGGGGATCGGGGCCGCCGCGATCCGTCTCCGAGACGAGCGCTATCTCGGGCGGCTGCCGGCCATACACCGCACCCGAACTCGTGAAGAGCAGCGGAATCGAGCCCGACGCTGCGGCGAGCTCGAGCATACGCCGCGTCCCGTCGACGACGGTGTCGATCATGGCGAGTGGCTCCTCGTCGTTGACCGCGGCGCTCGCGGGCGTGGCGAGGTGAAGGATCGCATCGTAGCGGTCGGCGGGCGCGGCGAACGTGCGCACGTCGCCCGCGACGGTCGAGATCGCGGCGTCGGCCGCGAGATGCGGCGCGGCTGCCCCGAATCGCGCCGCGTCGCGAACGAGCAGTTCGGCGCGCGCGCCGAGCACGAGCCGCCGGTTCGCCCAGGCGAACGACTCAACGAGCCACGTTCCGACGAAGCCCGTGCCGCCCGTGACGAAGAGCCGCGCGCCGCGCAACGCCGCGAAATCGTCGCGATTGCGTTCGAGGATCTCGTCGAGATCGCGCGCGAGCGCGTGCGACTCAGGCACGACTCGTCCGAGCGGCGACGACGGCCGGCAGGTCCGCAGGCGTCGCGACGAGCGCCTCGGCGCCCGCCTCGCATAGCTCGTTCGCGCTGCCGTAGCCCCAGAGCGCGCCGAGCGCGCGGCAGCCGAGCTCGCGCGCGGCGAGCACGTCGTGCCGGCGATCGCCGATCATGGCGCGGTGCGCGAACGATCCGCCGCCTTCGACCGCGGCGATCGCGCGCGCGAGCGTTTGCGTCTTCGTCTCGCCGTCTAGCTCCGGCGTCGGCGCGACGACGGCCGCGAAGAGCGACGCGAGGCCGAGCCGCTCGACGAGCGGCCCCGTGAAGCGAAGCGGCTTCGACGAGGCTATCGCGAGCGTCGCATCCTCGGCAACGCGCCCGAGCGCCTCCGCGATGCCCGGCTGCAAGACGGTGCCCGTCAGCGACGTTGTCGCATAACGCGCCCGGTACCCGGCGATGAGCTCCGGCACGCGCGCCACGTCGCCGCGTTGCGCGGCGAGGATGGTCTCGAATCCCTCGCGGAGCGGCGGCCCGATCACCGCGTCGAGCGCAGCCCCCGCGACGGGCGCGA
>JAABUZ0100001616.1_pt1 | contig 41824 bp, 36 predicted proteins | sample 5562091 | NCBI WGS metagenome assembly JAABUZ01 (sample SAMN12813069, study PRJNA571459) | rock metagenome | isolation source: Antarctica rocks | place: Antarctica: Victoria Land, Linnaeus Terrace sud | collected 2015-12-21
GCAATAAAAAATCTACATTGAGTTGCGTAATGAATTCCTCCTCGCTTCGTCTTTTTCGTAAAAGAGAGGCTACTCTCTATACGTATGGATGTTGAAGAGGTTACCACCAACTTTGCGTCAGAGCCAACATTCCTACGTCAAGTGAGGAATGGAAGCAAGAATTTCTTGACTTTGCGAAAAGCCGCAATTTATCAAGGTCATACAAACCGGTAATGCTGAAGGCTCTTTTCAAACTTGTTGATCGTGAGGGAAAAGTACAAATAGACGACCTCGTCAGCGAATTTCGAGCTTACTATATCCAACAAGTAGAGGCTGGTCAACCTCTAGAACAAAACCGTTCTCTCATGGCATCCCCAGCAGAAGCCAATGCTCAAGCAATTAAACATCTCATCATTACCAATCCTCTTGAACGCTTTCTCATTAAAAACTTCATTACCTATTTTCCTGAAGAAGGCTCGTTGCAGTTTGCACCACACCTATGGCGAACCTTACTTCATTACGAAGTGAAGGATGCGTTGACCAGTGCTGATGAACAAATTCATTACTATCTCACTCGACAAAAAGAGACGCAGTGATTCAGTCCTACAACCAAGGGCAAAAACTGAGGCAAATGCAATAATGAGGCGTATATGGCTCAAAAGTTTTCAAGGGACTAAAAGCGGAAGAGATTATGCCAAACTATTGTGAACTACGGCAAACGTAATTAGTTTCGTAATTTGGCCCAGCATTATAAATATTTGTGACAAAAGCTGCCAAATATTTATAATGCTGGGCCAAATACTCGTGGCAATCACCATCACCAACAAACAACTACACGTCCAGGTTCGCGCTCTTCGCGTGACTTTCGATGAAGCGTTTGCGGGGAGCTACTTCGTCGCCCATGAGCATGTTGAAGATTTTGTCGGCTTCGATGGCCTCTTCTATACCCACCTGGAGGATGGTACGCTTAGCCGGGTCCATGGTGGTGTCCCATAGAGTTTCGGGATTCATTTCGCCGAGACCTTTGTAACGACCTACCTCTGGCTCTTTGCCGTTGTGCGACACTTTGTACTCTTCAACGATTGAGTCTCGCTCCTCATCACTGTAAACATAGCGAACTACCTTACCAACCTTGATATGGAAGAGCGGCGGTTGCGCGATATACAGATGCCCGTGCGTGATGATATCGGTCATATGCCGAAAGAAGAAGGTGAGCAACAGTGTGCGAATGTGCGCTCCATCAACATCGGCGTCGCACATGATAACGATGCGACCATAGCGCAATTTAGCCATGTTAAAGTGTTCGTCGATACCAACACCGATGGCCGTTATGATGTTCTTGACCTCTTCACTCTTGAGCACTCTATCGAGTCCCACGCGCTCTACGTTCAGAATCTTACCACGTAAAGGTAGTATCGCTTGAAAGTGACGGTCACGTCCCTGTTTAGCACTTCCGCCAGCACTATCGCCCTCAACTAAGTACAATTCGCATCTATCGGCGCGTCGCTCAGAACAGTCCGCGAGTTTGCCAGGAAGTGTTGTGTCCAGTACGTTTTTGCGTTGTACGAGATCGCGGGCAGCACGAGCAGCTTCACGCGCCTTTGCTGAGAGCAGACATTTCTCGATGATGGCTTTGGCCTCGCTTGGTGTCTCTTCCAGATAGCGCGTCAGCATCTCCGCTGTAATGGTTTCAACAATGGGTCGAACCTCAGCATTGTTGAGTTTACTCTTGGTCTGGGCCTCGAATTGTGGATTTGGTATCTTGACGCTGACAACAGCGGTCAGTCCCTGACGCACATCATCGCCAGTGAGGTTGCCATCTTTCTCTTTGAGAATGTTGGCTTTGCGTGCATAGTCGTTGAGCGTGCGTGTCAAAGCACTACGGAAGCCAGTGATGTGCATACCACCATCAATAGTGTTGATGCCGTTGGCAAACGAAAACTCGGTACAGGTCCAGCTATCATTATACTGCACCGCTAGCTCGACCTTCATACCGTCGATCTCGCGGACAGTGCTTACCGGACGTGCCTGAAGTTTGGAACGGTTCTTGTTGAGGTAGCGTACGAACGAAACGAGGCCGCCCTCGAAGTAGAATGTCGCCTCACGGTCTGTACGCTCGTCAATGAGGGCAATGGTAAGTCCACGATTGAGATAGGCCATCTCGCGGAAACGCTGCTCAAGAATGTCGAAGCTAAAATCGCGTGTCTCCATTACGGTCAGGTCGGGCAGGAAGGAAGTTTCTGTGCCAGTTCCCTCGGATGGGCCAGCATCAAGCAATGCGGTAACGGGTATACCCTTTTCGTAACGCTGTCGCCATAGTCGACCTTCGCGCTTCACATCAACTTGACACCATTCGGAAAGAGCGTTGACAACCGAGACACCAACACCATGCAGACCGCTGCTGATCTGATAGCCACCACCACCGAATTTGCCGCCTGCATGCAGCACGGTCATGACAACTTCAACGGTAGACATACCTGGACGTTGATGATGTTCATCAACGGGAATACCACGCCCGTTGTCGCTGATCGTCACAGAACTATCAGCATGAATAACGACACGGACAGTATCGGCCTCGCCCGCCATTACCTCGTCAATACTGTTATCAACAACTTCATAGATGAGATGGTGCAGGCCACGTTGGTCAGTTGCGCCAATGTACATACCGGGACGCACACGTACAGCTTCCAAGCCCTCGAGAATCTGAATATTCTGTCCACCATAGCCATTATTACTGCTACCGTTGATCTTCCCTTTGCCATTACCATCATCACTACCATGAGTTTCTTGAATGGCTTCCTGTGGAGCATTTTCAGTGGGATCGTTAGAAGGGAGTTGCTCTGCAATCATTGATTCTCTTGCTTTCACCATAACACCATATATTCCTTTTGTTCAATAACCATAGTATTTTGTTCAGTCAGATAAGCAGTTCCGCTAGCCATAGTTAAGCGGCGTTCCTGGCTGCGTTTCGATAATATGATGGAAGATACGATACAGGGATCATGCCCTACTTGTGTATGCGCTTGCTGTTGGGAGCGCATGACAACAACGCACCCTCCCACTTCTTTCTGTACACCCATCCTGTCACGTTCGATGAAGAACACATTTAGACCATTATGTATGGGATAGAAGCAGGTAGATGTGTGCGGAGAGCTAGACCGCACCTGTGATGTATTATTATTCTGATACAGCCTAGAAAATGTGGTAATAATGCCACGTTTTCGTCACTTCATTATAGCATAATTTGGGCGAAAAACAAAACAATTTGAGCCGAAGAGTACGAATAGGGGAAAGGAGTGAAACGCATGATACACATTGTTTTTAACAACATCTACCATGCGTTTTATTATTGTTATTTAGTAACGTTTTCCACCTAGCTGACCACTCATTGGCATACCGTTAGCGTTTGCACTTTGCATAGCCGCCATTCCTGGCATACCCTGCATAGGTGCGCTTGCTACATTGGTAGCACAATAGGGGCAGAAGGTCCAGCGCAGTTCAAGAAGACGCTCACACTTAGGGCAAGGACGTTTGAGCTTTTGGCTGCAAGAGGGACAGACCTGGAAGTCGGACTCGACACGCGCATGACAATTGTTACAGGTTTGACGCTCGGTCATTTCGGCCAGAAGCGACTCCTCCTCCAACTGACGCTCATAAATCTCTGCTAACGTCTGACGAGGACGCAAAATTATATAGATGAAGAGTCCACCTACAAAGAAGATGACAACTAGTACGGTGGCGAGAATTTGCGATAATGTGTCCTGTGTACGCGAACGGATATCGCGGAACGTCCAGATTATCAAACTCAACCAGAAGATGACGAAGAATGCTACAGTACATCCAATAAGTGGTCCTACAGCGCCCTGTAGTGTATTAAGGATGTTCCCACCCGACCCAGCGGCGATGACAAGTTGCGTATAGTTATTCACAGGACAGAAGCCCCCTTCACAGGATAGAGAATAAGGTACATAATAAAGATACAGATGCGGAGTGGCACACTCAGACTATTTTATCTACGTGTACACTACAACGTATCACGTTAAAAGATAGCAACAATATAGGACTATAGGCACAATATTACCCATATTACCTACTCAAAGATCAGTGTTGTTATTCCTCCACTCCGTAACACAACCTCAACAGTTTGATCATTTTGTGGAATGCACTCCACAACGGCTTGACGCCCCTCTAACAAGTTTGCCATATATACCTGCTTAAAGGCAACCCCTGACCGTATTTTGGCATTGACAGTACTACTGCATGGATTGTAGACACGCACCACAAGGCCACGTCCATCATTACTTCGCTTGACCGCGCTGACAACCAGTTCGGGTGGCTCGACATCGACCAGCGTTGCCAACGACGGTATTTGCCCCTCATGCTGCTCTGTTACAATTGCTCGCGTATTTACAGGAGTGTTGAACGCCTGCGCCTCTCGTAATACGTAGGCTCCGTCCGACTCCCAGGTGCCAGAATGCGGAAGGAGCGCGTACTCGAACTCGTGATGTCCCAGACATTGCGCCTCTGGCGTATGCTCCATTGGCCCTGCATGTCCTCGACGCGTCGAAAGATCACCACGCGACAGCCAGTCGACGCAACGTAACAGTGTTATCGCTACTGCCATCTGGTTCTTGCCAGCAATTCCAGGACCGCTCTGCACAACCTCATATTCCGGTAGACCACGATTGAGAACCGCTAAACCAAAAGTACTGTTGCTGACATCGACAAAGCGTTTCTGTGGGAAGACATTGACTGGCTCCTCAATCCATTCCGCGACATCAGTTGGTGTAGAGTATGCTACAGGACGCGCCCGAACCTCAAATGTTCCCTCCGCCGCAGCACTCTCCACCTTGTATGGTACAGGAAAGAGGACACGCAAGCGATGGTCTTTGACCTTATTTTCAACACTCGTGTGTATAGTAATACGTCGCACACCAGGAAAAAGTGTGATACTACTTGAAATAGCGCACATAGTGGTTCGCGTGCTACGCTCAGTCCGACTTACTGCACAAGAACTGGGAAGTGCTACACGACTACTGATACGCAAAGTGACGCTTATCGGTTCAGCGTTGACAACCTCGATTCTAGGTGGCTCGGCTGGTTCACTTACCAGTATATCGTGTTCGGGCGGACTGTAGTTGTACAAGTCGCCAACATCCCCTCCATCTACAAAACGATTCAGACCTGAAAAAGCTTCGCCCGTTGCTTTTTCCGTAATTGTTAACGTACCATCCTGTGTATTTGCCTCTACACTATAGAACTCATTCTCAATACTCTTTGTGTAAGTAGTGAGTATCGATTTTTGCAGCTGATATTGTCCGTCTTTAACACCGTCTTTGAGGCCGCGTGGATAGAGCCAGAAGGTTTTCTGCCCATAAGAGGGCAGATCCGTTGCCAGGAAATCTACTGTTTCACGCGCCTGATCGACAAGTGAAACCTCTAATGTATGAATATCCTCACGTGCTAGCAGCTCAAGCATGTGTTGTCCAGCAGCAGTAATCTCATGCTCATTAACGATAACGCGTCCTTTAGGAGCAATCATAATCTCGATATAGATAGTTCCTGCCTGTGCCAACTGTGGATCGTCGGGTGTGTTACTGTAGGGACCTGATTTATCACGTCCTATATGAACACGAGAGATAACATATGCTTCGTAGCCCTGCCCCAATGTTGAGACAATAGTATTATGTGCGAGTTGTACCAACTGTGCAGGTGAGGTGATGCCAGCAATTGCAACAGCGGTCGCCAGCATTTCACGTGCGAAGGGAGTCGAGCCGATTTCTTGTCGCCAGCGATTTACAATGCGATAAGGTAATGATATACCGCGCTGATCGACAATAGCAGCGTTATGCAGCGAACCCGGGAGCTGTACCTCTGTGCGTACCACCTCGGTACGCGGTCCAGGTGCGGGATTAAATACGACAATTGGGACAGGCTCGTAGCTGATATGTGGTGTCGAAAATGGTGCGCGTGTATCCGTTGCTTGTACAATATACTCCATCGCCTGTTGCACAAGAGTTTCAGCAATCTGCTGGCTTTGCGCGAAACGTACCGCATTCTCGCGATGCACCTGATCAATGCTGCATCCACAGATACTATCGTGTGGATGATTTTGCAAGAGATAACGCCAGGCTGCTCGTATCAATCCCTGTGGATAGACTGCGCCTAATTTCCATGCCCATGCAGTCAGTGGTTCTACCCAACGCTCTAAAAGATGCTCCGTTGCTGTATTTTGTTGCTTAATCCACATGCGACTTGAAAGTACTGAGGGTAAAAGATGTGAATATTGACTACTACGTAGCTCACCTGTTAGTGTTTGAAGTGCATCGGATTTGGTTTGCTGACGAATGCGTTCAAGATATTGTGGCAGTGTACCTATCTGTACAGAGATCGCATCATAACTTCTTGCATACTCGTCTCGCTTACTACCAGTACTATGTTGAGCCAGCAGATGTTGACGCGAGGAATTAATAGTTTTCATTAACTCATTCGCGGCCTGAATTGTGGTGGGAAGGCCATCCTGTATTTCCAGATGGTCGGAGCCATTCATAAAGAGTAGTGTACTGGTATTGGTTTTGGGAAGAAGATTGGCGGTGAGCAATTCGACGCGGGTCACAAACTCTTCGGGGTTAAGTGGCATTTGGCGTGCGTTAGAATAGCCAATGGGGTCGGCAAGGTGTGCCACAAAAATTTTGCTGCCATCGGGAGCCTCCCAGTAAAGTTCGCTCTTTTTTGCCTCCGCTCCGACGCCGCGCCAGAAGACTGCATTGTCGATGCCTACTCCTTGCAGAATTTGCGGCAGTTGCGCGATATGACCAAAGCAATCAGGAACGTAGCCCACATACATAGGGTTGCCAAAATCAGCCGCCTGTTGAAGGCCAATCTGCAAGTTACGAATAAGTGACTCCCCACTTACAAGAAACTCGTCGGGTTGCACGTACCAGGGACCGACGAGAATGCGTCCTGAGCAAATATGCTTTCTCAGCCGCTCTTCCTGCTCTGGCTGTATCTCTAAGTAGTCATCAAGGACAATAGTTTGTCCATCAAGCATAAAATGGCTGAACGTATCGTCATGGTCTAAGATGTCGAGCAACTTATCAATGGCTTGTACGAGGCGGATACGAAACTGTTGAAAGGTCTGATACCATTCGCGGTCCCAATGAGTATGGGGTACAAGAATGATGGTGAGTTGCTGCGTCGTCATGATGCTCCTTCAGCGGATTGTGAGTGAGAGGCGTATAACAAGTCCCCTGCACGAACGAACAGGATGCAAAAGGGTTTTAGATGTTGAGGGATATTATACAATGATACATCTTGATATAGCAACTTTTGTGTGGCCTCACATACCTCTACTATTCTACGCACATATTGCATTGACAATACCCACCTATCCTGTTACCCTACACTCATACAATGGTAGCGGTTCTGTATCCCCAACGAAGGAGATTTCTGTATGAGTCAGCCTCTTAGCGGTATATGTGTCCTTGACCTTTCACGCTTACTCCCTGGTGCCTATGCATCGCAGATGCTGGCCGATTTTGGGGCCGATGTGATGAAGGTAGAGGAGCCTGGGAGTGGTGACTATGGACGTTACATGCAACCTCACGGTCACTCCGGTGAAATGAGCCTGTTTTTCATGGCGATCAACCGCAATAAGCGTAGTACAACACTCAACCTCAAATCACCTCAAGGGCGCGATATATTTTTACGTCTGGTTCGGAACGCTGATGTCGTGCTGGAAAGTTTCCGCCCCGGAGTACTCGAACGCCTGGGACTCGGCTTTGAGCAGCTTAAAGAGGCAAATCCGGGCATTATCTACTGCGCTATCAGTGGCTATGGTCAAGACGGTCCAGGGTACCTTCGGGCGGGTCATGACTTGAATTACGCAGGTTATGCGGGTCTGTTGGACTATAATCGGGGGATGAATGGTGAGCCAATCATGCCACCAACACAGCTTGGGGACCTTGCTGGTGGAAGCTATATGGCGGTCATCGGTATCCTCACGGCACTCGTGGGACGGGCACAAACAGGTGAGGGGCGCATGATTGATGTATCAATGACCGAGGGCGTTATGTCGCTTCTGCCTTTGGTCGCAACTGCCTATCTCAACACGAATAAAGCACCAAAGCCAGGACGTTCCACACTTGACGGTGGCTTGCCCTGTTACAATATATATGAGACCAAGGACGGTAAACATGTGACACTCGCCGCCCTTGAGCAGAAATTTTGGCATACCTTCTGTACGCATATCGGCCATCTCGAACTCCTGCCATTTCACCAGCCACGCGGGCCCGAAGAACGCGAAGAGGCAATGAACATGCTTCGCGCAATTTTCAAAACGAAGACCCGTGACGAGTGGATGAGCGAACTTGCCGATATCGATACCTGCGTTGGACCTGTCTATAGTATTGATGAGGCATTCAATGATCCTCATGCTCAGGCACGTGGTGTCACTGTCACAAATGGAAGTGCGGGCGATGCTTTTCGTACTTTGCCTACCTTTCCACGCATATCCGGTGTTGAGGCGGAACAGCATCATGCACCCCCAACGCTAGGTGAACATACCAGCGAAATACTCCATAGTATTGGCTATAGCGATGCTGAAATTGAACAATTTAAGGAGCAGGGGGCAATTTAACATGAAGCATCATCCCGTTGTTGAACGTGCTGAACGTATTATGACACCATATATGGAAGATTTAAAAGCGATTGTAAATATAGATTCCGGTACCTATACAAAGGCAGGGATTGACCGGGTTGGAGAGTATTTAGCAAAGCGTTTTCAAGATTTTGGCTTTTCTACCTCGTTTAATGAGCAGAAAGAATACGGCAATAATCTTGTTGCTACGCATACAGGTAGTGCGACAAAGGGACCGCGTATCCTACTGATTGGACATCTTGACACTGTTTTCTCCGAAGGCGAGGTACAGAAGCGGTCATTCGCGCTTGGTGAGCGTGGCGGCAAACATATCGCTACTGGCCCTGGTATTCTCGATATGAAGTCCGGTGTGCTCATAGGCATGTATGGTCTGCATTTACTGATCGAAGAGAATAACGCCGATTATCAAAGCGTCACCTTTATTTGCAACAGTGATGAAGAGATCGGTTCTCCTGGCAGTAAGCCACTCATCCAAAGAATTGCTAAAGAATCTGACGCCGTGATTGTGCTGGAGCCGGGGCGCGCTATTGGAAACGTTGTCTCGTCACGCCGTAGCTCTGGCCAATATCGCGTCGAGGTACATGGGCTTTCGGCGCATGCCGGAGTTGAGCCACAAAATGGGCGTAATGCCATCCATGAACTGACATATAAAGTGCAGGCAATGCAGGCTCTAAATGGAACTGTTCCAGGCACAACACTGAGTGTCGGCATCATTCATGGTGGAGAGCGTACCAACGTCGTACCGGACTTTGCCTACTGCGAAATGGATGTACGTGCAAGTGACATGCAGGGTATCAAGGCAATCGAGGCAGCAATGCGCAAGGTGGCCGACAAAACCACTATCGCAGGCACAACAACGACCTTTACCGGGGGAATGCGTTGTCTCCCTTTCGAGCGTTCAGAGCGTAATGCGCACCTTGTACAAAAGGCAAAAGATGCAGGCAAAGAGCTAGGGTTGAAAATCGAAGACCTCGGTACTGGCGGGGCCTCGGATGCCAATACAACATCCGGTATGGGTATTCCAACTATTGATGGACTTGGTGCTGGTGGAGGTCTCGCGCACAATCCAGGAGAATATATTGAGCTTGACTACCTGCCCACTCGTATCGCATTATTAACGGGACTTGTGCATAGAATTGGGGAATAAAGAGTAAGTAGCAGAAAGAGGCAGAGCTTATTGGCTCTGCCTCTTTCTGCTACTTACTCTTTATTTTACTTTGTGCGTAACTCCTGCAAGGTGGCTAATCGTTCGCGGGCAACGTTGCTTTCTGGGGCAACTTTTGCCAGGTTACGATAGACACGGCTGGCCTGTTCGTACTCACCAACGGATTGATACGTTTGGCCGAGCAGGTCGTAAGCTTCGTGATTGCTACGATCAATCGTTATGAGTTGCTGCAATGCCGCCACCGACTCTTTGACCTGATGAGTGTCGAAGTAGTGGCGTGCGATAATGACCTGATATTTCGCGGCATCCTGTGTATAGGAAGGGTCGACGGTGTGCGAAAGTTGCAGACAGAAGCTAACTACCTCACGGAGTAACTCCATTGAACCGGGATTGAGTTCAACTGCGCGGCGCAAATTCGCTAATGCCTCTTCGTTGTTCCCAATCTCAGCGTAGATGTTCCCAATGCGTTGCAGCGTTCCTCCTGCTTGTTCGAGCTGGTTACGACGCAGATAGATGTTCGTCACCAGCCGTAGCTCCGCGATTCCTTCATCGAGATGTCCACGCGAGATATAGATATCCGCAAGTTCAATATGTGCGCGTGGGTCTTGTGGTGCGAGCCGTACCATTTCGTTAAGTACACCGAGTGCATTATCCGTTTGACGATTGTTGCGGTAATGCTTCACAAGGTCAGCATACTCTTGCAATGCCCCAGGCACATCACCTTGTCGCGCCGAAATCTCCGCAAGTGCAGGAGCGACCTCGTCCTGTCCCGGTCGCGCCTGTCTAATCTGGCGTAGAACAGCTTCTTTCTGCTCTTGTCGACCAGTACGCTCATAGGCTTTTGCCAGCATGAGCGATATTTCCACCTCTGGTGCCTGATGCTCCTCACCTGACTCGCGTGGTCGTGCAGCCCAGACGCCTGGATCTACCGTGTTCGGTGAGCGGCGCACACACTGCAAGGCTTGCTCAAGTTGCTGAATAGCTGCCTCTGGTTTGCCTTGCGCCATGAAGCACTGCGCGCAACTCGTTCGTGCTAGTACTTCAACGACACTATCACGCATAGCCTGATTGTACGCATCAATGGCCTTGTCATAGTTGCCTGCGCGCTGATGAATTTGGCCGAGTGAGTAGATAATATCGGCATTATTTGGATACATGTCTGCCGCCTGCGTATATTCACGCGCTACAGCATCATAATGTTTCTGACCTTCACCGCGCAACTGCCAACATACACGTGAAAGTACTTCCAAAATGGTTGATCGTGAAGTACCGATAGTTGTGGTCATAGAAATGTGCCATCGTACAAGGGCAGTAAGGTTGCGTGGATCAATTTGCAAAACACGCTGGTATTCTGTAACTGCTTGCTGTGATCGTCCCAACTTCTGTAGGGCAAGAGCATAATTCAAACGTGTGGGTACGCTGGTTGGGTTTTCCTGTAAGGCTTGCTCAAGTTCGGTGAGCGCACGATCCGTATAGCCCAGGCGTAGATAAGACTCAGCAGCAAGTGTCCGTTCACGCAGTAAGTCCTCCTTATTGCCTTGCGTCGTGAGTAAGTTAATCAGACGCATACGATACGTCAGGTTGTTTGGCTCAAGTTGCAGAATACGACGGTAGGTTGCAATAGCATCTTCTGTACGCCCATTGATGATATACGTATCGACGAGTATAGCGTACTTGGTGATAGCCGGTTCAATTTTGCCTTGACGGACATAAATTTCACATAACACTTGATGCACATCGAGATATTGTGGTGCTATGTCGATGACATGTAAGCACTCTTCCGTTGCTGGAATAAGCAGACCATGATTGATGTATTTCTGAATATCCTGCATAGAGTGCACGACCTGAAGCCGAACGTCTTCCGACAATGCAGCGGTACTTGTCAGCACTGTTTCGGAAACATGCTTCAACTCTTCATCCTGTGAGCTTCTTCCCGCCATCTGGCTCAACAGGTCTTCTGTCTCGTGCTGAGGGGGCGTTGATTCCGTGAGAGACGCATCCGTAAAAGTTGGTACAGGTGCAGCTAGTGGTTGCTGTCCCTGAGTTTGTGGAGTTGAAGCAGGAACAACAGGCGTAGGTGCTACAGCCGCTTCTTGCATAATTGGTGCCACTAACACGGATGGTGCAGGAATAGGTGACGCGGGTGGTGGCGTGAAGTCATACTCTTGTGCCACAGGTTCTGGTACAGGAGTAGCTACCTGTGGTTCTGGTGGCAATGCACGCGTTGTATTCGCTGCTGGCTTTACGTCCTCCGTCAGCCAGGATGAAGATGTTGCGGCTGGCTCGTTCCCTACAACAGGATTAGCAGGCTGCGCTTGTTGCGACTTAGGTGTTGTTGTATTATCTACCATTGGTGGAACCAGCTGCTCCATCGTTGGCATATCCGTTACCGATTGTTGCACAGATTGTGCGGACGGATTGGCAATCTGCGCTTTATCTGCTTCACTAAGAATACCTGTGAGCCAATCAGGAAGCTCACCAACACCGCTATTTGGATTAGGTACTTGTACCATTTGTGTTGGTGGAGCCGGTGGTGGTGTCGGCGGTCTCATTGATTGCGCATTTTGTCCATTGCCGTTCATATTAAATGACATTGTTGCAGCATCGGAAAGAGATTGCTGTTGGATCTGTCCTGAATATCCATAGCCAGGATTGCTTTGTGGAGCACTAGAGCGTGTTGGCGAGACAGGTGGTGCATTCTGTACCTGCTGTAACATGAACTCAACCTGTGCGACCTTGTCGTTCCAGCCCCGACTCCGTAAAAAGCCAAGCAACGCGTTATACACGGTGAGAGCCTGCTCTTGCTCACAGAGCAGGCGGTGCGCTTCGGCCGCTTCCTGACACAACTGTACCAGTTGATCGGACTCCTCTACGGTCAATGCGTCCAAATTGACGCGATCAACCGCCTCGTCAAAATGCACCGCTGCAGTTCGCAGATCGCCGTGTGCGCTATAACATTGTCCAAGAGCATAATAGCAAGAGAGCGCGTAATCTGGGTCATTGAGCAACAACTGAAATTGACGAATCGCATCGTCCCAACGCTGCTGCTCCTGGTAGAGCCAGCCGAGGAAATAGCGTGCATCAGGCCGATCAATGCCACTTTCGATGATCTGCTCACAGAGATCGATAGCATCATTCAAACGTCCCTGAGCCTGGAATGTCTGCGCTTGCTTCAGCACACCTGTAACCTGGCTGGCAGTGATGCGTTTGCGAGAATTAGGGTTTTGCCCTCCTATAGTGCCATTCCCTCCTGCTGTTGCAAGAGACGGCCCTGCGTTGTTTGCTCCGCCATAGTTGCCTGCGTTACCCATATTACTCATGATGCCAGTATTCCCTCCGCTAATATTGCCTGTTGTAGTTGGATCAGCCGCTGGTTGACCCGAACTACCGCTAAATGCCGATGGACTAGAAGATGATGGTGCTATATATGTCTGCTGAAATGGTGAACCCGTATATGTTTGTGTTGGAAATGCTGCTCCCTGAGCCAAAGGGCCAGAGAAAGTGCTTTGTCTTCCTGTTACTTGTGCAAGAAGCTGTTGTGCCTGCATGTTACTTGCATCCGCATGAAGTGCCTCTTCGCATTGCATTCGTGCTAGCTCACGCTCATTACGAGCGAGATACGCCTGCGCTGCTGCTAAACGCTCTTGTATCATGAGCGCGCTCTCTTTTTTTTCAAAGTAGTAACTGGCGAGGCGCTCATGCGGTTCTGGCTCTCCAGGGGCAAGTTGCACCGTTTTTTGCCATGCAACCTCTGCACGTGAACCTTGCCCAGTTTGAGAATACAAGTCTGCGAGAAGAAGATAAGCTCTGTATGCATCATTGCGTCTGCCAAGAATGCCATAGAGTTCGGCCGTTTTACTGAGTGCAATGACATTGCTCACATCGCCCCTGAGAATGTGTTCATACTCATTGAGTGCTTGCTGCCACTGCTTCGTCTGCATATAGCAAAACCCTAGACCGCCTCGCGCTGTCGCATCATCGGGAAACTCCGCCAGTGCTCGCTGATACTCTCGCGCCGCCTCTGTCCATTGACTATCCCAGCGGAAACGGTCGGCGGTGTTGATCGCTGTACTAAAGACTTGTTGATTCCCAGACATGAAGGCGTCACTTTCTCAGAGGCACATTCCTTGCACCGTTTTCTCATGCTCTATAAATGGCACATGTTCTGTACAAGGCTAGGGTACTACAATTCTTCTGCTTGAACACTTCTTTGGTACTAAAGTACCGTGCTCTTTCATAATATACGCGAATACACTTGTATCGATAAGGGTATCCGCGAAGGGATACCCTTATCATCTTTCTACATAAATTATCAATCAGCTACCCTCGGTAGTTGATATACTGCAATGCCGCCGGATAATCTTTCTGCTTAAGCAGCGCGATTATCGCTTGTAGTTCATCACGGCTCTTCGCCGTCACTCGTACCGCGTCTCCCTGGATTTGTGGCTTTACCTTAGGATTGTTTTCGCGTATGTACTTGCTGATCTCCTTCGCCTGCTCGGTCGTGAGGCCCTGCTGCAACTCAATCACCTGGCGGACTTTGTTGCCTGCGGCATTCTCTTCTTTCCCAGGCTTGAAAATCTTGAGAGACAGGTTACGTCGAATTGCCTTCGACTCCAGAATGTCTCGCACGCTTTTCAGCGTCATCGTGCTATCAGTAACAATTGTAATATTTTCTTTTGCATGCGCGATCTCAGTCTTGGTATCTTTCAAGTCGAACCGCGTCTGCACCTCGCGTCGCGTCTGATCGATGGCATTGAGCAACTCTTGCTCATCGAACTGCGATACTATATCAAATGAACAGTCACTCGCCATAAAATCCTCTCTATCTTGTGTATCTGGTACAAAAAGGCTATTCCTACAAGGGGTATGTGATACTTCGTCACGATGTGTATCTGTGGGGCATTGTAACGCATTTCATCGCTCTTTGCCACTTTTACCCCCCAAGTGGGCTTATCGCCATGACCCTCATTTGTAGGAATGTGATGTGGTATGATTCGTAGAAAAATAAGAAGTGTGGAAACAGAAGAGCTATGTCTGCAATTATTTATGATAGTCATCCATTAGCGGCACGTTTGACCGAAATGTTACGGAGTGAGGCAGCACAATTTCGTTCGCTTCATCATCGTTCAGCACGTTTGACACAAATTGTTGTGGGACACGATGCCGCCGCTGAAGTGTATAGCCGACAGTTGGTACGCGCCTGCCGTACCGTTGGTTTAGGCTGCGCGACGCTCGCATATCCCTTCGAGATGGAGGAAGAAGAGTTGCGTACAGAGATCGCTACTCTCAACGCAGATGCAGGAACTGATGGTGTTGTGCTACTACTTCCCCTACCGTCACATATACGACAGCGCATCGTGACTGACGTGCTACGACCAGAAAAGGATGTAGATGGTCTTGGTGCAAGTAATGCTGGCAATTTGCTGCTTGGCTTTCCCAGTTTTACTCCCTCAACCGCTGACGTAGTGCTGTCTGTTCTGCATGATGCCAATATTCCAATTGCTGGCAAGCACGCGGTCATTGTAGGACGCAGCAATGTTGGTGGAAAGCCAATTGCCCTTGCGCTCATGCGTAATGATGCAACCGTCACCATTTGTCATTCGCAAACGCGCAATCTCGCCGATATCACACGTACCGCTGATATTCTGGTTGCAAGCGTTGGGCGTCCCTCCCTGATTACAGCCAACATGGTAAAATCTGGAGCGGTTGTCCTAGATGCTGGCATCAATTCCGTCAATGGGAAGGTTGTAGGCGATGTCGATTTTCCCGAAGTCAAAGAGGTAGCTTCTTTTCTCACTCCGGTTCCCGGTGGTCTTGGTCCGATCACACACCTGACGCTCATTCAGCATACACTCCTGGGTCCACAATAGGGCTTTCGGGTAAAGAGGATATGACGGGTGGACGGTAGGGACGGTAGTATCAAGCAAGGGAAGCGTCGGTACCCTGCATTCTTCGTAATCTACAGAAAATTGTTTTCGGCTCTTATACTATCTCTATAAGGCCAAATTGAAAATAGTTAGATTGACCTGTAGAACGCTTTCCACTACAATAGAAGTCATTAACTATTATCATGGTTTTTATGCTTTCCTACAATTGTTAAAAAACTTTTGCTGTACATAATCTAGGAGGATTGATGCATATTCGTAAAGCAGTGTTACCTATCGCTGGGTTAGGAACACGTGTGCTACCGGCCAGTAAGGTTGTTCCTAAAGAGATGCTTCCTCTGGTCGATAAACCAGTTGTGCAATATTTGGTTGAAGAGGCCGTTGCCGCTGGTATCGAGGAGATAATTTTAGTGGTAAGCCGAAGCAAGCGTGCCCTGGAAGACCACTTTGATAGCTTCCCAGAATTAGAGCATATTCTTGAGCGTAAGGGCAAACATAAAGAACTCGAAGAGCTGCGCCACACACAGACAATGGCCTCATATGTGTCTGTCCGCCAGACTGAACCGCTTGGCTTAGGGCATGCGATTCTGTGCGCCAAAGACCTTGTTGGTGACGAGCCATTTCTTGTGATGCTCGGTGATGAATTGGTCGCGCCCGAAACGCCCTGCTTCCCACAGATGATAGAGGTGTATGAGCAATATAAAGGTTCTGTCCTCTCGCTCTTCACATCTCCACGCGAACAGATATCTTCCTATGGTATTGTTGCGCTACGAGAATTATCGTCAGAGGTTGTAAAGGTAACGCATCTAGTGGAGAAGCCCTCGCCAGAGAAGGCACCCTCCGATCAAGCGATAGCGGGTCGTTACCTGCTCACACCCGATATCTTCGAGAAGCTTGAACGCACACCACCGAGCAGACGTGGCGAGATCGAGATTACCGACGCCCTGGCAATGCAGGCAGAAGAGGGACGCTGTTTCGGTATCCGTTTCGCTGGTGAGCGTTATGATACAGGCAATCCGCTTGGCTTGTTGACAACAAACATTGCCTACGCACTCAAACGTCCCGACATCGCTCCGGAATTACGCGAGTATATGCGTCGGATACTGGAAACCCAGTAGCTTTTTGTAGAAATCTTCCATCATTGATGATGTGAATAAGAATGTTCGAGTACACGAGGGAGTACAGATGTGGTAGATACTATCGCAACTATTCATGGTTACAATTTCTTTTTGATCTTTACAGCGGGAGTAGTCGCAGGTATCTGGGGGCTGATTCTATACTTTAGGAAGCTTGAAGCAAATCGGCCGTGGCACATCTCGCTCTTTGTCACTGCAATTCTGGGTGCGATTCAAGGTTTGTTAGGTGTAACGCTGGTCCTGCTAGGACAGAAACCGGCAGGGGGGCAAGGTCTCTACTGGCTCCACTATGTCTATGGTGGCATCGTGGTCTTCGCCCTTCCTGTCGCGCTCACCTATACGACGAATGGTAAAAACAGGCGTCTTGATATCCTGATCTTTAGTATTGCTGTTTTGGTGCTTGCGGCTGCTAGCGTGCGTGGATGGGTAACGGGTCCCGCGCCAACGCATTAATCTATGGCGCGGAAATATCTGTAGGGGCCTACAGTTGTTATTTATTGGAGATATTTATGCGAGCTTCTTTTATTCATGTTGCTGATACACACCTCGGCTATGAGCAGTATGGCGTGCGCGAACGTTTTAACGATTTCAGTCATGCGTTCTGGGATATTGTTGATAATGCGATAGAACGTCATGTCGATTTTGTGGTGATCGCGGGCGATCTGTTCAACAAGCGTGCTATTGATGCTATGACGTTAATTCATGCAATAGAAGGATTGAAGAAGCTCAAAGATAGCAATATTCCGGTGATTGCGATTGAGGGCAACCATGATCGCAGTTATTATCGTGATGGTACTTCATGGCTGCAATTTCTGTGTTATCAAGGCTATATTGTTCTGCTCGCACCTGTGATGCAGAATGGCGCACCTGTGCTGGCACGATGGCAGTCAGATACGATGCAAGGGTCACATGTCGACCTGATAGGCGGACGGTTACGTGTCTACGGCTTGCCCTGGCAGGGTGCGGCAACGACTCGTAGTCTTGAAGGCATGGCCCAGACGATGACAGAGACACGAACGGAGGAAAACGCTGAAGGAGTCGAATATCGCTTGTTGATGATGCATACTGGCGTTGAAGGGATTGTGGCACGTATTCAGGGTCTACCCTCAATGGCGAACTTTCAGCCCTTACGTGAATGTGTAGATTACCTCGCCCTCGGCCACGTCCACAAGCCCTACGAGTTTGATGGCTGGATGTACAATCCTGGCTCTACCGAGACCTGTGGTGCCGAGGAGTCACAATGGGATTCTCGCGGTTACTATTATGTCGAAATTGATACCGATGACCCAGAACGGATCATCGATAGCAGTCGTAAAGAGCGTGTACACCATGCTGAACACCTCAAGAGTAATCGTCGCCCCTTTGTTCGCTATGATTTACGGGTTGATGGTCTCAACGAGCCGGACGCGGTGTATGCACGTCTTGAAGACTACTGTCGCCGTGAAGGATTCAAACATCACAATGATGCGCGAAAGCCCGTTGTACAGATACACCTTGTAGGAAGCCTGGGCTTTGACAATGGCTCGCTCGATCAACTCCGGATGGAGGAGATGATACGTAACGCTTTTAATCCCCTCTACGTGCGTATCGACAACAATACGAGTGATCAAGATTACGTACCCGACGATGGTGAACTCGATGGGCGAGACCGTTCCGCGTGGCACGAGCTTGAACGCCATATCTTCGAGGAACTGGTCGCACGTGACAACCGCTACCTTCCGGCGAAAGAGCAATGGAGCACCGTGTTAGGCGATCTCAAACGTATGGCTCTTGACGAGGATACGCCCGAAAAGATCGCGTTTTTTCTGCGAGAGCGGCGTGAGACATTATTGAGCACGCAGAGTTAAACTGTTTTCTCAACAAATATTACGGCTGTTTGCTCCTACTTTATCGCCTGTGATCTTGTATAGCTGAAACGTTTCATAATACGACAGAATGTATGGAATACGTGGTGCTTATGTATTGTTTTCTCTCCTAGATACCTATTGTCAAATAGCACGCACCATTCCAATAAGGTGTGCTGGTGTATTGCTTGTTTTCGGGAGGAAACAACGTTTTATGGAGACAACCGCAACCTTAGCACCTCGTGTAGACACACATCTTGCCAAGTTTTCCCAAGCATCCGTCGCTGTATTAACTGGTCTGGCTTTTATTTTTAATCAGCCCATACTAGTACTTATCACTGCTATCATTATGGTTCTCGCGGCTCTCGTGCCTGCTATCAATCCTTTTAAGCTTCTGTACCGATGGGTGTTAGTGCCGCTTCACCTACTACGACCTCACATTGTCGAGGATGATCCAGCACCACATCGTTTCGCACAAGGCGTAGGAGCGGCATTTCTAGTTGCCGCGAGCATCCTCTTTTTGCTTGTCCATGCAGCCGTTGCTGGCTGGACGCTGGACCTGATTGTGTTTGTGCTTTCAGCGATCAATTTTACTGTCGGCTTTTGCGCGGGCTGCTTCGTCTATTACCATCTAGGTCGTCTTGGAGTCCTTCCGCGTGTGCGTTATGCAGGTGGTTTTCACTGGCGAGGAGTCTGAGCTATGTCCGATCTTACGCTACGGCTAGTAATTCTTGCTCTGGTAAGTATTCTGGCGTTTTTGTTGGTTTGGAGTGGACGCCGCTTTGTTGAGCAACGTAGGCAACGTGTGCTTGCATCTACCCCTTCTCAGCCAGGTAAATCTATTGAAAATCTAGCACCACATATCAATATTCTCGCTTTTAGTAGTGATGATTGTCGCCAATGCCATCAGCTACAAGCACCAGCATTGCAGCGTGTCGTCGAAGCACGCGGGGATATTGTCTCTATCACGGAGGTCGACGCACCCTCTTCTCCAGAGTTGACCGAGCGCTATCAAGTGCTCACCGTTCCCACTACGATTGTGCTGGACGCAACAGGCAAGGCACATGCTGTAAACTATGGATTTGCCAACTCGAAACGTCTCCTTGAACAAATAGATACTGTGCTTGCCACTGTATAAGCAATATCATGAGGCATGAAGCTGTGTGGGTGATTTGTCCACACAGCTTCATGCCTCATTATTCTAATTCTCCTTTAGGGCCACGCATCATCAGTTCTGGCACGGCCTGATGCGGATCAAGTCCTTCAAAGAGTACAAGGCTAAGCTGCTTCGTGATAGGCATATCCACGTTGTAGTAAGCCGCCAATTGTAGGGCAGCTTTGGTAGTGGTAACACCCTCAGCTACGGTGCGGGTCGATTTTAGAATATCATCCAACTTCTCACCAGCCGCGAGACGACGCCCAAGTTGTTGATTTCGGCTCAAGGGGCTGGCACAGGTAGCAATGAGATCACCGATACCTGCGAGGCCCGCGAAGGTGAGTGGGTGTGCGCCTGCGGCGATACCGAGCCGCGATATCTCCGCTAAGCCGCGCGTGATGAAGGCTGCTTTCGCATTATCACCGTAACCCATACCATCATTAAAGCCAGCACCGATAGCGATAATATTTTTCAGCGCACCGCTCAGTTCGACACCTGTTACATCATGAGCCGTATAGACACGGTAGTGGCTGGTACTGAGCAGTTTTTGTACATGCGTTGCAATGTCTTGATCTTGTGCCGCAACTACGGCGGCGGTAGGTTTCTCTTCGGCAACCTCACGTGCGATATTAGGACCGCTTAGAGCCGCTATACGTGTATGTGTGGCAGGCACCTCTTCGCTAATAATTTGTGTCATCCGTTCGAGTGTGCTGATTTCGATACCCTTACTCGCGCTCACCAGTATTGTATTTTGTGAAATATGAGATGCCAGCAAACGTACATTTTCGCGCATACGTTGCGAAGGCGTAACGAGAATTAGCATGTCTTTGTGTTGCGCAACCTCTGCAATCTCTGAGGTGATAGAAAGTGCGGGTGGGAAAGGGAAGTTGGGTAGGAAAAAAGTGTTTTCGTTGTGTTGCCGCATCGTCTCAACGCGCTCTGGACGATGCTCCCACAGTGTTGTTTTGATACCTTTGTGAGCTAGAAGCAGTGCTAACGTGGTACCCCATGCACCACTGCCTACAACACCAACAGCTTCCATACATGCATCTCCTATACGGTACGGTCTTGCTATATTATTGTCCCATGCAATTGTAGCATAACAGGAAAGAGATTTCAGCTCAGGCAGCAGTGCGTCACCTTTTTGGAAAGGGCTGTGGATAACACCATGTTGAAGACTTATGAGTGTTGACGTATACTTATATGTAGCAGTATGAGAGACAATAACGCGGCGATAGTTATTTACATACATTGAGGCACCTCCATGTCGTTCCTCATTCATATTTAATAATAGATTAGTCAGGGTATGATCGTGAGCGTATTTCAAATAAACGTGTGCCTGAGTTTGGAGGGTGAATGAACGCTTCCACCGTGTTATCCGGCGCACTGGAAGACTTTGGTTTAGTAGAGGTTTTGCAGGTGGTGGAGTTAGGCGGGATGACGGGTGCTATCCAACTTAGGCAAAATACAGGACGAACAGGCATCATCTATTGCAACGAGGGCAAGGTTGCAAATTGCTCTGAGTTTGATCCTGGTGCATTAATGCTGGGCGATGTCCTGCAACAACTGGGTATGGCAACGCACAATCAGATTGAAGTCGCCTCGACACAACAACTCTCAGATATTGTGGGAAAGCGCATTGGCGAGCGGCTCATCGCGATGCGTGTCATGAGTGAGAAACAACTTCATGAAGCTTTACGTACCAAAGCCGTATGGACAGCACGTGAACTGGGACTGTGGCAGGAAGGGTCTTATGAGTTCATCGCCAGCCCAGACGTGCAAAAACTGCTCCCCTATGGCGATGTGCCACTCAATATCGAAGTTATGCGAATCACGATGGAGATAGTGCGCTACAGTAGTGAGTGGCAGACAATGAACGAGTTTCTGCCACAGGGTATGCGTACCATGCTACAACTGGCCCCACGTATTCAGCATGCCATGAACTTCCACCGCAGCATTCTTGAACTGCTTGCTCATGCGGATTAACAAGCATCGACGTGTACGTCGCATTGCCAGCGCAACGCGACGGCCAGAGTTAGATGTGGCACGTGATCTCGCGCAACTTGTACAACAAGGTTTCGCGCATCCTGTCTTTCAAGAAGCTCCATATCAAACCAATAGTCGCAGAGTTCGTTTACCCGAAGCCGCCGAGAAATTACGTATGGAAAATTTCCAGTTGCTCGACCTGATAAGCCGCATGGAACAGGAATGGGAGAAGCAACATACGCCTACTCAACAGCTTCCAACCCTGGTTCGCTTTGTGAACTGGACGATGGATGCACTCATTGATGCCTATCGTGTCAGTAAAATTGAACTGGACCCAAATATGCTCAAAATGCTGCTCATAAACGAAAACCTGATGTATATGGGTACTTACGAGTTTTGTGTTGAGCAAAATAATATTGACGTTGATGATTTCACGAGACTATGTGATGCCGTCCTCAATGATCGCATGCATGATGCCACCGATTTTTATGATGAGGCATCCTTTGTTCTGCAACGCATGTTACGTACCCTGTTCTCCTCTATCAATGCACGCGTTGTTAGCCCTGTCGAACGCCTTGAGAATCAGGAGGTATGGGAGGCTATGTTTGAGCAGTTTGCACTTACACGTACCGCAATATAGAAAATATGCGTGTTGTAGAGCAGGCTGTGATACAGAACACGCATATCTTTTCTTAGTTGGAAGTGGGATACGAAACAAAGACGCTTTTGATTTCACTAAACTCTTCTACGGCTCCAGCGCCTAGTTCACGGTGTCCATTGCCGCTGGCCTTCATTCCCCCAAATGGTAGATGTATTTCTGAGCCAGTTGTAGCTGCATTGATATAGACAAGACCAGATTCAATTTCACGAATGGCACGAAACGTAAGCCGACTGTTCTCTGTAAAGATGCCTGTTGATAAGCCATATTCCGTCTCGTTCGCCACTCGGATTGCCTCGTCATAAGAATGGACAGGGACGATAGAAACAAAGGGACCAAAAACCTCTTCGCGTGCGATACGCATTGTTGGCGCGACATCAGTAAATATTGTTGGTTTGTAAAAGGCACCATCGCTATACTCGTTATCAGTAAGCGCAACACCGCCCGTAAGCAGTTTCGCACCTTCATGTTTGCCAATTTCGGTGTACTCATGGACCGCGTTCACACGGCCTTTATTGACCAACGGTCCCATCTCTATCTTAGGGTCAAGTCCATCGCCAACACTCAACTTTTCGGTGGCAGCCACGAGTCGCTCTGTAAACGCGTTCTGCACAGATTTTTGTACGATCACACGGCTCGTCGCGGTGCAACGTTGGCCTGTTGTGCCAAAGGCCGCTCCAGTAATACCTGCGACTGCGAGATCTAGATCAGCGTCCTCTAATACGATAACCGCGTTCTTACCACCAAGCTCTAACGAACAGCGTCGCAAGTCACGTCCACAAATCTCTGCAACATGCCGCCCAACCTCTGTTGAACCAGTCAATGAGATCATATTGATACGTTTGTGACTTGCCAGCGCATCACCTAACGTTCCCCCAGGTCCCGTGATGACATTCAGAACACCAGCTGGCAGACCCGCTTCATGCAATAACTCCGCCATCTTGAGCGCGAGTAATGGTGTATCGCTAGCTGGTTTAAGCATAACTGCGTTTCCCGCTAAAAGTGCGGGAAAAGTTTTCCACGCGGGAATAGCAATAGGGAAGTTCCAGGGAGTGATGATACCAATAATACCGAGTGGATGACGAATGGTCATACAAAACTTGTTCGGTAACGCTGAGGGCAGTGTTTCACCCTCGGCACGGCGTCCCTCACCTGCGATAAATTTCGCAACATCGATAGCGATTTGCACATCGCCGCGCGTCTCCTTGAGCACCTTGCCCATTTCGCGTGTCATCAGGATAGCGAGTTCTTCCTTGCGTTGCTCTAACAGCAGCGCGGTACGTAGCAAAACTTCGCCACGTTCGGGAGCGGGCATTGCAGCCCATTTTCGTTGGGCGTTGCCAGCGACTTCAACAGCAGCTTCAAGATCGGCAGCCGTTGATTTTTGGAAGTAGCCAATTACATCATGTATACGTGCTGGATTAGTACTTGCGAAGGTTTCGCCGTTTCTGGCATCGCGCCATTGTCCACCAATAAAATTCTGAAATACCTGTTGTGTTGGGATAACTGAAGACATGCACATGCTCCTCAATGAGTGTGGATCATCGTTGACCTGTTATATGTGGCACCTAATGAACCTGTCAGACGAAAAAACTATACTTGTCTACATAGTATATCACTCACGGAAGATGTCTCACAAAGAAGTGCCTGTAGGGGTTTAAATCCACTACAGGCACTTCTTCTATTTGGTGCTTATACAGATTCTACTGTGGGACTGCCAGTTTGTGTTGGTGGTACTTCGGGTGTTGGTTGCTGAGTTGCTGCTGCTGGCGACGGCTCTGCATAATCACTCTCCTGCGCCTGACGCTTGAAGATGTAATATGCTGAGTTCGAGGTCAGCGATTGGATGCCGACCAATTCCCATCCCTCACGACCCAGGCCATTCATGTAGCGGCGTGCGAAGGTGCTGCGTCGCTCGTCTCCAATCAGAGTCTCAAGTCCCTCACAAGAGATACGTCCACGATAATCAATATAGACAACTTTGTAAGCCCACTGACCCATGATAATTGCTCCTTCCCTGTCTCTTCTGTATGTTATAGTGATGTTAGAGATTGAGTCCCACTGTAGAGAACCTTCAATGCTATATCCGATAGCATCTCTCACTTGAATAGCCCTTTGTTCTTGTGTCTCGTGATCGCGCCTCGCTCGCAGGATAACTATACACAGTTAGGACATTCGTACGAACAACTGATAGCACATCGGGTTCCACAGTCAATATGCCATCAATTGCAGGTTCTCTATCAATAGGTTCCTCTGCACACTGGTAGTATAGCCGCGTTCAACATCCATAGCACCGCTTATTCCACCAGTTTATCAAGCAGTGCGAACTGTCTGGAAGAAACCTGTCTATTTCTACAGGTGGAGTAGAAGTCGATACGATGCACTACTCATACTCATGGTTACGTATGTTACGATATGCATATGAAGACAAGACAGCTTAGCATCATGCTCATCATGCTCATCATGCTCATAGCATTATTGAGTGGATGCACGAAAACACCTACACCACAACCAAAAGTACATGAGACACCTGTACCGCCCATATGCCGCGCGACAGGTGAAACACATACTGTTGTCAGTAATGCTACTGAGCCGAGGACGCAAGGGAGCGGGACGACATTTCATAGCAATGTTAATGGTGATGGAACTCAGTTGCATTTAGCGTGGACGTATTGTACGGGTAGTCCTGTCTTCTCTTCGCCAGTGGTGCAGAACGGCGTCGTGTATATTGCTTCAACAAATACGACGCTGACCGCGCTCGACATTCAGAGCGCGAAGATGCTCTGGCAAATTCAAGCCGATGATGCATTTTTCGGCACACCCGCACTACAGAACGGTGTACTTTATGCCGACTCGCTAAATGGTGTCATCTATGCTATCAATGCGAAAGATGGCTTTGTGCGCTGGCATACACAGATTGATACTCCAGGCGTGAAGATATGGTCATCACCAACCATCGCGAATGGCTTATTGATCATTGGTGCAGCCTCACCCTTAAGCAAAAATTTGCAAAGGTCAGGACAAATTCTCGCCTTTGATATGGCAACGGGTAAGCAACGTTGGCGCGCATATATTGAGCACGGGGGAAAACCAGCTGATGGTGTATGGAGTTCACCCGCGATTGACATAGCAAGTAACACGGTCTATGTAGGAACTGGGAATCCCGATGATGGAGTTGAGTCACTCAATCTACGGACTGGACATTTGCTCTGGCATTGGCGTTCCATGGTGCAGGATGTAGGCAATACTGACGTGGGTGCTGGTCCACTACTGTTTCACAACAGCAAGGGACAACTCCGGGTTGTAATTGGTGGTAAAAATGGGAATATCTATACACTTGCTGCAAAGACAGGACATATGTTGTGGCATACACATATAAGTGATCATGTCTTTAGTTCGCCTACGTTCGCTGATGGCACACTCTACATAGTAGGCGTTGTGGGACAGAAAGCTACTGTATGGGCACTCGATGCACAAACAGGCACCGCACGCTGGCATCATGACCTGCCGATGATCGTCTATGCCTCACCTGCAATTTTAGGACAAACGCTATATCTCGCGCTCGGGAATGGTTTTGAGTCTGGCGATGGTGGTATAACAGTACTCAATGCCGCCAATGGACAACAAATTCAATATGCAAATATGCATAGTGCTGCGTCCTCCTCTCCCATTGTATTGGCTGCTTGGCTGTTTGTCGGTGCGCACAATGGTAACTTATACGCATTTGTACGTTCATTCCACTCGTAGAAGCTAGCATGGGAGACTTCCCACTCCTACTTGTTAAGCGCAACTTTTCATACGAGCTTCCCGTGTATATAAAGAGTATACACAAATTTCCTTTCTATAAATAACTATAAAGAACACGAAAAGGGAGCGTACCTATGGCAATGACAGAAGAATCAATGGTGATTGGTGTCTTTCGCGACCACACATTAGCAGAAAAAGCAATGGATGAATTGAGGCATGCAGGATTTAGAAGTGACCAAATCAACCTTCTAGGACACACAAGTGGCAATGCTCTTGGTGGCATTATGAGCATTTTCTCTCCTAAAAGCACGACGGCAAACACTACCGCAGCCGCTCCTAACGAGTTAGCAAGTTCCGGTATAGCACAAGAGGACATACCTTTTTATCAACGTGAGTTAGAGGCAGGTCACTTTGTTGTCACCGTCCAGCCGTATGGACATCAGAAGGAGGCTAGAGATATCCTTTACCAACATGGTGCTTATGATGCTTCCGCGGACACAACTCGTATGGGTGGCGGCAGTCGTATTGTACCAATACGCGAAGAACGCTTAGACGTAAGCAAGCAAGTTGTACAGACAGGTGAGGTTATCATTCACAAACGCGTCATTACCGAAAACAAAACCTTTACCATCCCCGTGAGGCGCGAAGAGGTCATTATTGAGCGCCTTCCAAGCAGGGGAGGTGCAGGTTCAGCGACAAACACAGCACCAAATCGTGATGATGCATTGTTTGAAAATCAATCTAATGTTGGACAAAATGCTACATCTATAATTGATGGCAGCGAGATGCTCCGCAATGGTGGAACGATTCGCATTTTAGTACGCGAGGAACAGGTAACACTGAATAAGCAAGTCGTCGTCGTTGAAGAAGTTACTGTACGTAAGCAGCAGGTGCAGGAAATGCAAGAGATATCCGATACCGTCAAACATGAAGAGGTACGTGTCGAACATACAGGAGACATAATTATTCATGATGAAGGCATGGGTACCGGTACTGTAGGAGTTTAACCGAATACAATAAACTTCTGTAGGGGCCTCAATGAGACCCCTACCCTGTCTTCTGCTAATGCCTCGCTTCCAAGCTCGCACGGGCGTGTTTATACACGGGCTTACTCACAGTATGCAAAGAAACTCTCTTACCAAGTAAGTAAACAAAATCAAATGTTTGCTAATTTTGCCTCAACAAAGCGTGTATATATCTGTTATGCTATGTGAAGTTCTGATTATGCATATTGTTGAGATAATAAAATATGGAAAAGATATTTTTCACACGACGACAACGCTTCGCAAATGGCTTTCTCGCAGGTCTTGGAGCTGGAATTATAGCAACGATTCTGATGCTGCTCTTGAGCGTGACGATTAACGGTATCTCGCTACCCGAAGTCTTTGGCTCGGCCCTCACACAATTGATGTCGCCTTCAACCTTTAACACGCTGCATCAATTTATTGGTGGTGACGCCAAACACTACTTTTTCTACTGCATTCTTGTTGGACAATGCCTTGTCTTCGCGCTTGCAGGTGGCCTTTGCACTCTCTACATTGGAATGTTCAGAGATGAAAAGACAGGTCAGGATATGTTGCATTGGAGTGCAGGTCTCGCACTTGCACTCCTGCTCTTGCTGATAACAAGTCTCCTGCTTTTGCCGCTAACGAGCGCAGGTTTCTTTGGAGTACACCTCGGCATTGGGGCCGTTAACACTACGGTAAGTCTTGCAATAGTAGGAATAGTGTTTGGGGGAACGTTTGTGCTCTTGCACAATCAACTCATTTTGCGTCGCATGCGTCTTTTCGCCACTCCACTAGGGGAGAGAGAAAAAGGGGTGGCACGCCGTGAGGTCATTATACGTGGTATTCAGCTTGTCGGCCTGGGTGCGTTGGGTGTACTGGCATGGCGTTTCATTTCGGGCACACAAAGCCTTACAAGTGGTAGTGGGGGGGGAGCTGTCGATACAGCCGCTGTACCGCAACTTTTGCAAGGGTATCAAAAGAAGATTGTGCCGGTCCCAACACCAAATTATGGTGCTATCCAACAAGTGCCACTGCTCTCGAAGGAAATAACACCTAACGACCAGTATTACGTCGTCTCAAAAAATCTCTTTTCCGATCCCTCGGTGAATGCCGATACATGGCACTTGTCCGTGTCTGGACAGATCGAGCATCCCTTCACGCTGACCTACAATGACATGCTTACGCTCCCGCACAAGCAGCAGTACGAGTCGATGATGTGTATCAGCAATGAGGTTGGCGGCCCGTACATGAGCAATGCGTTATGGGAAGGTATTTCCCTGGCGGACCTGCTTGTGCGTGCAGGGACAATAAGACCGGGGGCGACAAAGGTTGTGCTATACGCCGCCGATGACTATAGTGATAGTATTCATCTAGCAAAAGCGTTGGAGCCGACAACACTACTTGCGTTACGCATGAATGGTGCGCCACTACCACAGGGACACGGTTTTCCACTCCGTCTCCTGGTGCCTGGCATTTATGGTATGAAGCATGTCAAGTGGATTAATCGTATCGAGGTTGTTAACACAGACTTTCAAGGTTACTGGCAGCAACGTGGGTGGAGTGATGCAGCTCCACTTATGATGACCTCACGTATCGACACGCCATTAACAGGAGCAACAGTTCAAGCAAACAAGCCAACCTATATAGCTGGTGTGGCCTTCTCTGGTAATAAGGGTATTAGTCAGGTTGATGTAACACTTGATGGTGGGAAGACGTGGCATAAGGCCACACTCAAGCAGCCCTTGTCGGACCTGACCTGGGTACTATGGGAACTTCCCTGGCAACCGAACGTTGGCTCGTACACCGTGATTGTACGCGCAATTGATATGCAGGGCAACGTGCAAGACCCCACTGTCGCGCCCCCACTTCCCGATGGTTCGTTGGGCTATCATAGCATCAACGTAACCGCTAAATAGAATTTGAAAAAGAAGACATTTTAGCATGTGTAAGGGAATAACACTTTGCACATATTAAAATATCTTCTATCACTATCCCCCAAATGCACAAAATACATAAATACATGCAACTTCCTTTACTGTAGTACGTTATTGTTTACGAAGTGACAAAAGTTGTCCGCTTTTGGCTTCTTCATTGATTGTAGTATGTAGGGGAACGACCACACAGTAAAGAATCGATATCATCGTTACTAGAAGATGGAATTGAGAAAAGAAGCTGTGTTATCGTCGGTTATATGATCGCAGATAAGGCCATTATGGTGACGGATGTTCAGGGGGAAGAGGTAGCACGTCTGCGTGCAGGAGATGCCCAAGCTTTTCGTTCACTCATGGAACGATTACAATACCCAATTACAGGGTATTTGCATCGCCTTGTGGGGGAGCGTGAGGTAGCATTAGACCTTGCACAGGATACATTTCTACAGGTATTTAAGGAAATCGGTAAGACGTCTTCTCACCTTGAGTTGGATGCATGGATATACCGTATTGCCACAAACTTTGGCTTGCGCTATCTTAATAGGAAACATCGGCATCTCTTTATTCCCTTCTCTTTTGGATTTGATGGTGTAGAGAACGGAGTGTCTGGAATAAGTCACGAAGATCTAGTAGAACGTTCGATAGTAGAGTCGTCATTTGGAGGGCAAACCGAGACAAGCATGCTCATTCAAGAGGCTTTCAAGAAGATTGCGCCTAAAGATGCAGTGTGTGCAACTTCATTATGGTGCGGGCTTCACCTACGAACAGATTGGAAATATCGTCAATATTTCGCCAGAGGCGGTACGAAAGCGCGTGGCACGTGGCGTTGAGAAGTTCCGCAAGGTCTATGCTCAAGACGCTACCAGAGCATCTATAAAAAATGCTTCACCGCTAAAGAAAGCACGCACAATTCATGAGCATTAAAATGCCATGTAATAGGTACAATATGAACACTATATGCACTCTAATTAGCTCTTTAAATATTCTTATAAACTCTATAACAATGCTTTTGCCCAGGTATATGTTGGTGACAAGGATAGTAGCTGCATGAAACATCCAACTGATGACAGGCTGCTTGCATACATTCGTCAACAACAACATTATCTCTGGCCGCAAGGCATACAAGAACATCTCGCACTCTGTCCCGTATGTAGTATGCGTTGTGCTGAGTTGGAAAATGTAGGGAAGACATTAGAAAGTTGGGCAAGTACATACGCTGTCGATCCAGCATACTCGACAGTCACAAACCGTGTCTTACAAAAGCTCTATGAGTCAGAGGTATCATTCTCGCAACGCATGCTGCAAGGCTTAACGCAGGTAAGAACACGCTTACCAGTTGCCGCGCTCCTTGTTATACTCTGTATCGTAACACTTACTGGACTAGCAGCGCATCTTGTAACTAGTGTAGCAAGTTCTGTCGTACCAGTACAAAAGCATACAGTACATACTCATGTTGCAACTACTATTCCGCGACAACCAACACCTATTCCAACGGTTAATAAAGGTGGAACTACTGTGAAAGCAACGCCGATACCAATAGCAATAGCAATAGGAAAACCGAGTATTGTGACAGCAGACCCTTGTACGACAGCATTTGACAGTGCTAAGCATCACATCTTTGTCTGTGGTAACAGTTTTACACCCGGCAGTACTGTAACAATTTACTACTTGTTGTCAGGAGGCAAATCTAAACAGCATACTATGCAAGTTAGTGCCGATGGAACGTTTACTGATATGTTAGTGGTCAGTAACTGTAAGTACGTGCCGATAGCAATATATGTACAAAGCACGACGAATCCGCCACAGACAGCGCAAATACTCAAGCCTATCGAGTTTGGGCAATGTCAGGTTTCTGGGAAAAGAGATAAATAAAAAAATATTGACTCGTGCAAGGACTGATGGAGTGCATTTTCACGCAAGCTTGAAAGTACCTACTACGAGGCTTCTCATCTGGAAGGATAGAATAAAATGAAACGACAGTGTGCATGGTGTCTACGGCTCATGAATAATGCAGGCGAACATATTTTACCAGCGCCACTGCCTAAACTCTACGATGCAACACATGGGATATGTGGTGTGTGTGGAATGCGCTGGATCGAGCAGGCAACGGGATCACAGGACATAACCGAATCTTTTCTCAAGTTGCGCGCAAATATGATTGAAAACACATTACAGCCCTTGGCTGAGCGAAACACATCGGCAAGGATGCGCTAGCACTTACATAGACCTTCTCTTTTTTTTGTATAAAGGCGTGCATAACGCGCGTTTTCACCAAGAGGACTGAACGTGTAGTAGCTTTCCCCCAAAAGCTACTACACGTTCAGTCCTCTTGTGCATTCTTAATAAAAGAAATAGTGGGATTTATATTCTCGCAGAACAAATAGTGGGGGTTTGCATTCATGCAAACCCCTTCAATGCAGTTTCTCATCCTATTAGCATGTAAGCATTTTTATAATGCTCTTTCGCGCAAGCTAGAATTGCTTATTAAGGTTGAGGAGCCGATGAGAATGAGGGAAGGCCAGTTGCATTCTGTGCTTCTGTTGTTTCCACACGTTCAAGAGCAGGACGATTGCTAAGTAGGATAAAGCCAAAACCTACCTTGGCACAGACATCCAAGATACCATAGAGTAGAGCTTCCACGAAGGGACTCACAACGCCAAATCCTTCTTGCCCCAATGCCCAAACAATGGGATAACAAATCCACAGCACAAGCAATACACCCGAAAGTGTTGTAAACAACTTTGTTACCAGTGGATCGCGCTGACGAGCTGCAGGAGCTAGTTGCGTTACAATGATATACACGATGCCAATAAAAGCTACACAACTTGCACCATACCATGCCCAACGGTATTCAGAGCGAATGTATGAAGCTACCAGGCCCGTTAAAATCATGTATACATCAGACCCAATTATTATCCCAAGTAGAGCATTCCTTCCAGGGAAACGAGGAAGTGCCACTAACGCTAAGTCCAGGAGCAGTAAAGGTGTGGTAATCACCCAGTCGATATAACGCGCAAAGTAGAAGGTATGCCCGTTTTGCACCACCGTACCATAGCCGCTCGCCATCGCGAAGTAGAGCGTTGCTGCGACTAACACAATGAATGACGACGCATAGAAAAAATGCCTTTTCTCTCGGCTTGCCGTAGCGGTCATGGCTATAAAAGCAAAGCACCCAAGAATCATAATTGCAGAGACGATCCAGAGAACTGTCCTTGTTCCTTCGCCAACGCCATTTACGACGTTCATAAAACTCTGTGTCCTTTCTTCATCCAACTAAAATTTCTTGATACAAGATAAATTGTATCTACACTATAGACTACCGATTCGACATGCCCGGGTACTACACACAACTCTTTTTTAGTAATGCATGTTGTATTACAACCAGTAAAGGCGGACAATTCTATCGTTTGAAGATACTTATCATCTAGTTTTGACACGAGTAATAGGAGAGAAGAGGTGACAGTTGATAAAATCGTAAAATAGCTTCAAGTACAGTAGAGCAGTTATCAAAGAATAGAAACAGTTGAGAAGCAGGGAGACCACGAGAGTCTTCCCTGCTTTTTTTATATGAAAGAATAGAGCCTCCATCATATTGTTTACATCTGCAAAAACTGTTGCATGAGATTGTTTACCTCGTCAGGTTGCTCTTGCTGGACCCAGTGACCACTATCGGGAATACGTCGTACCTGAATCTTGGGCACCCACTGCTCTAAGTCTTGTGTTAGCGCGATATCAAGGGCAACGTCTTGCTCTCCCCAGATCAGCAAAGTCGGAGCATGAATAACAGTTTTTCCTCTGCTCCTCTTTAGACCATATCCTCCTCTGCGGAAGACCTGGCGATAATAGTTTAATGCTGCTGTTAACGCGCCGGGTTTACTCATCGCACTCTGATAACGGAGTAGCACATCCGGTGGAAATGCTGCCTTTTGTACCGCGCTATTGAAAATAGCTTTACCAATCGCTTGCGCATGATTTGCACCCAGTACAGCTTCAGGAAGCCAGGGAAGCTGAAAGAAAAAGATATACCAGCTTTTACTAAGTTGTTTGGGAGTGCGAATTTCACGTTGAAAGGCCCAGGGATGAGGGGCATTCAACACAATGAGGCGGTGCGTCATCTGTGGATAACGCATAGCAAAGGCCCACGCTAGCGCACCACCCCAATCGTGTCCTACGATAATCGCTTTTTCCTGACCGAGCTTTTTAATCAACCCCTCGATATCGCGGAGCAGATTTGGTACCTCATAACCTGTACATGGCTTGTCGGTATCATTATAGCCCCGTAGGTCTGGAGCAACAACAGTGTAGCCTTGTTCCGCGAGAAAAAGAATTTGGTGTCGCCACGAATACCAAAACTCGGGAAAGCCATGCAGTAGCACGATAAGCGGTCCATTGTTCTCTTCGCCTTGAATGACGTAGTGCATACGTATGCCGTTGGTAATAGTATCGCGGTGCTGCCACGTCTCCGTTGTTGTTGCCATAGAAAAAATTCCTTTGCGCTCAAATTATCTTCAATAAACAGACATGGGAACAGCAATGCTGCCGTTCCCATGTCTGTTTATTGAAAATTAGCTACTTGTGGTATCGTTGTAAACAATAGCACGTTTCACCTGCTCGATCAGATCGGTTACAGGGATACCGCGTGGACATGCGTCGGCACAATTGAAGATGGTACGGCAACGCCACACACCATCACGCTGCCCCAGAATGCCCAGGCGTTCCGCGCCACCTTGATCGCGACTGTCAAAGATGAAGCGGTGCGCATTGACAATTGAGGCGGGTCCAACCCAATCAGGATTGCCCCAAACAGACGGACATGAGCCGGTGCAGGCACCACAGAGAATACACTTGGTACCCTCGTCGAAGCGAGCGCGTTCCTCAGCACTTTGAAGTCGCTCCGTCCCTGGCTCGTTGTCATAGGTAATCAGGTATGGCTTGATCGACTTATACTTGTCGAAGAACTGGTCCATATCGACTACAAGGTCACGAATAACAGGGAAACCGAGCATTGGCTCAATCGTAACCTTGTTGCCAACGTCACGCATAAGCACCTTACAGGCTAAGCGGTTGCGCCCATTGATACGCATGGCATCAGAGCCGCATACACCGTGAGCGCATGAGCGGCGATACGTTAGTGTGCCATCCATGTTCCACTTTACCGTATTCAATGTGTCCAACAGACGATCAATTGGGTCGGCCTCTACGCGATATTCTGCCCAGTACGGTTTACTGTCTCGTTCAGGGTCATAGCGTTTGATACGCATCAGTACGTTCATGTCTCTCTATCTCCTCTTAATATTTGCGTTCCTTGGGCTTGAATATCGGGTCATCAAGCAGAATCACGTCTTTGTAGTCCAATCGAACGTCGTGTGTCTTTGTTCCCTTATAGGCCAGGGTATGTTTGAGCCAGTTTACATCGTCACGCTTCTGATAATCAAGACGGAAGTGTGCGCCGCGACTCTCGGTACGTGCTAACGCGCCGTGTGTCGTTGCCTCAGCACAATCGAGCAAGAAGCCAAGCTCAATTGTTTCGACCAATTCAGTATTGTAACGCTTGCCTTTGTCCTGAAGCTGTACCTTTCTGTACGCATCTTGCAAGCCATCGAGAGTATCGAGAGCATGGCGCAAACCACGATCACTGCGCTCCACCATTACCTGTTCATCCATCTCGTTCTGCATTTCACTGCGGATACGAGCCGCCGACTCGCCACCGGTTGAGCTATAGATGCGGTCAACCAGTTCTCGTGAATAGACTTCTGGCTCTGCTGGCAATGGCGCATGATCGTTCTCTTTAATGAACTGAGCCATGTGCTTGCCCGCGCGTCGTCCGAACACAATCAGGTCCACCAGCGAATTTGTGCCCAGGCGGTTCGCGCCATGTACAGAGACACAAGCAACCTCGCCAGCAGCATAAAAGCCTGGCGCAACCGTCCACTGTGGATCGACAACGACTCGTGCATCAACATCGGTTGGAATACCACCCATTGCATAGTGCGCAGTTGGCTGAATCGGGACTGGCTCCGTGATTGGCTCGACACCAAGATAGTTGCGTGCAAAATCAGTGATATCCGGCAACTTCTCAGCAATCGTTTTCGCGCCGAGGTGTCGCACATCAAGGAAGACATAATCTTTGCCATCGACGCCGTTGCCATCTTTTATCTCCTGCACGATACAACGTGACACAATATCACGCGGCGCGAGGTCTTTCAGCGTCGGCATATAGCGCTCCATAAAGTACTCGCCCTTGCCATTGAGCAGCAATCCGCCTTCCCCACGCGCTGCCTCACTAAGCAAAACACCGACCTTATAGATGCCCGTCGGATGGAACTGGTACATCTCCATGTCTTGTAAAGGGATACCACGTCGATATGCAATTGACATACCATCACCCATACAGGCAAAGGCATTGCTGGTGACACGCCATGCACGCCCATACCCACCCGTTGCGAACAGGACCGCTTTAGCATGGAAGGTGTGAATCTCGCCCGTACGAATCTCCAATGCTACAACGCCACATGCTTGTCCATCATTCATCAGCAGATCGAGCATAAGATATTCGTTGTAGAAACGTACTTGATTCTTGATCGCGCTCTGGTACATTGTCTGAAGAATCATATGGCCGGTACGGTCGGACGCATAGCAGGAGCGACGTACAGGACCTTCACCATAATTACGTGTATGCCCACCGAAGCGGCGCTGGTCAATGCGTCCATCATCAGTACGGTTAAAAGGGAGACCGCGATGCTCAAGCTCATAGACAGCATCAATGGCTTCACGTGTGAGAATTTCCGCCGCAGGCTGATCTACGAGGTAGTCACCGCCCTTCACGGTATCATACATATGCCACTTCCAGTGGTCCTCTTCTTGATTGCCAAGTGCAGCTGCCACGCCACCTTGTGCCGCGCCTGTATGAGAGCGCGTGGGGTAAACCTTTGTCAGGACCGCAACGCTGGCTTGAGGCAATTGCATTGCAGCCATGAGACCAGCACCGCCAGACCCAACGATGACAACATCAAACTTGTGATACATAGTATATCCTCGTTCATCTTTTAGCCCTTCTTCCATCGTAGATCAACAATGACACAATATGGAGAAAAGGACACGTTCTACATGTTTACCGTGGCAGGCACGAAGGGCCAAGTGCGCCAGTGTGCTGGAAGGTAATAAGTGTAATTGTTCCTAACATAAAAAAGACTAATAACAAGACTGCGGTGGTGGAAAGTAAGGCGAGACGCGGACCGCGTGAGCGCACGTAATCGTCAATAACTACCCGTAACCCGTTCATGCCATGTGTCAGCGCAAGCGTGAGCAGGAGCCAGTCAAAGAGCCGCCAGAGCGGGTTATCATAACGCATAGCTACAAACTGATAGGTTGTGCAATGGACATCATTGGTCACATGCATAACGAACAGGTGTATAATTGTGAGAAAGATAAGAACAACGCCGGAGACGCGGAAGAAATACCAGGAAAATGTCTCAAATCCACCGCTTGCCGGGCGTGGGCCACGACCAGTCGATACACGTAACATAAACGAAATCTCCTCTTTAGGATTTGATGAACCGCATGTACAGCGGATATACCTATTGAAAGAGCGTACATACAGGAGCTTGCCAGATAACGCTCACATCATCTTTGATTAATGACCGGACACATTACTTGCTGTGTTTATGTGAAAGAGCCAGGGAATACCAGGGACAATCACGTAGTAGGACATAGGCAGAAATACAAGGATTGTGAGAATCAGCACGCCTATAAACATGGCACGTTGGTAACGTACACCCTTGCGCCAGAAGTCGATAAACATGATGCGTACACCGTTAAAGGCATGGAACAACACAGCTCCAATGAGTGCCAGGGACAGTAGGCGCACAATAATTTGATCAAAGAGCACAATACCTTCGTCGTAGACTTGCCAACCAAAACCCAGGAGCGACACATCGACGATGTGAATAAATAAGAACAGCAGAATACCAAGTCCTGTCACACGATGGAGCAACCAGGACCACATACCGGATTGACCTTTATACATCTTTTCCTCAATTCTGGAGGTAGCAGAGATGGGGTCGGAGAGAGGCAAGAAGATATCGTCGTCGGCCTCATCGCTCGTACACGTACTTGCTCCAACACTTTGAGCGTACTATGATGGACGAGCCAAAAGCACTTGTATAAAAAAGCATTGCACCACTTGCTTCTATCCTCAGCCAAATAACGGACTATAGATAAGCTGGGTACAACATACAGCACCCCATCGTGCCTCCTAGCCAAATTCGTTACTATTGCATTCATATTATACGTCACGGTGTGGAGGGTCGCAAAGGGTAACATAAATATGTGCTAGAAAGCATAATCCGGTCCATTTGATTTTATAAGTCTTCATTAGAATTGCATAAGCCAACATAAAAGCATCGTGAAACACTTACAATTTGTATGAAAATAGTGTATGATGCATAGGTACTGAATTTTCCAAACAAATTCTCGACGCTCAAAAGCGTCGTTTCTGGGTGAGTTACGTTTCGCCTCTGCATAGGCAGACCGTTGAGGTATGTGCAGAGGTGTGTAAGCGTAACTCACTCTTTTTTGTGCTATACTCTTAGTAAAGAGTGATAGAGGCAAACCCATTGAGACCAACGAATTCATGAAATGCCCTGTAGAACCGTGTGAAGGTGCGAGGGTTTGCCCCATCGAGACCAACGAATTGCTAACATGGCTTCCAGAGTCGAGCGGGGTATGACAAGGCTTGCCCCTATCATGTCTCCCACTCAATATACTTGAGCTTATCAAACCTCCAATTCGACTTTTGGCAAGCACTAATATTACAACCAACAGCCCTCGTGGTACTATAAAGGAGCTATTTATGATCCTCTTACGTTGGAGGAAGCCGATTATTACATTTGCCCTCCTACTTGCAGCACTATTACTTTTTGCTAGCTGTGGTGGTAGCGCACCACAGACACACACAAAACCAACACCGACGCCCTCACCCACTCCTTCTGGGTCTGGAGCGGGCCAACACATACTTGACACGATGGCGAATAAGCTGAACACCGCCAAAACATTGCACGGTATCTTTAACCTTACAATTAAAGGGCAGACGTTCAATGGTATAACCAATACCGAGGTATGGAATGCCACGCCCAACAAGAACCGCACTGTTGTTTTACAATCTTCTATTCCCCAACTGACAGCAGGGACGGTAAACGTCACGGATGGCAAGCAACGGTGGCAGTATGATCCCGCGCAAAAAGTTGTCTATACGGGACCTGCAATCGCTCCTCCTACGACTGGCACTCCTACTAGTGATGGTCAAGGTGGCGCGGTTGGTCAAGGCAATCAAAGTCTTTTCTTGCTCAACCTCGTGCAGAGTGTCTTTACACAAAGTGCTGGCACACTGAAATCGTCTTCTACGGTAGTCAATGGGCATGCTGTCTACGATGTTCATGTTGTACCGTCAGCAAACATAGTCAGTACAAGTAGCGCTGCAAGCTTCAGCTATACAGGTGAGGTCTACATCGACAAAACAACACAGCAACCTGTCCAGGTCAATCTTGACATTCAAGGCCTGGGCAACGTTGTACTAAACATACCTAGCCTTGAACTCAACCAACCTATCGCCACTAACATCTTTACCTTTGTCACGCCTCCAGGAGTTAAGACATTATCATTCTCACAATTGAGTTCAACTCCTGGCACTGGCACGATCACACTTGCTCAGGCCCAGCAGCAGGCAGGCTACCACCTTTTGAGTATTCCAGCAAGCCAAAGCGACTACGTCCTCAATGGCGTCAGTGCGCTTGGTGCTCCGGACAACCAGATTTACACCTTCAACTATATGAAAGGGAATACAACGATCACGATTGCCGAGGGTAAACCTTTGGCGAATCTCCCCAGCACTGGTCAGTCGGTGAGTATTCGTGGCACAAAAGCGGCCATTTCGAGTATAGGTGGAAACACAACTCTATCGTGGACCGAGAAGGGCGTTGGTATCCAAATCACTTCGAGCTTGAGTAGTGATCAGGTAGAAAGTATCGCGAAAAGTCTACTGTGATACAGAAAGAATGTTCTTTCATCACAGCATAACCTATTACCATTTGTAGGATTGCCGTTAAGAGCCATAAAAAGCTTCGCTCTAATGTTAAAGCATTAGAGCGAAGCTTTTTATGGTACAAGAATACGTCTACTCTCGATCAGCGATGATTGAGCCTACCCTATCTGCCAGGGTAGGGTCGCGGCGCGTGAGTATGAAAGCGTAGAGAAGCGCGAGTACGATGATGCCAAAGCTAATCCAGGGAAAAAGGTTAAAGGGCGCAGGTTGCGCCGGTTGTACGAGTCCCCAGAGCGGAAAACCAATTGCTAACACCCCGAGAATGGGCAAGATGAGATGCTTCAACACAGAGAATTGATCGCGATGGTAGCGCCTGTAATACACAGGTAGCGCGATATTGGAGACAAGATAAATCAATGCTACAGGAATAGCGCCAAGCGAGGCGATATCGCCGAAGAACGTAACCGAGTCCACCGTCCATCCAAAGATGTATACGATAGCCAAGCCAATACCCATGAAGACGAGAATGCTGACCCAGGGCGTGCGGTTCCTGGAATGTACCTTCGCCATCCAGGCGGGTAACATCCCTTCACGTGCCGCATTAAAGATCAGACGTGCCTGCGAATTCGAGCCAGCAATCATCGAACTCAAAATGGAGGTAAATCCAGCAACGTACGCGAGCAGGGCAAGAATACCAGAAATCTTTTGCGCCACATCAATGAAAGGCACTGGTGACGCTCCGAGTGCAGTAGTGTTGTAGTTGAAGCCTACAACCGTGGCGTACATGAACAGCACATAGCTCAATGCGATCAGAAGAATGCTCGAATAGATGGCGCGGGGAACATTGTGGCGTGGATTAGAGGTTTCCTCGGCAAGCGACGCTGAATTCTCCCAGCCAATGAATAGGAAGACAGCAATTGGGAAGCCAAGCCCAAGACCAGTTAGACCACCCGGAATACTGGCAGGATTGAAAGGGGCCAGCGAAAGATTTCCGGAGTGAGTAACCAACACAATAATCGACACGAGTAGCAAGACAATTATCTCCAGCAGGAAGAAGTACCCGGCCCACTGCGTAGAGAGATGTACTCCTTTTACCATAAGGAAAAAGACAATCGCAACAAGCACTAAAGTAAGCAGTTGCCATGGTACATTAATACCAAAATAGTGCTGTAAAATGATTTGTGCCCACCCACCAGAGATAGCGATAACCGCAGACATAGCAATGATGTAGCCGAGGCTAAGCACGATAGTCGTCGTAACACCCATAATGGGACCGAAGGTTTTCCCGATAAAGGTGATAAATGAACCGGTCGACGGAATTGAGCGCGAGAATTCAGCCAATGTATTGCCAAGCAATGCGATGGCAATGGCCGCTGCAACAATCGTCAATGGAGAGCCAACTCCCGCGGTCTGAGCGATCAAGGCGGAACTGAAGAAGAAACTCATTGCAGGAGCAATGTTTGCCATGGTAGAGGTAGAGATGTCCAGCAGACTCAGCGCACCTTGCTTGAGACGTGCTACTTCTACAGTAGGGACAATCACTTTTTCCGGGATAGGACGCGAAGGTATTGATTCTTCTTGCATAAGTACTCATTCCCTCTTTTCTGCCTTTACCCTTCTTCATAAAGGGAATAGGCATTAGGCGATGTAACAAGTTTACAACTTCTTCACTAGATAATGAATGTTTACGCCTCTTTCTATATAGAGCAACGTTACATTCTCTTCCATCTACAAGGTAGATAGAACGCTATAGACACGTGTAAATGACAGTGAAGGGAGATTTATACTTGTGTATATACACTGTAACCAACGGAAGAGCAAGAGTCAAGAGGAGTCGCACCGAGAGCAGGTATTCTCACGGCCATTCATCGCTACTTTTGAGCGTTACAATACATTATATTTATGAGACGTATATTGCAGTAGCAGTATCTCGCATACATAAGACGATGAAAGGACTAGTGATACGAATGAATCAGGAACGCAACAGTTCAGAACCTACTTTCTCAGAAGGCATGTGTCGTCGAGAATTTCTTGCACTTTGCGCTCTGGGGACGTTACCAGGTGTACTGGCCGCTTGCCAGGATGGCCCAACAGTTGCTGCCAGCACGACACCAAATATGGCTGTAACGTCAAGTCCAACGAAGCAGCCTTCGCTCACCGAATCCGACTTGTCTGCACTGGCAAGAAGTCTGAAGGGGCCGCTCGTTCGTCCAAATAGTTCGCGGTACGCTACAGCACGCCAGCTTTTTGACCCACGCTACGATGTTGTGCAACCTACCGGTATAGCCTACTGCGCTTCACCGGAGGACGTTCAAACATGTCTCGCATTCGTGCGCAAATTTAATCTTCCATTCGCTCCTCGTTCTGGTGGGCACTCCTTCAATGGTTATTCGACAAGTACTGGCCTCGTGTTGGACGTTACCGCCATGAATACGGTAATGGTGAATACAAGTGCCAGCACGGCTACTATAGGAGCGGGAACACGCTTAATAGATGTCTATTCGAGTGTGTCTCGCATCATGCTTTACGCCATTGGGGACTCCAAGTTGACCAAGCATCTTGCGATCTTTGCAATCATTTCCTACACTAGTCTTTGACAAGCACGCGATCCAGCGAGGACTGCGTACTC
>JAABUZ0100001617.1_pt1 | contig 41821 bp, 46 predicted proteins | sample 5562091 | NCBI WGS metagenome assembly JAABUZ01 (sample SAMN12813069, study PRJNA571459) | rock metagenome | isolation source: Antarctica rocks | place: Antarctica: Victoria Land, Linnaeus Terrace sud | collected 2015-12-21
TATTTAGTATTTGTTTTTTAACTTTAAACTATTCGCAATATAAAGAATTGCTTATTTAGAACGTTATTTATCTTTAATATTATATCTCGAAAAATATTATTAGAAGCAAAATCTTTTTTGCGAACAACTTAATTAACAAAGTTTATTATAATAAACTTATTAAAGAATATTTTAACAAAATTGCTTAATAAAACAACAAAAAAATTGTTATTTGCATTAGACAAATATATATAAGCTCTAAATTTGTCGCGAAAATATTTTTTATTTATATTATTAGTTGCTTGTTGTTTGCGACAACAATTCTTAATACGTTCTTGTTTAAAATTAAATTCTATTTAATGCTCTTACTTATATTTGTAAGTTCTAGTCTTCTATTTGCGTTCGCAATTCTCTATTATATTTATAAAATGTAAATCGAACATTATTTTAACAAAATCAATAATAGAACTAATTGTCAAAGTAGACGTTAACATAGAAGTAGAAGTCTTAAAAAACACATACTCTTTTGCTTTTAATATATCTTTTCTATTATATAAATTATTATTAAGATCGATTATCTCGCATTAACGTTTAACAAATTTTAGGAAACTTAATAAAAATATATTAATTAATTATATACTCTTTAATTTAGTTTTTAATATTTTTTTAATCAAGTTTATAATATTTGTTGTTATTTAAATAGCATTTTTTTTTGTTTTTGTTTATATATTTATAATTCTTGCATTTGTGTATATTTATAATCTTTTTTGTTATTGCAATTTTGTTGTTTTTAAGTAAATTTATAATTTTTGCTTTGCAAATTATCTTGTTTATTGCAATTTTTGTCTTAAGCATAAATGCAATAAGCGATTTTTTTAAAAAAGAAAAATTCTTTAGATGCAATAAAAGTATGTCTAATTCGACTCTACTATATAAAGAAACTATAAAAACTATTATTTTTTGCTTTTTAGAATGCGAAAGAAAGCATTATTTAATGCGCAAAATTATATTAACTAAGAAATTTTTCTCTTTTCTAAGTTTTGTAATTAATCTTTAATTAAATTTTTATTCTTTTTAGAGAATTATTGTCTCTAATTCTAATTAATAATATAAAATAACATTGTTTTTAATACGCAATATTGTTTTATCTTAAACATAAATTTAAATTGTTATATAATTTTTACTTTTAATGTTATAAATAACAGCAAGTTTATTATCTTGTTTAAAGAAAATATTATTGTCGAAGACAATAATATAGACTAACGTGTAATTTTTTAAAGCAAACAATTTATTCTTTTTCTTTTTCTTTTTTTTAATTTGTCTTTCTTTTTATATAGTTTTAAATCTCTTGTTTAACAAATAATGTTTGCGACGACTTGCAATTTTATTAATAATAAATTTATTTTTCTTATTTAAAAAGATCTTTGTTATAATTGTTGTATTAATAGACATCTCGTTATTTGTATTATTATCGAAGAATTTATTGTTATTGATAGTAGAGTTTACGTTAAAATCGAAAAATACAACAATAAATAAAAAAATCTTGTTCGCAAGTTTCTTTGCAAGAGTAGAGAAATTTATTGTTGATATATTTTTAATCTTAAGCTTTAATTTAGTAATTTTATATTTTGCAAATTGCGAGAAATTATTAAAGATAATAACAACGATCTTCTTAAAGAATTTTTTGATTTTGATAGACTGGCTTATAGCGACGACAACAAGAGAGAATCAAGAGAGCTAGAAGAGTTATCGACAACAAGATAAAAATAGATAAGTATGTTGTCTATACAAATTTATTAAAGACTTCACGATTGCAAGTCAATTGAATAGGTGAAAGAGATTTTAATTGAATTGCGCGAAAAATCATGATTTGTGTAATGGGGCCACCAAAAACTTGGCGTCCCCTCGGCTGCGACATAGAAACCTGCTCCGCACGATAGTATAGTACCTGCCCATCGCACCTCTCTTCTTCTCTTATTGTATTTGTCTCTTTGGCTTGTTCTTCCACTTCTTTTGCTCCTGTTGCCTAGATAGAAGAAAGTTAGTCAACTTCGAAGCAATTCTGGTAACTCTTTTGATAGCGTTATGCTATCGGCGGCCTCTTTCGCACGCCTAATAGGCGACGGTGAGATGCTACGAGATGGCCGGTAGCCAAACACCTCTTGTATATATAGAAAATGGCCTATTTAGGCCTTGTTTGCCTGTTTCTGAGTCCCTAAAGCAGTAGCGCCCCTGCCTAGTGCGCATACTGACAATTAAGATACCGCATACGAAGTACATATCTCAAGAACAACCATTGGACGTGGCGCGCGGGATCTATCATTCAATCCAATTTTCAAATATACCTATATCTATGCAAAGAACATTTTAGCATCAACTGCCTCGCACTCAGCACCGTCACCGCAGCCCCTCAGTTCGCCAAATCCGGTCGCTTCCACGGCTGCTCGAATCCCGTAAACGGCACCCATTTCAGATCCGTGGGCAGATTCTTGGTCGTATCCTGGCACATCCTGGCCAACCTCAACCACATGTCGCCCTTCATGGGAAAATACGCCTCCCACTCGCCCTGCTCAAACTCCCTCGTCACATCCTCGCCATGCTTCAAGGCGCGCATGAACTTGGCCGCATGCCCGTCATCATGCTCCTTGTTGACGGCACTGAACAGCTCCGCCCACCCCACCCCATCGCTCTCCGGGCTGGCGTAGCTGGAAATGGCATTCCCGTCCAGCGGCGCGCACCCGCATACGGCATACCACGCCAGATCCAGCCGCGCCTTCCACTCGACCAGCCGCACCCGGTCTTCGAGCTCAATCCAGTCCTGCCGGATGAAGACGCTGAAGAAAATGCTGCTCGTCACGTTGTGCATGTAGAAGAAATCGATCTTGCGCTTGCGGCCTTTATGCTGCGCCGCGCCTGCGAAGTACGCACACGTGCTGATCATCTCGGCCGTCCTTCTCTCGAGCTCCTTCTCGTCCGCGCGGATCCGGAACTGCGCTGCGATGCTGGACATCTCTTCGCCCGCGCGCCCGATGATGCCGTCCCGCATCTTGTTGCCGAAGTCAGACCAGCGCGGCGCGGTACGGATCGTGTCGTTGGCGCGCATGTCGTGGAGCAGCTGGATCATGGGCTTCGGCTTGGCCGTCGGATACACAATCGCGGCCTCGCTCTCGGCGCTCTGGAACAGTGTGCTGATGTTGCTGTTGTCGTGGGAGGCGGCCTGGGCGAGCGCTTCGGCGATGATGGGGGCTTGTTGGAACTCGATGCCGAGCCCTAGATGGATGATGGGGTGGTACGCGCCCTCGTACATGCGCGCCAGCATCGCGTCGGCGACCTTGCTGCGTGCGAAGACGTACTCCTGGATCACCTCTTTCCAGCCCTTGGCGGCGATCTGGCGCTCGAAGAAGACGAGGAAGGTGTGGTACTCTGTGATCTCGCCGATGGTGTTGTAGAAGGTCTCGCTGTCGGCCAGCTTCTCGAGCAGCGAGCTGTTAATCTCCGGGATCGCGCGCTGGATGGGGACGCCGTCGTCGTAGCGGTCCTGGAGTTCTTGGGGGTTGGCACCCAGCGCGAGGATCGTGAGGAGACTGTGCACGATGTGGTTGTGGCCCGCCCTGTCGCGGAAGAACATGTGGTATTCCTCATGGTTCTTTTGCAGGAGCCGGTTGCATTCTTCGAGGGACTCGGAGGGGACGTTGGCGCCTTTGAAGATGCCGAGGTGGGAGGGGGAGAGACGGATGGGTGAGGCGGCCATGGTTGGAATAGGAAGATGGGAAGGGGGTAGGTTTTCGATGGGCAGGTTAGTTGACTGGAGCCAAGTCTTCGAGTTTATAGGACCTGCATGTATTATGTAGCACTGCTTGTCGGTTTGAAGTCTTCGTGAGTCTAACTTCCCCAGGAAGATGGTGCTTTAACAAGTGGAATACGCATCTCCGAACATGCGCTTTGTTCCTTCCAGATCGGAGACCGAGGTGGCGTAAGGCTCGGCTTCCTCTCATGTTATCAAGTGTAACCTACATTGGGCTGGATATTGCTCTAATGTGACGTGGGAGTTGGCCAGCATTACCTGGGGCTAGGGCTAATTGTAACGTACCCACGTGGGCTACATTGAGTTGGAGGACTACGCCTAACTCTAATCCATAAATATGCATCTAAAGGCAAGGCAATAGTGTCAAGATTTATTCTGCCGCAAACGCAGCTTTTGCAGGAATACTACGTCTACCATTCCACTGCCAGTAAATGCCAACAAGTCTTTATTCAGCCGTCCTACCTTCTCTTGATATCCTCCTGAGATGCTTTACCGCTGCTGTCTGGACCTCGGATTTGATAATCTTATGCGTCGCGTTCAGAGGAAACTCAACGAACTCAAGCTGCTTCAACAAAGCCAGCCCGCCCAGCGCATAGTCTCTGCCTAACACAGCCCGGACATGGTCTTTGATTTGCGCCTCTGTTTTGCCATTGTACGAGCTGAGCACCGCGAGAGGCTCAGCACCAAGGACTTGATGCGGAACGGGAACTACGATCGTCTCCACGGACATACATTAGTAAAACTTGCCGAACTTGAAAGGGGTGGTCCTGCTTACCTGAGCGCCAGTGAAGGCTTCGATAAGGCTCTCAATCGGCGCGGGCATAATGCTCACGCCCGCGCGCTTGATCATATCCTTCCTCCTCCCTAGAATAAACACTAGCCCATCCCTATCGACCATGGCAGTATCACCCGTATTGAACCACCTACCCTTCCTATCATCATAAAACGACTCCTCCGACCTGCCCCCCAAATAATGCCCTATGATACTCCCACACGAAATATGCAGCTCCCCCAGCTGCCCCCTCCCGACCACGCACGACCTTTCGGTGTCCCAGATCCGAACAACAGAGCCAGGAGCCACCGCCCCAATAGGACAAATCTCACCCAAAAACGGAATCCTTGAAGCCTGCGTATCGAAGAAGGGCCACACAAACGACCCCCCACCCTCCGTCATGCCGTGATTCACGCATATCTGCGCCCGCGGGAACAGCGCCGCGCACTTGCTCAGCACGCCCTTGGTGACAGCATCCCCACCAATCTGGATCTTCTTCACGGAGCTAACGTCAAGAGGCCGGGCGGTCAGCTCCGCTGCCATTTCGTGTACCATCGGCGGCGTCAGCACGAGGAAGGTCGCGCCGAATTGTCTGATCGCCTCGGTGGCGGCACCGACGCTGAATTCTTGTCCCGTCATCACCACCGCCCCGCCCGCTCGCCACGTTTGCAGTGTCTGCGCCGGCGCTATGCCCCGCGAGTTGTGCGGCTGCTGGAGGGCGAAGGCGCCGGCTTCCGAGTCGACGAGCCAGGCTTGCGAGTGTAGGACTTGGGACATCCCGGATACACGCATGGGGCAGCCCTTTGGGAGGCCAGATGTGCCAGACGTGAACATGATGGAGTGGATGCGATCCGGGCTGTCTCGTCGTGCGGCGGCGATAAGGGCGGCTTCATCGACGGGGCGTTTCGCCGCATCGGAAGCCATGTCAGCGAGGGATTTCCAGCCCTGGGTCCGTGAGGGAGAGAGGCAGAGGCGGATGGGCTGAGGTAGCTGCAATTCCGACACGGCGACGTCGAGGGCCTTGCCGCTGAGGGGGTCGGGAGCAATCACGAGCTGCGGTTTCAGCGTCTGCAGCATTTGCTTGAGCACCGTGAAACCGGAGATGTCGAGCAAGGCGGGGTCGAGGCTGACGTAGGTCATGCGCAGCAGGATGCAGGCCCAGAGAATGAGGGTGTATTCGCCGCCGTTGGGGATGAGCATGAGCATGGTGGTGTTGGGTAGGGCGCCGTTGGCAAGCATGCCTGTGGCGAGCTTTAGGGCGGTACGGTGGAGTTGGCTGTAGCTCAGGGTAAAGCATGTGGGGTTGTGCATGGCATTTTCTTGTTTGATGGCAATAGCGAGGCCGTTTTGTTGTTTGTCCCAGAGTATGGATTTTTGCTGACCATCATCTCGCTGCTCGAAGAAGCCATTGGGTTGCTGAGCGGATGCATTCTGGAGCGGCTGTTGCCATAACACATTCGGCCGCTGATGATCTTTCTCATTCCCAGACAACAAATGCTCGAGGCAATTTGTAGGCTGGAACATACAAATCACGGCCGGCCCATCTGGATTCTTCTTCAAACCTTGCTCAATATGCTCAAACACAGACAAACGCTCCCAGCTCCCTCCATCGATCTCAGCCAACTGCTCCGTGATGCTCTCTTCATGTTCTTTATCCTTCTTTTCCGGAAATAACAAGGACCAAATAATAATCGGAATGGGCGTCAAGAACACAGACGCGACTAACAACAGAAGAAAGAACATTGCGATGTACAGCAGGAGGGATGAATACACGTGACGTGAGGACTAGAGAATGGCAATCGCCTCCATCTCTTCCCCAGAACATACCTTACAGAGGCCATGCCTTTCGACACGATCCCAGTCGGGACAGAAAGCAAAGCTAGCCCGCTGACGCCGGGCCAATGGTCGCCAGGAAGCTTAGCAAGGACGAAGCATATGGACCTAGCGAGCGTCGCGGATTAGAAATCGGGGATCGGACATCGGAATATCGGGCTTCAGAGATCTTGTGGTCGGGGACCGGCCCATGCCCTAAAGTAGATGCCTGCAGTGGGGACTAAGCTTACTTTAGCGTACAGTGATGACACGCTAAATCTTATTTGCACTTCCTCTGCTACCTCGCGTCCCACAAGGCCCCAACGCCACTCTCTTTTAGCCTTCAATCTACTTCCCAAATGTCCCGACCGCTCCTAATACCGTCCCCGCCAGAGGTAGCATCGACCTGGTAAGATGTAACCAGCTCCACTTCACCACCAGCTCCTTCGCCTCAACAATCCCCTTCACTAACGGCTCCGCCTTGCTCACCACCTCCAACCGAAACAGCTCATTGTTGGTCGGCACCATAAAAACCCATGTGAACGGCAGTATGCTCAATGTCGTTATGCCCGCCAATGCGAAGAAGCCCCATGATTTTCGAGCACTGCGTTTCTTGATAGATGTGTACATGTAGAGGGAGAAGGTCCCGACGGCCATGGTAGGCAGCGCTTGGTGCCCGTAATGGTACATGCGGACCCATTGGTGGAAGAGCTGTGGAGCCTGGGTGGTGGTCTCGAGAAGGACGGGGATGGCGATGAGGGAGAGCGATGTCATGGCCCCTGAGGGGGCGTTATTCCAGAAATTCAATGCTATCCACCAGCAACGTCATTGCTTCATACCGGAGAGTAAGGACCCCGTTATCATTGCAGTGACCTGTACGCCGATTGTGGACATGGTGGTGGCCGATTTCAAGCGTGACGATGAAGGCAATTTTTTGTTCATTGTCCTGAGAAGGCGAGAGAGCCTGCTTCGTTCAAAAGGCACGGTACTGGGACAAGACAAGGGCGACGTCGGCAGCGAGGCTCAGGATGGGATGTCTATGTGTCGCTCTTCGTCCCATGCGCAGTTCCCGAAGCCCGATATTCCACAGGCGAAGGGTGCGGGATGCGATTGCTCATCCGATCGAAATTCATCCCGATGCTCATCACGATGTTCCCATCGAGGTATGAATGGTGAAGGGCACCTTGGAAGAAAAACAATGGTGTCACGTGTTCTAGTATACCTATCCCACCAACTCAATACAAAGAAACGTTTTTGAGACTAGTGAGTATTTCTATCCTAAACATCCTTCATCCCATCCACCACTTCTCCATCCCTAATAAATTCCGTAATCCAACCGATCGTCATCATACTCCTTTTCGTATCTGCGAAATTCTCATGGTCACCCACCAGATGCTGCTTATACCACGAATCCTCCTTCATTCTTTTGTAATCATCAACGCTCTTAAAGACAACCTGGCTGAAGCAGTCAAAGTCGGCCAGTTTGGCCATCTGGTGGTCGAATAGCCGGCCCATAAGGGCACGGCTCTCGGTGGTGTTATGGATCTTTTCGTGTTGGCTAGTGCAGAGATGCGAGGGGAAAAGGCTCACCATAGTCCAGCGCTTTACGCCATACTTCACCATAAGGCCTTTTGTCATCGGCGCTGAGACTTGTGTCATGTGGTGTCTGTAGTCCTCTTCGCTCAAGCCGGGCCGGCGGTAGCCGCAGATGGTCAGGCAGAGGAATTGGGTGTTTGGGTCGCCGGAAGGAAGCACTGGGATTTCCAAAGCGTCGGTCATGTTAATTGCAAGGGAAAGCTTTGATGGAGTAGGTAGAGAAAAATATTGGAAGCAACACTATGTTGTATTTTCGAGAGCTAAGGGAAGGGGTGACCATCATTTCGGAAGCCTACGGCGGCGTCATTCCAAGATTGCGGATTGTAAAAGTCCGAAGTCCAGGCTGATACGCCGAAGGCTCGTTATGTTGCCTCGAACTTGTCTTAGTTCTTAGTCGTGTCCCCAAAACCCCCTTCGGGTTGGTGTAGGAGTCATCCCTGTCGCATGCCAGAACCGGCTATGTTAAGTCCCCCACTTTAGTGTCCTTTGCGACAAGGCTCTCTCTCATACGTGGGAGAGCTCACTCGGAATGTAACAACGATAAAACCCTGGAATGGCCGCGTGCACTGTCATCCCATGCCCAGCCCGCCCCATGTCCTCTAGCGGTCTTGACGGATATTGTGAAGTCCGTCAGCATATCGCCACTTGACCAGCTAAAATACTATAGCTATTCGATTTCCTTGAGCGTAACGACTTTCGCAATATCCGAGTGTGGGAGAAGATCCCTACCTGATACACTCAACGAGGAACCTTCTAAGCTTGTCTGTTCCGTGCTCAAGATTGATTGAGCTTGGTTCTGATAGATGAGTCGCTTGCCGTAGCTCCAGCTTTGGTTATGCAACGTCGACACTCCTAAAAGGAGTTCCGTATCTTTCCAAACTCCATCCGGGATGATGCTGTGTTTGCTGTAACAGTCATCAACCGGGTGAAATAGCCTTACGTTTCTTGAATGGCTCAGTTATGAAAGAAGTTGCTTCCTCTGGGGCGAGCCAATCCAAGGAGTCCTTTGATTTATATATATGGGATCTGTTGACATACCGGACCATAATCGGTATTTTTGAATCAGTTTTTCCCGCCAGTTCATTTGCCTTCTCAGCCAGATTTATTCTGCGTTTCCGCAACATCTCCTGGCGAAGCCGTTCGCCTTTCGCTAACGCCATGAGTGGTAGATGTCTATCCCGATCATGCAATCTCTCAATCATGCTGGTTTTGCTCTCGATATAGCGCGATCGGGCTAGCGGCCCTAGCCCCCGCTAGTCCTCGCAAGACAATTGAATATCGCAATCTTATAAATTTGCGCAATCTCCCTACAGACGGTACACATAGTGATGTACATCATCCGATGCCGATGCTGCAAGCTGTTCCGTTGGCATCTCTAGCCTTGCCGGGGGTGTTGACACTCATCTCCTTTCTATCGTACGGCCCGCAAATCCTCTTCCACTACATCGAGCCATATTCTCTTGATCGAAGTCATTTTCTTACTTTCAATGCACTCGTATGCTGCATCTGGGTATGCTATCTCAGAGCCTGTTTCACGGACGCTGGCCGAGTTCCAATTGACTGGACCCCGCCTGACCAAGGCCACGATGAGGGTCTAGTCAGCAACAGGCGACGATGGTGCAAGAAATGTGAAAGGTACAAGCCGCCACGCGCACATCACTGTAAGACTTGCAAAAGGTAACATGCCCGTTGAGTTGTTGCAGCAGGGCTAGATCTCTCTGATTCGCGGCTGGTAGGTGCATACCGAAGATGGATCATCACTGTCCGTACGTTATTCTGGCCAACTGAACGAAGATGACCTGAACAAGAAAACAGCTGGACTGTCAATTGCGTTTCTTATCGTACCTACCCTCACTTTTTCCGTTTCCTTCTCTACGCAGTCACTTGTATGATCTATTTGGAATACTTTCTCTACCTTCGTGCAGCTATGCTCTGGGATGCTCGTCATCTCCCAAGTGTATGTCTCCTTTGTCCATTGCGTCCCGTGCATGCTTATACAGATTTGGCAGTATCTAGGTCCGTCAGCGACCCAAATGGTTTTCCTTTTGGTCTTCACGCTTACAAACTCGATTACACTGTTCGCATTGTCAATCCTTCTTGCTCGTAATATCTGGCTACTCGGTGGTAATATAACTACGATCGAAAGCTGGGAAGTGGAAAGGCATGAGACTCTCGTTCGCCGAGCAAAGATTCTCGGTGGCTATGTGGACGGACCAAATGGCGTCAAATTGAAGATTAGCAAGCATGAATTTCCTTACGACATTGGCATATTTCGAAATGTGCAACAAGGGATGGGCGGCAGTGCGATGTCATGGCTTTGGCCGTTTGCACGGAGTCCGGAAACCACATCGGGTTTTGAATTCGAAACGAATGGACTCGAAGGTGAGTCTTCCCGGACACAGAGCAAGGGAGCCGAGATTGAGGTTCGATAGACGCTGGTTTCTCTTGGCCGCCTCCTGATCCTGATCGTCTTGCGAGACAGACAAGACAACAAGGCAGCTCCCACGCTTTCACGTATCAAGAGGACTCAAGGTCGACTAAGGAGTACATTGAGGCTTTCCGACAGCGACAGCAACACGACTACAGGCGTTTCGCAGGCAATTCGACCTCTGTCATTCGAAGAAAATCGTTTGGCGAGCGCTTCGACGACACCAGGTTTGATCTTGTCATGGAGAGTAAGCATGTCACGAGCGATGACGACGAAGAAGGCGAAGAAGCATGGCAGAATTCCGAAGGTGACAGGCTTAAGGACTTCGGCGTCGACGAAGAAGCGGACTTCTATGATGAAGAGGACCTGCCACTGACAGAGGTCCTGCGTCGTCGAAAATCACGGACCATATCTAGTGTAGCACAATAACGATTGCTAAACTCTCAGTAGAGATTACCAGATCTACAGAGTGGAAATACGGCTCTTGAAACCTTTTCGTCGCTTATGCCCGTACCAAAGAAGCTCCCGGCAAGATTTTCTAGGCTCTTCTGATCGCCATACATCGGCACCTGCAGTGGGCGTGTCTCGAACTCTGCGTCCGTGCACCCATGTACAAACACAAACACATCTTCGAGCCTCGTGTGAGCCGGGGTCGAAGCCAGCGTACTTTAGCTACCGAAAAACAGATGTATTGCGGGGTAGCCAACGCTAAACTGCCAAGTTTGGCTCTCACTTCCAACGGTCGTTCTCGTGGTACGGGGTATTCCACTTTAGCTTCAGAACCCCTCTTACCAAAACAAGCCGGGGGTACGAAATACTGAGCATCTCGATGGAGCTCCGCTCGATCTCGCGGGGTCAATCGAGCGTGGGGAGACGAATGCAAGTCATCCCATCTTTGCAACGTTTAGCGTGTGTGCCGATGACTTTTGCAAAGCCAAGGAAGAGCTTTCAGCACGACGATTATCGCACCCCATGCTTACTTTGAGCAATCCAATGTTTCTCGTCAGCACTTGGATTGCAAGGTTTATGACTTCGACACGGATGAGTAATCTCTCTAGTGTGGGGGCCTTCTGAGGGTCACATCCGGAAACAGAGGTCGCTCCGCCGAGGTCCAACGATGATTGAGGCTACAAATTTCCATATTTCCAGATGCGCATACAACACGCAGTATGAGTACGCGCCTCGTTTGTCTGCCAGCGTGGCTGAGTATATTCACGAGTTGGGTATTCCATTACTCAATATGAGGGGCCTGTTCTCCGCATTTAACCGTTTTCATTACTCAGCAATAATTCCCGCTATGTAGTGAGCCGAACCATATCATGAGAGAGGCCGACGCGAATCAAAGACCAGCGAAAATGGGGTGTTATATAGCAAAGACATATCGTTGACAAGGACTCAAGGAATAGCTACCACCTCATCAGGCTCGAGGTGACGAACTCCAAGACGAGAGGAAAGGAATTCCGAGCTGTACGGAGAACTCCGCAAGATCAGGCCGGTCTTCTTCTGCCGGGTGATCAGGTGGCCTCTCTCGGCATGCAAGCCTCCAATTCCCAGGTGGCCATAGCGTCCAACCCAGCCGCACACTCCCCCACGCTACTACGATGGAGCCGAGCCCGCCAAGGGGATAGACGATCCATTGGACCGTGCGAGAAACGCCAATCCCCATCAAAGCCTTCAACAAGTCGCTGACTCGTTGGCCTTCGTTTCAAATTTTAATATGACCTGGCTATCGGTGGCTAGAGCGAGAGTCCCAGGTACGGGTACTTCTACACTTGGCTTGGATGCTCCTCGATTGGCTGCGTATCCTCCGATATTCCTGGACGTCAGCAGCGCATCATGCAGCTCCAGTTTCCCATCCAACCTCCCAATTACCACAGCATGATCAGCCACTCTTGCAATCATACGAGTCGACTCAGCCTTCACGGAAAGAGGATCTGTTCTGGGCAGCGACCTCGTGGACACGATACTACTTCGTACTACTACTCCAAGATTTTACCGACGAAGCTCGAACTGCTGATCGTTATTTCATACCCAACTATGGCGGCGACGGCCCTCGGTCACCTCGGTAGGAGGCTGTCAATCGTCTGATGCCAAACCTAATATCTCACTTGTCCCATGTCAATGGTTAATTCACACGGAGCCACCGTAATCACCAATGCTCCTTAGGTCCCGCGACCCCCACATACCTACTCCGTACCAGATTATCTTTGTTTGCTCGGACCTCTTCTCGTTGAGCCAGATCAGTACTTAAGCTTGAGTATCTGCCATTGTAATGTGTATCTCCAGCAGCGTTTCGGTATAAAGCTAATAAATTTTCTCTGGCGCTTATCTTGTTGCATTGCTTTCAATCTCGTCCATCATGCCGCCTACCCTCGATGCTCACTCACATTCACCTCAGCCTGCGTCCCCTCTCAGTTCCATCTATTCACACTCCCAGTACAGCGAATCGTCAGACAGCACCTTGGCTTCATCCGTTGAAGACCTCCACATCTCGAGGCAATTAAGACCTGGTGTTTATGTGCCGACAGTGACCTTCTTTTTCGACGATAGCGAGGATCTTGACCTTGATACCCTTGCACGGCATGTGGTTCGCCTGGCAAGAGGCGGCATTGCTGGCATCACCACTCAAGGTTCTAATGGCGAAGCAGTACACCTCTCCCACAATGAGAGGAAGCTAGTCACGAAGACGACGCGCAATGCCCTGGACAGAGCAGGATACAGCCACCTGCCAGTCATCGTGGGCTGTGGTTCCCAGTCCACGCGCGAAACAATTGAGCTCTGTCGCGGAGCACTCCAAGCGGGCGGCGATTATGCACTGGTTCTCCCTCCCTCCTACTACAAGCCGTCGTACGCGTTGAATTCGGTGGTCGAATTCTTCGAGGATGTCGCGGACCGCTCACCAATTCCCATCTTAATCTACAATTATCCAGGCGCCGTCGCCGGCATCGATCTGGACTCGGACGTGATCACGAAGCTTGCCAAACATCCCAACATTGTGGGCTGCAAGCTCACGTGCGGCAACACTGGGAAATTGGGTCGCATCGCAGCAGCGGTGGATGCGGCCACGCCGTCCGATAACGGATCCGGCTTCATGTGCATGGGAGGCTCGGCGGATTTCACCCTGCAGACCCTGGTCGTGGGGGGCTCGGGCGTTATCTGTGGACTCGGCAATGTCACGCCTAAAGCGTGCGTCCGGGTGATTGAACTATACGCGCAGGGCAAGGTGATGGAAGCGAAGAAGCTGCAGGCTGTGGTGGCTCGAGGCGACTGGGCGGCAATCAGCGGCGGCATCGTGGGCACGAAGAGCGCGCTGCAAATGTATTATGGATATGGAGGATATGGTCGCAAACCACTGCCTCGACCGACCCAGCAAGAGGTTGAAAAGCATGCGAGTGCGTTCAAGGAGTTGGTGGAGCTGGAAAAGTGCTTATGATAATTGTGCTCGGGTGGTTCTCTGCTTTTCTTGATGTTCTAGAGCGAGCCATAAGCATAATCATCGGACTTCTCTCCGCTACCCTTCGTGTACACACCTTATCAGGAACATCACATGACCTGATTCTCAGCCACTACTACCTACTCAGTACTATTGAGCCAGTGACAGTGACCTCGCCTCCTCGGAAAATAACGCCTCATTGACTGGTCATGAGGGTCGACATGAAGCAGCGATTATTCAACAGCCGGACGCCCCACGGCGTCGTTCCATAAAGTAGAGATGCAGGGACCCTTGATTCCTGTCAGATCAAAGTGGGATGCCCCTTTGAACTAGACAGTATCCAATCGGCAAATAATCCACCGATACGCGGTTAGCTGCATCTCCCATCAAGCCAAGCATTAAGACATCTTGCGTCAATCGTCACGCCTACGGCAGCTTGTCACTGAAGATGGGCGGAGGGCCAGAGTCCACTACGGAGCACCTCCTCTTCATCCTGCCCTTTCCAGAGCCTACAGAAACAGTGGAGAGGATCAAGAAGAACCATCCACAGATTGACATCACCTACCGGAACCTGAGTTTCGTGAACTTTGAAGATGGCGTGAAGGAGATCCCCAAAGGTGGTGTTTTATCTTCCGCAACGAATTCCCAGCGGGCCAGTCGTTAACGTTGGTTCAATGACCTGCTGACACTCTTTGCGCACGTCTCAGAGCTGTTCGAGAAGGCAACCATCTTGTGCACACTGACTGCCTTACCCAAGGCCCCCGAAGATGCACCTAAGCTTGGTAGGTTCGCTGCATATGTTGATGGATAAGTGACTTACTGTCACTAGAGCTCGTACACTTCATATCCGCTGGGTCAACGCAACTTCAACAAGAGGAAATTCTTAGCTAGACCTAATGCCCCTGCGTAGCACGAACCATGTCCAGACGTCGCCCATATACACCGAGACATCGATACCCTTAACAACTTCATCCGGCAAGTATCTGCATGTTGGCAGCGTGAGGAATTGCGCTGACTACCCATATCTTTCAGGGATTCATGGTCCGCAGATCGCAGAATGGTTCTCAGTGCCCTCTTCCCCGTCCACTGATATCATACTCATCCCGTCTCCAGGGTAATAATGACCGCCCTCTGCCACTCCCACTCCTACAACCTCCTCCACCACTGGCAACAACAGCACGCCTGGGGCAAGACCAAATCCCAGCACAACGCGTCCCTGCGCAGCGTCCACGACCTCGTCGGCCAGCGCATCGGCATCCTCGGCTACGGCAGCATCGGCCGGCAAGTCGCGCGCGTCGCCTCGACCATGGGCAGCACCGTGCTCGCCTACACCGCGAGTCCCCGCCCCACGCCCGAATCGAAGAAAGATATAGGGTTTATCGTGCCGGGCACCGGTGACCCCGATGGCTCGATCCCGAAAGAGTGGTATTCTGGGCTCGATGAGGAATCATTACACAACTTCCTAGCGCAGGATCTCGACCATCTCCTCGTCAGCGTGCCCCTCACGAAAGACACGACCCATTTCTTGGCAGCGCCTGAGTTCGAAATCCTCGGCAGGCGCAACGCCTTCATCTCTAATATCTCCCGCGGGCAGATCATACATCAAGACGATCTCATAGACTCGCTGCGCCAGTACGCGAAGGATACGATGGATGGTAAGGAGGGGTACGAGCGGAGAGGGATCAAGGGCGCGGCGCTGGATGTCACCGACCCGGAACCGCTGCCGAAGGAGAGCCCGCTGTGGAGTGCACCGAACTGTATTGTGACTCCGCATATCAGTGGGCTGGGCAGTGCGTACCTGGACCGGGCGATGCAGGTGCTGGAAGTCAATCTTGGGAGAAGGGAGAGGGGCGAGGGGATGATTAATGTGGTGGATAGGGAGAGAGGGTACTAGAAGGAGGTCGGATACTCGGGTGGTGGCCTGTCGATGGGTAGGTATGGTTCTACGAGCAATGATATTACGGCTTGAACGATCAAGATCTGTGCCATGGCCTGGAGTAGAGAAATGAAGATCAAGGGACTGGTACATCACTGATTGACAGGCTCGCCTATATTATATTTTGAAATCTCACACCCAGATTTGGCCCGCCGTGTATATTGGATCAGCCGACCAGCTTTGCATACTTGTACCAACGGCGCTCCACACTTGGGCAAACACAACTAGGAAACTTGGAAACATCAATGATAGGCAGGCTCGCATATAACCAAATACATTACTTCACACCCCGACCTATGCCAACAAATTAACACAAAGAAAGGAAAACCCCCGCACCCTACAAAGGGGCTCAACCTACCCTCCTCCCTAAGGTTCTTGCGCGAACCGATATACACGAATCAACTCCCCAGCCAAATCCCAGGATCAGATCAGACCACAATTCCACAGAGACCACACCCAAGGACTTCCCAAGCCCCATTGACCCAACCCATGTTCCAACACCTTAAAATCCAATCTCTATTTCAAGCTGCTCTAACCCGATCCCAAATCCATATCCCAACTTCTACAACCCCCCTCGCCCCCCCAACACTCCCTCTATCTAGCACTCCCATCCGTCTTCTCCATCTCCATTCCATTGACTCCCCTCAACCACAGATCCGCCGCACGTGTAGCACCCAACGTCAGCTCCCCCTTTGCGCGGGCAGACTTCGCAGGAACGGATGAACGCAGCCAAGCCGCGCCCGCTCTGGATCGCAGACGTCGACATGATCAGGGGCTTCCAGTCTAGCGAGCAGACATGAGAGCCTGTCGAAAGTTATCCCATGAGGAAAGCCTGATCGGGAGATGAGAGATAGATGCGCGTATCGGGATGGAGCCAGGGAAATATGGCTTGGTAGCGCGCTGGGCAGGCGTGAGGTGTGAGGGTTCGGGGTTGCTTGAGTGTAGGTAGGCTCGAGATGGTAGGATCGGACGCGAGATGGGGTGGTGGGGCGAGCTGGGCTGGCTTGGATTGTGGTGTTGGGCTTATGGGTTGTGCATGGTATGGGTTTGTGGGGGTTTGGGTGTGTGCTTTTGGGAAGGGGGGGGAGGAGAAGGTGGTGGCTGGGTTGGGTGGTGTACACAGCTATATCTTTGTTCGCGAGAGAGTATGACAAGGACTGTTCTCTAGAGAAGGGCATTGGTCAGGGGTTCGGATCAAAGTGATCCAGAGCATTTGATTAGCAGAGCAGCAGAACAACCATGACCAAGCAAGTGCCGTTGATAAAAATGCATTGCGTCCCTAAGTAAGAACTCAGGACGTAGTGTATGAAATGCTATATTGTACACGAGCAGCGACTCGAAAGCTACTGAAGCTGTTGGGGAGCCTAAAAAGCGCAACCAGTCAGAATTATGCCGCCAGATCATCGAGTCGTGGTACGAATACGTATCACGCCTGCCACACTGTGAAAACGCCACTGTATGGTATCTCAGCCGCCCTTGGCAGCAAATGCAAACAACGCTCGAATGCTATGCGAGAAATCCATTCCGTAGGCGGAAAATGCTGTCTGTCATGTGAAGCGTTGGTCGAAAAATTGACCGTCTCGAAATGCTGGACCATGCCTCATTCCTGCTCTTGGACATTATCTTGCGTAATGGTCATATTGCTGTCGTTTCTTGGAAGTCCATTCCTCAATGGACCCTTCTGCTTGCTATTCGTCGTCAGGCTCTTCAGACTCCCCACTGTGCTCGTAGTCGGCGAAGTGGCCTTGTCCAGAGCCTCCATGCTGAAAGCCCCAACGCTATCATCGTGGTCCAGCCTCGATGCCAGCAAGCTCGCCGGTTCCTGTTCGCGATCCAAACGAGTGATGTTTTCCTCCGTCAGCTTGGCACGTGGGAGTCCCGGCCTGACTGCAGGAGATTTCGGTGGCGGGTGAATGACGGTATTTCCGAGTGTAGTGCTTGGATGCACTTGACTAGCTGCCAGCAACTTATCGTCACGCAACTCGGTGGCTTTGTCTTCTGCCTCCGCACGTTGCAGACCTCGGTCACCCTCCGACTGGTCAAGGCCTTGCAGACGACTTGGCTCGGCAACAATTTGATTCGTCTCACTTGCAGTAGGAGACTGTGAGTCTAAGGCCAAGCTATCCGTGGCGGTTTCTGAACCATCACCGCAATTGCTATCATTGTCGTCATGAATATTCTCGGCCATCGGGCGACGTCCAGGCTTCTGGCCTTCGATGGCCCACTTGATGAGCTTCTTCTCCAGTGTCGGCGCCTTTACAGGCTTGGCTAGATAGTCGTCCATACCGGCCTGTTGGCACTTCTCTTTATCACCTTGGATGGCCGAGGCTGTCATCGCCACTATTGGTATTGTCCGTACCCATTCAATGGTGGCGTACGGTCGATGATGCCGAATACGATGGGTTGCTTGATAACCGTCGAGGACTGGCATTTGAACATCCATCAGTATTATGTCAGGTTTGGGATGTTCTGGTGACGGATCCTTCATCAGGTAATCAAGCGCTTGCTGACCGTTCCACACGGCATTCACCGAAAACCCGAATTTCTTCACGGTTTTCAGGGCAATCGACTGGTTGATTTGACTATAGATGCTTAGATCCGCTTCCAGGAACCAGATAAAAGTTGTAACTTACTTGTCTTCCACGATTAGTACGTGAGTCTTCTGGCGATCGAAGTCTTGAGCGCTGAAATCTCGATTCATGTCTGTCGTGGAAGGGTGTTTGCTTCTTGGACGATTGCCAGACGAATCCCGGCGCTGCGGATAGGATGGTAATGCAACTCCCAGTGAGTCTGGAGGGCTCTGTGGAGGGGCCCCGCTACTGCGCTCGTACTCAGATACAGCGCCCGACACTGAGTTCTCTGATTGTAATCTTTCTGGAAGACTCCCAAGATCTACCAATGGAGACGCATTCCCAGTGAATTGAGGCTTGTTGAATGGGATGCAGAAGGTAGCTTTAGTGCCATGATCCAATGCCGACTCAAGGGTAATCTCTCCATGCATCAGCTCCACAAGCTATCAATCGTTAGCCGATGTCTGCAGTACATTACTGGCAAGCTTACATTCTTGCAGATTGTAAGACCTAATCCCGTGCCGCCAAATCTTCGAGCAGTGCTAGAATCGGCTTGGCTAAAAGGTTTGAAGAGGCGCTTCCTGACCTCTTCTTCGATACCAATGCCGGTGTCTTCGACGGTGAAGAGAACTTCGACTGTTTCATTGGTCTCTTCTTTAACTTCAGCTCCCAGTTTTACGGAGCCTTCCGAGGTGAACTTGATGCTGTTGGTCAGCAGATTTGTGAGTATCTGACGGAAGCGGCCTGGGTCTCCCATGACTACCAAGTCTCGTGTGGTACCAACTCCAATATCGCTTTCGAATGTCAAACTTTTTCTTTCCGCAGCGAAAGATAGCATCTTGCAAACGTCGTCAATGACCACGGATAAGCTGAACTGAACTTCTTCAATGTCTAATCTGCCGGACTCAACTTTAGACAGGTCCAATATATCATTGATCACCGTCAGAAGCCCATTGGCAGATCTCTGGATATTATCCGCGTAATCTCTCTGCTCCTCATCTAATTCGGTGTCTAGGAGGAGCTCCGACATGCCTATGACACCTGCAATTGGTGTCCTGATCTCGTGCGACATGTTGGCGAGAAATTGTGATTTCAGCCTGCTCGCCTCTTTCGCAGCGGTTTCGGCAGACAATAGTCGAATGTTTTCCTTTTCTCGCGATTGGAGTTCGGCTTCGCGCTTCTTCGTTTCCGTGACGTCCATGCTGACACCGATCACGCCGATGACTTGAGCATCCCCTTCGGAGTCTCTCCTGTGGCCAAGCATAGGCACAAACCGGGTTCTGAAATCGCGTCCGTTATCATCAATATGATGCTCTTGAACTTGCTCGACGTTATCTCCGTTCAGGATTCGCTCGATGGGCCCCTTGTAGAGTGGGAGATCAACTTTGCCGTGGTACCGTCCAAACACGTCGTACACATTATTACCAATCGACTCACTGGTAATGTCTTCTTCGAGGGGGTCCCACATTAGCTTTCCCTCAAGGAAAGTCAGCTCTCGATCCATATTGACGACCCAGACTGTAACTTGAGCATGCTTAATAACGCTGAGTAGCCGCCCCCGCATCCGCTCTGCCTCCTGGCGAGCCTCCACCAGATCATGGATATCGGTACAAGTTCCAAACCATTTGCTGATCTTGCCAGACTTGCTGTCACGCAATGGCAGTGCTCTACCGAGCATCCAACGTGCAGCTCCATCATATCTAATACAGCGATACTCGGTGCTGTATTCGTCTCCGGTTGCAATTGAATGCTTCCAACGTCTTGCGGCTTCCCCAATGTCGTCACGGTGAAATGCTTGCTTCCAATTGCCACCCATAGACTGGTCGGCTGAAAGTCCGGTGTAATCGTACCAGCGACGGGAAAACCAGTCATGGTTTCCCTGTGAATCTGTTGTCCATAGCAATTGAGGCATACAATCACAGATTAGTTGAAACTGCTGATCATTCTCCTCATGTTGGGCCTTGATCAGGTCGGTGTATTCTGTTACATCCTTCAACGTCACGATACCTGCTTGAAATTCTCCGGTCTTGCTATCATTTATGAGCTTACCACTGATGTCATATTGTTGTCGTCCTAAGGTAGGGTGACAGACGCCGATTCTACGCCGGCTGAATGGCTTTCGAGTCCTGCAAAGCTGCACAATTGGAAATTCATCCGGCGTTAGCTGTCGCTTAAAATCTTCGGTGTAGACTCTGAACCGTGACAGTATTTCCCTGGTATGATCGGAAGGTGTGTCGGCTGGTTCATGCATCAGCTGTGCTGCTGCTTTGTTCGGTATTGCTAGAGTCTCGTCGTGCCACATAACAAAGATTGGGAACTCTATGGCGTCGGTAAGTGCATGCTTCATCCGACCGATCTTTTTCAGTACAGCGGGCACGGAAGATATATCAGATTTCGCTGGTGCCCCAAGCGGAAGAAATGGTGAGAAGGATAGTGGCGTTTCTGAAGGCGAGATCAGCGTAGATCGCGAGCCAGTTGCGCAGTGTGGACATCGATTTGGACTAATCGGGGATGTCGGGCTGGAGCTTGAGGTCATGGAAAGAGAAGTATGAGTTGCAGTACGGGACACGGTACGAGATTGAGTCCTCGTTGGGGTTAATGGGGTATTCGTCGTACTAGTGAACGAGCATGTATAGTAGCGCTGCCCGTCCATGTTCCAGATTGATATGATCATTGTTGCCCGGACTTGACCCTCCGAGCTTGGGGACTCGCAAGCCTGCGTGGTCGATCCTCTGCTTGCTCCGATATGCTGGGGGGAGAGTACAACATCTATATGGGAGTCGTGAACTAAGGTGCGCTTTGAAGTAGTGGTCGCAGGATGCACTCGCTGAGGTTGGGATGCATTCGACGATTCACCTCCTGCGGAAGTCCATGTGCCTGAGTTGTCGGGCGCTTGATCCTTGTCACCGCTAGTCGCATTCAAATCCATCTCTTCAGCCAAGTTATCAAGGAATTTCTAGGCAACAAGTAAGTCAATAATCTCAGTCGTAATGTGAGATAGTCAATCACCTCCCAGCTAACCCATATCCTTTGTCCAAACTGTATCATGTCAACTCCAATCTGCGAGAGTGACTGTCCTAACAGCAAGTCTACACCAGACATCTCTTCACCATCTCCATGGTGATGTGATGGGTCAGCTGGATCTCCGCCAATGCTCAGGCCAAGGAGTCTTCCCATAGCCTCGTTAGCTAGGACTATAGTCTTGAAACTGGACAAGACTAGCAAGGGAATCGGAAGGTATTGTAGGGCCTTCAAAGCAGCTTCGGCGGGCGGCGCTGGCTTCGATATCTTCAGTGACAAAGCATGACTGCTACTCTTCGTTTTTGAGATCCTCGGTCGTTCCCTATCTTTATCGTCGGTTGATGGCACATCATTCTCGTGCGCCGAGTCCCTGGAGCGACTGGGCGAACGACTAGACAGGGACAAGGGGGCGGAAAGGGATTTCTTCAGTCTTGGGTACTGCTGCCACTCCGGACCCCTAGGGGGTCGCTCATTGGAGACATCGCGCCGTGGTGAGAGTGCCGGTAGGCCTCTCATGCTTATCAGGAGCACCTGAACATTTGCCTTTAGGCTGTGAGGCGGGCAGTTGTTAGAGCTCGTGCTCCTGGCTCATTTGGTTAAGGGTTCGGGTGACAGAGGAGCGCGTTACGTCATCTTGCAGCACAACGGCCAGGAGAGCTCAATGGACATTGCACAGCTTGGCGGTGTTTTGCTGAAGCTTACTCTAAGAAACAAGTAGCTTTGTGTAAAAGGGAGAATGCATACTCAATCTGCAAAACAGTAAAAGACTGGATGGTTGGTTAATGCAAGTGAAGCATGGGAAACACTAGGGGCTGTTGCGGGCACGGCAAAACGGCACGAAATTCCGATGATCCTAACAACGATCGACAGCTAGCATTCTTGCTTAACACCGTCCAAGTTGGATCTGTTCCCCCTAGAAAGATATCTTAAGATATAGTAGAGTACTTGAATTTTTGCATTGTACGATTCCACCGTACACCAATCGATTCTCGGTTTCATGCGGGATCCGCTTCCGCTACCATGAACCAGCCTCATGTTGTCTATCCAGCCGCAATCCACCCGATCATCATGAAAATCCGGTGATAATTTATGAATTGCATGAAACATCGTGATGATGATTGTAATAGAGCATTATCGCCGTGACCATAGACTGCGCGACATACGGAACTTAAGCACATCTCCTGGTAGGTAGAGCTTGTAATGGATTGTCAACTACTTGACTGGGTTCATCGTAGTAATCTGCGAGATCGAGCAGAGGGGAAGACTTCGCTTACGGCGTAGCAAGATCCAGCTCAGCTTAGATGCCTCAAGATCCATGCAGTGGAATCGCTCGAGACGAAGCTCCCTGATCCATCAAGCATCAGATAACGTTCGGGTTTGACACAACAGTCGATGTTGTCCCCCAACACCGGCATGTTATCGTGTGGAGCCGGAAACTCGGCTTGCCTCTCTCGGTTTTTAAACTCATGCCTCGAGCAAAGCAAGAGCACTCTCGAACGCCTTGACCACCTTCACATCTGGTTTCATCATGCAATTAGCTAGATAAACATGTGTATGCGGTCGCGACAGTCGTTCGAGCCAAGAGAGGCACTAGGAAGAGATATAGCGAATTATTAGAGGGACGATGCCACTCACAGTGCTGCCTCTTCTTCTCCAGATCCAACTCTTTGCCTTGAATGTATGCTATCCGGGTTCGAAGGCTGTACACCAGCCATGACCGTTTAGCCTATTGACCAAATGCATATTTTGGCAACCATACCGCTTGCTAGCCCTCTCCTCTTCGTAATTCTCCGTTACTGAGGCCCAAGCTCGAAATACCTTTCACGGACTGTTAGTATAGCAGCGAAATGTCCTACGAGACAGGACCCCTTGCGAAAAAGAAAACATTCCGAGTGCGGACGAAACGAAGATTACCGATGTCTAGACCGTGACCCGTGAAAGACGCACCTTGAGCAACTCGTTGAACTCTAGACCTAGTGTCTCCTCGTTTTTCTTACACTCCTCCATTCTGGCAGTGAACCTCTGCTCTATATCTTCCCAGCTGTAGTCCTCCAAAGGTTCCTTTGAGCTGGCGGTGGGTTCCTCAGCAGCAGAATCCTCGGTCTCCGGAGCATCCTTATCCTCACAGTTTTCATTGCTATTCCCGTTCAATTGCGGACTGGGGTCGCTGTTAGGTTGTGGGCTCGCCTCGGCAAGGCGATTTTCCGGAGTTGCTTGACGGGATTGCTGGCCTGTCGCTATATCTGAAGTAATTGGTGACAGCGGCCGCTCACCTTGATGAGTGGTCGGAGCGTTGTCATTCCCTTGAGGAGATGGTGCAATATCCTCTTGAGACATAACTACTAGTGACAATTTAATCGGAAAGCTGACGCGTCAAACCAAAATTCAAAGCGTGATCTGAGCATGTAAGGCTCGAGGAGTATGCTCTAGCGAGACCCAGTAGAGAGATAAAAGTAAATGGAAGCGGAAAATAACATAACAGTAAAAGTCAAGGAAAGGTGAAGCTTCTTCTTGCTACTAATTTGTGAGCTTGAGAAAATAAATTGACCTCTTTACAAATCTCGTTCTTTTACTATGTCATACGTAACATATCTCCAACACAGTCACCACATGAGTATAGGTTGCATAAATTGCAATCTCTGGAAGACGGAGGTCTCGAATGCAAGCCTTAGGGTTCAACAACTGCTAGCGCGAATCTTCGTCACATCTTGATTGATTACATGTAGAAGGGTTAGTGCACATTACATTGGCGATCATTGCAGTGGCGATATTCTGCAAGATAAGGTACTTGAAGTACATAGAATTGGGGGCAAGACCGTGTAAGGGGCCTAGATGCCAAAGTTGATATGCTTTAAAACCCATGTCATGGATATAAATGCATCGAACTACCGCTTAAGTAATTCCACCACCATATCCCACCACAATATCTTGCAAACTTTGAATGATCCCACATTAGATCCTTTGACCTGCACTGATGCATGTCTCTCGCAACAGCGGAGCACAACCAGTACCCTCCTGTGAGTGCTTGTAACCGTGGACCGTGGGGATATCATGTCGTCGAGGAAATCAGACTGCTCCGGGTGTAGGAAAAGTCCCTGCTTCAAACTCCTATCCTTGTATGAAATATTCTCATCTTGCACTCGCCTCCAGCTGGCCTGGAGTGGGTTCATGGGGCGGCGCGCCAGAAGACCCATGAGCGGTATTGCCTCGTCTCCAAAACCGAGTGGGCATGCTTGGACCTGGAAGACTGAAGTTGCTCATTCTCGATCGCCAAGTGTTGGATTCTCCAGCTTGAGTATTAGGCGTAGGCGTGGATGGCGTAGTTGAACTTCGGCGCGTTTGGCGTCGTGGCATACGTTGTGCGTTGGAGAACCCATACCGGTACTGTTCATCGCGAGAAGTATCCCACGCCCTAAAGCGACCGGGAATCACGAGCCTTGGCCTTCCGGCGCGTCCGAGAAAAGCATATTGCGGCGGACGTGGTGCGTCAATCCGCGCACTACCCATCCCTAGTGGACGTCGACCGTGGCGTTCAGCTTCTGCCGCTGCTTCGCCTTCTGGGCGCGGCTTGGATACGTAGTAATCTGCTTTGCAGAGAGGACAGCAAGCCCGGCGGCTCGTCAACCAAGGGTCAAGACAGCTGGCGTGGAAGGCATGCCCGCAGGTCAAACCTCGCACATCGTCATCATCTTCCAAAGTGTCCAAGCATATAGCACAGGAATCACCGGGGTTGGCTAGCATCTCTGTCGGGACTGCAATTTGGATCTGATCGTCGTCGTCCATGTCATCGTCCTCTTGTACTTGTGCCCTTGTTGGTGGTGGTCCTGTCTCTGGTTGTATCTGTGTTTGATTTTGTTTCTCAATCTTTGGATGTTCTATTTTTGCCTCCCTCTCCTTCTTCTGCTGTGTTGTTGGATCCACGGACTGAATCTCCATTGGATTCCTGTTGGCTGGTGCAATATCATTGCTCTTTCTACCCTTGTAAGGAGTGTCAGGAGCGATCGAGGTATGCTCTGCAGTGTCACCAGACTTTCGTGTGTCGACTTCGTGAAGTGTCACCCCGTCCACGTTCCTCAGACTGACGGGGCGGCTCTGTGGGTTGGCAACACCACCAGCGGTTGGTAAACCTTCCTCTGCTCGAGTTGACATCCAAGCCTTGTACTTCGTCAAGGGGAAGCGATCGTTGACCTCGTCCATCGTCATCAGCTTCTTTTCCCTTCTCCGCCGGTGGGCTCTTGGCATATTCATCATGTCTATAGGCTCGCCATTCTCGTCGTGCTGTTGCCTCCTATTCCGCTGATTGTATCGAAAGCAGTATTTGACGCCGACAATAATCCTAATTGCCATCGACAGATATCAGACCTTGAACATGTGACAGAGTATGGGGAATTCCAAGACACGTGAAGAGCTACGTACCACAAGTTTGTAAAGACCACACCAAATCCTAGAGCAACAAAGAAGAGTAGCGGAGAGCTTGTCGGACCAGAACTACCACCGCCTCCACTCTGAGCCGAAGTGGTCGCCGCTTGTGGTGCAACAGAGGTTGGTGAGGGCGCCATTGATGACGAGGGGTGAGAACCTGTGCATTGTGAGCAACCAAATCTGCTTGGATGTAAGTCCACTGCAGCTGACCAGGAGCTAGATTGCGCGCGCCCAATGCAGCCGCTTGGCCAATGTATTCGTGTATCATTTTACTATTGCATGGGGGCAGGTTCACAGTGGTTTCAAGACGTCGGTGGAGTCGGTCCTTTCCTTGAGACAAAGTCGGAATCCGTGGTCGTCATGTACTTTGCATGGCTTTTCCGAGGGAAACAATGAGCCAAACATGCAATTCCAAGGAACAAGAGTTTGGTAGGGATAATGTGGCGGTTGAAGGCCGTGGTGGAAGTGAGGTGGTGACGCCGGAGGTTTTTGCTTCCCGGTTACCCGCTCGAAAAGAGGGCGAGCCTGCCTCTAAAGCCTCCTACCTTTGTCGAGAGTGACTAGCAGCCGTGAAACCGACTGGCGTATCCAAACAGCTTCGACGATAAAGCTATCGCCTCAAAGCATGAGTTGCTATGATGTTTCGAGACGGAGGAATTGGGCTCAGTGAACGGCTAAGATCAGCAAAGGGAGGCGACAAGGGCGACACCATAAATGCCAAGACGTGACTTGCACTAGTGCTCATTGTACCCCTGCGAGCCCCGCAAGTGCAAGTCTGTGATGCACGGCTTATCACTCATAGGTATTATTCACTTCTCACTGCTCCTGCCTACAGCTTGCTTCTGTTCTTTCCATCATTTGGTTTCATCTGGATCTCACTACGCCGGGGTCAAGCAGTAATATCAACAGCTTCAGTGGACCTGTCTGTAAGCTGGATCAATTGTAGGAAAAAGCTATTCGATATCAACGTGGTTACTGCATCCACAACCAATCTCTAAGCCTGGACTGGCCGAGGAGCGAGTGGAGTGATCACTTGCCCTTCCGATAGCAAAAGGCATCGAGATCTGGCAATATTAGCTCTGCGAAAGCTGGATTCTGGCATTTCCCATTCCAAAGTACCAAGTACTTTACTTTGGCCCCTGACCCCTCTGGGTGGGGCAAAGGGGTGGGGCGCGCGAATGTCTCATTGGTCGTGCTGTATCCCCTCTTCTCGAAGTACTTCGTACATCTTCAACCACCGTTCCTGCACCAGCCACGGCTGTCCAGCTTCACTAAGCCAATAGCTCCACGGATCTAATCCTCTGGGCTGTCGCATAGGCGCTTTTTCTTCCACTGAAAGTCCGTGGCTTGCGCTTGGAATCTTGAAGCTAAGAGCCTAGGACCGTCCTAGATACAGGCAACGCCCCTTAAGTTATAGGGCTGTTTTCAAAGATACTGCATTCCGATGACTCTAGCACCAAAGTGTAGATTAGAATTGTGGTAATCTTTACTTTACAGCTTCTGCGATAGTCGAAACAATGGCGAATCCTGTAGTCTTTTTCGACCTCTCCCTCGGTGGTAAGTCTAAGCAATCTTCCGTTTCACGCTTTATCCGAATCGTCTTTCAATTCATTGGTTCAGCCTCCTTGGTTCATTCCGATGTCTTGTTTGGAGAGGTGACGGTACGAGCAGAGTTGTACAGCGGTACACAGTCATGCTGCCAGTATATCACCGTACAGAAACACAATATGATGACACAGATTGAAAGCCTATGGCACTCGTCAAGTCTTCATTACGTTTAGGTATCCGAAGTAGTGCCCAAGCATCGAGTCAGATACATTCTTTTCGTGCGATATGTCAATGTTGATTTGTTTGATCACAAGTCTATTCTTCTTCTACCGACTCGTGGGCTGCATTGTGCCGTGCCATTGCTAATCCAACTGCCTCAGGAGAATTTCTCGGCCGCATAAAGATGGAATTATTCGCAGACACAGTTCCCCGGACAGCTGAAAACTTCCGGCAGTACTGCACCGGCGAGACGCGAAACGCTCAAGGCCTACCACAAGGCTACAAGGGCAGCAAATTCCATCGCGTGGTACGTAACAGCTCATATCCCCGGGATTCAGTGACTCCCCACATGGCAGGACTTTGAGTGGGGGCTAACAATACGCACGACATCAGATCAAAGACTTCATGATCCAAGGCGGCGACTTCATCTTCGGCGACGGCACCGGCAGCGCTTGCATCTACGGAACTAAGTCCTTCGAAGACGAGAACTTCAAGCTGAAGCATGATGCCGCTGGGCTGTTGAGTATGGCTGTGAGTTCCCGCCCCTCTCAAATCTTACATCTACACCCAAACAAAAGCTAGCGACCCCCATCATGAATGATCGTATCTGTCTCGCCTTCCCTACGCGAATCATCGCCAGCTATCTAATGTCTGCCCTGATGCAGAACTCCGGTCCAAACACCAACGGCTCCCAGTTCTTCATCACCACCGTCCCCACACCTTTCCTGAACAACAAACACGTCGTCTTCGGTAAAGTCGTCGATGGCATGGATGTTGTGCGGAAGGTGGAGAATACTCGACTTCGGGGTGAGAAGCCTGCGACGGACATTGTGGTTGCGCAGTGTGGGGAGATGTGACCGGTGTTCAGCGAGCTGCAAATCTTCTGGACGGAGTTGGGAGGTATTTGGGCGCCGGAGGCATGGATGGAAGCTGGTGTGTGGAGATTGTTCTTGGTGGCTAAGTTCGCTTACCTTTTCAACAGCCTGGAACGGTGTGTAGAACATTGACAAGGGGATACGGCTACAATGAAGCCTTCTTGGAGAGCGCAGTATGCGATGGCTCGGATGTCGCAGAGAAGCAGAGCTAATTAAGCCTCGATCATATATAAGGGCTCTCGATACGGCCGTCAACCTGACGAATCGCTGGCTCGACCATGATGCAAGTCGTGATGTCTCACGTCCAGCATCAAGATAGCCTAGAACTACTCAGACATAGACAAATCCAACAATGTGAGGATTGTATAGCTACTCTTCAGATCTCGAGAGTGCGTAAATTCTTTCTGGCCTGGCTCATCGATCCGTGACTGCTCTGGGTTGACGCCCGAGCAACACTAGGGTAAATTCAGCATCCAGCACTACGAAGTCTCAAAATTCTAGGGGATTTTCCATGCCTTATTTGTTCGAATAGATTTCCGAAAGGGACCCATTGGCAGTCACTGTTACGGCTCTTTAGGAAGCTAGCACCGCAGGCACTCGTGGCAGGGCGGCAAATTTGAGGTGGGCTGAGTTCAATGATGCTGTCATTCTACCACTTTCACGAAATCCACCTCTGAACTACCAAACCCCCTCCCCTCACCCCCCTATCGCCCCCCATCCCCCTCCCCCTCCCCCTGCAAATTCTCCACAACCAACGCGCTCGCCCCCCCACCCCCATTACAAATCCCCACGCACCCAACCCTCCCCCCCCTCTCCCTCAACACCCCCAACAACGTCGCCACAATCCTCGCCCCACTGCACCCGAGCGGATGCCCCAGCGCCACCGCGCCCCCATGCAGATTCACCTTCTCCTCCCCCAGCCCCAAAAGCTTCAGATTCGCGAGCGCCACCACGCTGAACGCCTCGTTGATCTCAAACACGCTCACATCCTCCATCGCGACACCCGCGTGCTTTAGCGCCTTGGGGATCGCCAGTGCGGGTGCGGTCGTGAATTTCGAGGGCTGCTGCGCTGCGTCGCCCCAGCCTAGGATCTTTGCCATGGGCTTCAAGTCATGTCGCTTGAGGAACTCCTCGCTGCACAGCACCACTGCGCAGGCGCCGTCGCTGAGTGGGCTCGCGTTCGGCGCCGTCACCGTGCCCGTCCCGTCTGTCTTGAACGCCGGCTTCATTCCCCGCAGCTTCTCTTCGTTCAGCGCCATCTGCGGCTTCTCGTCCAGCGCCACCGTCGTCGCGGGCTTGCCCCTCGCGCCGGGGATCTCCACGGGCGCGATCTCCGCTTGCATCGCGCCGGACTTCTGCGCTTCTTGCGCCTTTTTGATACTCCGTATTGCGTACGCGTCCTGCTCTTCCCTTCCAAAGCCGTGGTCGGAAGCGCACTCCTCGCCCTGCAAACCCATGTGCTCGCCGGAATAGGAGTCGGTGAGCCCGTCTTTCAGGATCCCGTCGATGAGGGGGGTGTTACCGAATTTGGAGCCGGAGCGCAGGGAGGGGAGGTAGTGCGGCGTGTTGGACATGGATTCGGTGCCTCCGGCGACGATGCAGGAGGCGGTGCCTGTCATGATGGTTTGGGTGCCGAGGATGATGGCTTTTAGGCCGGAGGCGCAGACTTTGTTGATGGTGGTGCAGGGGACGGTGTCGGGGAGGCCGGCGTTCAGGGCGCATTGTCGGGCGGGGTTTTGGCCTAGGCTGTGGGGAAAGGGAGGTTAGGCTGTGGGTTTGAGGGGCAGGGAAGGAGCGGCGGAGGAGGGTCTCGTGAAGGTAGAGGGAAGATGGGCGTACTTTGCGGAGAGAACGTTACCGAAGAAGACCTCTTCGACATCTGAGGGTTTGAGGGAGGGGACCCGCTCGAGGGTCGCTGGTCACGGTGTCAGCGGAGGTATTGGTGGATGTGGTCAATGGTGAGGGGGACATTTGATCGCGTGAGAGCCTAGCTGAATGGCGCTGAGGCTGGAGAGCGAGCTTGAGATCAATCAGTCGGTGTTGCGTTTCCAGTATCAGAGCTTCCTCACCCTTGGAATTGGCCGAGGGGCGTCCTGGCGGTGGAGACGATGTAGACGGGGGGCAATAGTGAGGGAGCCATTGAGACGATGGTACGCTTCGCGATTCGCCCAAAAAGATGTGGAGTTGAAATTATACCTGAGCACCTTGCGCTGTGACTTTCGGGAAGCAAGCGCAGAGCTGACAAATGGAATAAAGACAAACGAGAACTGTGTAGAACGCCGAACATCGGTTATATTCGGCCTCAGATCAAAAAGGAAGTGATCCGAGCTCTAGCTGCCAAGGCCCATCTGATAAGCTCCCTTAGGTAAAGAGGTCTCACTTGCGCCGATGTTACTTGCAAAGCCGCGGAGGAATATTTTATCCCTGAATACTGGGTCGTTTGTCAGCTTCGACACTGCTCCGCGGTTCTTGAGGTTCGAGCCATGTTCTTATGCTTGGAATTGTACCGAGGTCACGCCCAGAGGACACTAAAGTTCTAAGGTTATCTTAGCGGCTAGGCGGTATAACCTATCGCCGATCACTAAAAGCCCCAATTGCGAAGTACGTATCAAGTCGTGAAAGAAGACGCAAAGCTCTTTTACACGCTCGTTTTCTATCAATTGCCCGTGGATATGGATGACTTATATGATGAGTGAGATATTCATACTTACTTCGGATCTACCCACGGAGCTAATCCTTGCAGGTTTGGTAATTTCATCGGCGAGGCAGAAGAGTCTGAGGAAGAATCAGATCATGGCGCAAATGGTCATGATGCCTACATCTTCAATGACGAGGCGGAGGAGAACGGTGCACCGAATGATCAACAGTTGATGGAGATCGATGGTATAGTCTTCAATTCCCAATTGCGAATCTCATCTCTAATTCAGATGCGCGCAGAAGATGGCCCCTCCAACGCAGTCATACTGCATGAAGACAAGCAGTACTATCCTACCGCACAGCAAGTCTATGGCGCAGATGTGGAGACTATGGTGCAAGAAGAGGATGCGCAGCCTCTTACCCAACCCATCATCGCCCCCATACAGCAAAAGAAGTTTGTGATTCAGGAAGCAGATTTACCGCCAGTCTACTTTTCAAGAGACTTCATGACAGACCTCATGAACTTTCCGGAACAAATCAGGAATATTGCTTTCGCGGGCCACCTACACCACGGCAAGACCGCGCTTATGGATATGCTCGTTCTACAAACCCACGATATCAATGACAGATTGGAGAAGAAGACCGGGCGAAAGCGTGACGAACAGCTCAGATATACGGATGTCCACGTCTTGGAGAGAGAGAGAGGGATATCGATCAAATCCTCTCCGATGAGTCTCATATTACAGGGCACAAGAGGCAAATCTCATCTGCTAAATATACTGGATACACCTGGCCATGTCAATTTCGTGGATGAAGTAGCGGCGTCATTACGGCTCGTGGATGGTGTGGTCTTAGTTGTGGATGTTGTTGAGGGTGTCCAGATCAATACGGAACAAATTATTAAATACGCGGTAGTCGAGGATCTACCATTGACGCTAGTAGTCAATAAGATGGACAGATTGATACTTGAATTGAAGCTTCCGCCTTCAGATGCATACTTCAAGCTCAAGCATGTTATTGAAGAAGTCAATACGGTCATAGAAAATGCATTGCCCGGGCAAGGAGAGAAGAGACGACTAAGTCCGGAAAAAGGAAATGTTGCTTTTGCGAGCAGCAGCATGGGATGGTGCTTTACACTACCTTCATTTGCCAAGATGTATGCGGAGAGCTATCCCGATATCAACGCAAGAGAACTAAGCGTTCGGTTATGGGGCGACATCTTCTTCAATCCTAGAAGACGGTCGTTTACACGGAAGGGTACTGAAGAAGGATCAAAACGAACTGTTGTCAAATTTGTGCTTGAACCGATATATAAACTGTACTCGCACACAATAGGCGAAAGTCCAGAAGATTTGAAAGCGACGCTAGCGACCTTAGGGATCCAACTGAAGCCTTCGCAATATAAGACAGATGCGAAAGATCTATTGAAGATGGTCTGCGAGCAGTTCTTTGGAGGTCCGGAGGGCTTGGTGGACATGATAGTTCAACATGTTCCGTCTCCCCTGGAAGGAGCAAAGAAGAAGTTAGATCGCTATTATACAGGCCCAAGGGATACTCAAATCTCCTCCTATATCGAACGCTGCGACCAGGACGGTCCTTTAGTCGTCCAGATCACCAAGCTCTTCAATACCCCTGACGCAACAGGCTTCTACTCCTTCGGCCGCGTGATGAGTGGAATTGCCAAAGCTGGCCAACAAGTCCGCGTGCTGGGTGAAAACTACACCATCGATGATGAAGAAGACATGACCCTAGCTACAATCTCCGACACATGGATCGCCTCTTCGCGATATAATATTCCCACCAGCGGCGTCCCGGCTGGCAACTGGGTGCTTCTGAGTGGGGTCGACAACTCCATTGTCAAAACCGCCACAATCGTCTCTACTCGCTTCCCTGAGAATGAAGATCCTTATATCTTCAAACCCCTTAAGCATTTCACAGAGTCTGTCTTTAAAGTCGCTGTTGAACCCATCAACCCCTCCGAGCTTCCGAAGATGCTTGACGGCTTACGGAAGGTTAGCAAGAGCTACCCTCTCATCACGACGAAAGTCGAAGAGTCGGGTGAACACGTTATCCTAGGCACCGGTGAGCTCTACATGGACTGCGTGCTCCACGACCTCCGCCGCCTATACTCCGAAATGGAGCTCAAAGTCTCCGACCCTGTAACGCGCTTCTGCGAAACCGTCGTCGAGACCTCAGCCATCATGTGCTACGCCCTGACCCCGAACAAGAAAAACAAAATCACCATGGTCGCCGAGCCCCTCGACGACGGCATCGCCCAAGACATCGAAAGCGGCAAAGTCAGCATCCGCGACCCCATCCGCAAAGTCGGGCAATTCTTCGAAGAGAACTACGATTGGGACAAGCTCGCCTCGCGCAGCATCTGGGCCTTCGGGCCCGACGAAACCGGCCCCAACATCCTACAGGACGACACCCTGCCCAGCCAGATCGCCAAGAAGCAGGTCAACACCGTGCGCGACACCCTGCGGCAGGGCTTCAGCTGGGGCACGCGCGAAGGCCCCCTCTGCGAGGAACCGATCCGCAACACGCGCTTCAAGCTCACGGACCTCAGCCTCGCGGCCGACAGCATCTCGCGCGGCTCCGGCCAGATCATCCCCACCGCGCGGCGCACCATCTACTCCTCCTTCCTGACCGCCTCCCCGCGCCTCCTGGAGCCGCTCTACAGCGTCAGCATGACCGGGCCCGCGGACGCTGTCTCGGCGCTGCACACCGTGCTCAGCCGCAGGAGGGGGCATGTCCTGTCCGACGGCCCAATCGCAGGGACGCCGCTGTACGCGGTCAAGGGCCTGATTCCGGTGATTGACTCCTTTGGCTTCGAGACCGATGTGCGCATCCATACGCAGGGGCAGGCGATGCTGGCGCTGGTTTTTGAGAGGTGGGAGGTCGTGCCGGGGGATCCGCTGGATAGGAGTGTGAGGGTGCGGCCGCTGGAGATGGCGAATGCGCAGCAGACGGCGAGGGATTTTGTGTTGAAGACGAGGAGGCGGAAGGGCCTGAGTGAGGATGTGAGTGTGGGGAAGTTTTTGGAGCCGGAGCTGTGGAATGAGTTGAAGACTTCGGGGGTTTTGGGAGGGTGAGAGCGGTGGGCTGGAGTATTCTACGGCAATGAGAGCGTATGGCTCCGTCGTCATGAGGATGGCAGAAGCATGGCCGTGATGTTAAACCCATGGGTGAAGTCACTTCCGCGGTTTAGGTGGCTCAAGGGGAATAGCTCGTGAACAAGAGGGACGAAGAAAATAAATGTGGCACCTTGACGACGCACTCTTTTGCCACATGCTACATTCATGGACTACGGCGAGATGGATGAGAAAGTTCGCTGTGGTGATGACGTGATTAATCTAACTTCCTGGTCTGAAGCGCCCAGAAGTGAACTAAAACCCAGTCCTAAAGGCGACAGTCGTACTAGAGGTTCATTACAGTCTATATTACAATGTAGTCTCCCAAAGCTTCCAGACCCAGACAAGGCCGCCATAACGCCCGCAGATCAGCAGAACCTCACGGCCAAGATGTCGCCATAGAGTAATGATCTTCAGAGCTGTGTGTCGTATCAGATATATTCTCAAAGCATGCGGCCATGACTTCCCCACGGAATTGTGAGTGCAGCACCGAAGCTTCAGGACAAGCCTTTCCGACCTTCACCAAGCCAAGGTGTTCTTGAGCTGGCAAGTCATCGCCCTCGGGCTTCAAGAGAACTCGCAAACCCTGAGCGTCGAAAGATGTGCCGGCTTGGAGCCAGCATCATCTCAACGTCTTACGTGGATTGGCAATTGATCACTCCCTTGATAATCCATACTTCACCATTCGCGACCTTACTAGCCACACTCGAAACCTCAATACCTCCCGGCTGAATCTGCATCCATGTCAGTAGCGATCCATCCCGAGCTTCGAATTCCTGCACCTACAATCTTCCCCCCCTCCCTCTCCTCCCACCACACCTCCCCCCCACCCACCGTCCTTACCTTCTCCCCCTCCTTCCACGGGCTCACAGGCACAACATGCGCCTCCACAAACCTTCTCAGATTCCTCTGCGCCCTCCCCTCCCCCTCAGACCCCCCATAAGCATTGGCCCCCAGCTCCTCGTAGTCGCAAGGATCCTCCCACGGCTTGCGGGGGAGGGATTGGAGGGCGGAGTTTAGGGGGGCGAGCACGGTGGTGTTGGTGCTGGGGGAGTCGAGGCGCGAGGAGATGGTGTCGATGGAGCGGGTGAAGCCGGCGAAGATGTTGATGGTGCGTTCGCGGCTGATGACGTCTGAGATGATGACGGAAGAGGTGGAGCTGTTGTTGTCGGTCGATGGGGGGGGCATGATGATGTTGGGAAGTTGGTTGATGGGGGCTTGGTGGGGTGAGGGGTTTAGCGATAAGGAGATGCGGCTGAAGAATTGGGACAGGAGGAGCTGGGAGAGCGCTGAGGGGGCTTGGATGACGATGGTGAATACAAGTAGTAGGTTTTGGGACTTCATATCGTGAGAAGATGGATTATGATACTTTGAGACGTTACCAGCAAGGATGACGTCGTCGGCTACAAATATGAGACTTGGGGTGTGCCATTAGTGGAAGCGCTGTCGGCCTAAGTAGGGAATTTCTCATTCTTGGGGCAACAGTCTGTCGATGCAAAACGTTTCAACCAGCAATGAGCTTTCTGGCGATGTGGTCGTTCAACAGCCCCATCGTCGCCGCATGGGCTCGGCAAAGCGCTTCTCACATGCTCTAATTTATTCTCACATTTGACGCCGAATTTGATCAGATGACGGGGAAAGCTGGGGGAAGTAGTCCGGGGGACTTTCACATGCTCGCCTAGCCGGAAAAGGCAATTCTTGATGGCCTTTTGGATTGCCCTTCACCAGCTCAAACACAAAGGATTCGCCTGCTTGATGAAGCATCAGGGTCCATGTTGTTCGGCCCTTTGGCATTCGAGTGAAGTATTCACTCACAAAGCTCTGTGCTCCTTGGACACTACGAATGAGGGGACCAATCAGGGCGGCAACATTTCGCTGACGGCGACAACCTCGGCAAAGTCGAGGGCTCCACTAAAACAGTGTCCCAGAAGACTACATCTTAGACTGCTCTTCTATCCTCGAACACTCTCTGTCTTTCTTTGATTAAACACGCCTGCCCTTATCTTAGTACTTCAATAATGGCTACGGCTACTGCACCGAGGGTCATTGTTGTCGGCGGTGGCTGTGAGTTGGGAACGCCTGGAACAGCGCTGGCCCGGGGCTAACTGGTAAACAGTGTCTGGACTGAGCGCTGCACATACCATCTACCTGGCTGGAGGCAATGTCTTACTTCTGGATAAGAACAGTAGGTCTATAACCTCCCGGCCTACACGATCTCAGCTATTCATCACCTTAGACTTCTTCGGAGGAAACTCCACGAAAGCCACTTCCGGCATCAACGCTGCCCTGACACGGACGCAAGTCGACGAGAAGATTGCCGATAGTGTCAAACAATTCTACGATGACACCCTCAAATCAGCACGAGACAAGGCTCGTCCAGATCTGATCAAGGTCCTCACCTACAAATCGGCCGCAGCGGTCGAATGGTTGCAAGATGTCTTCAACCTCGATCTTACCCTCGTCTCACGATTAGGGTGTGTACACTTAACAAGGGCACCCATTGGCTGGCTGACGACGTCACAGAGGTCACTCTCAACCACGAACGCACCGCGGCCATGACGCCAAATTCCCCGGTATGGCCATCACTTACGCCTTGATGCAGCGCCTAGAGGAACTCGTCGAGAGCGATCCGCAGCGCATTCAAATCATTAAGAAAGCCCGTGTTACGTCAGTCAACAAAGAAGGCAACAAGGTTACTGGTGTCAGTTACGAATTCAACAAGGAGAAGTGCTCGGTCGACGGCGTGGTTGTATTGGCAACGGGAGGTTACGCAGCTGATTTCTCGGAAAATGGACTTCTCAAGCAACATCGACCAGATACCTTCGACCTGTCTAGCACCAATGGCACTCATGCTACCGGAGACGGGCTGAAAATGCTGATGGAAATTGGTGGGAACGGAATCGATCTTGACAAGGTCCAGGTTCATCCAACGGGCTTGGTAGATCCCAAAGACCCAGGATCGAAGTGGAAGTTCTTGGCCGCCGAAGGTATGCTAATCCCAATAACCCCTGTACTTTGTCTTTGGTCATGCTAACACGATCAAGCCTTGCGCGGCGAGGGCGGTCTCCTCTTAAACGGCTCGGGCGAGCGGTTCTCGGACGAGCTCGGTCACCGCGACTATGTATCTGGTGAGATGTGGAAGCAAAAGGAAGCAGGAAAATGGCCCATCCGACTCGTCCTCAACTCCAAAGCCTCCAACGTCCTCGATTTCCACACGCGGCACTACTCCGGGCGCGGCCTCATGAAGAAAATGTCTGGTACGGACCTTGCAAAATCCATCGGCTGCTCCGAAGACGCTTTGCAGAAGACCTACACCGACTACAACGCCATCGCGGACGGCAAGCAGAAAGACCCCTTCGGCAAGAAATTCTTCCACAATCTCCCCTTCGACATCAGCGACACCTTCCACGTCGCCATCATGGAGCCCGTCCTGCATTTCACAATGGGCGGTATCGAAATCGACGACAAAGCCCAAGTCCTCAACAGCGAGGGCGCCCCCTTCGAAGGCCTCTACGCCTGCGGCGAGCTCGCAGGCGGCGTCCACGGCGCCAACCGCCTAGGCGGCTCATCCCTCCTCGGCTGCGTCGTCTACGGCCGTGTCGCGGGCGACAGCGCGAGCCAATATCTCTTCCAGAAGGTGCTCACCGGCGGCGTCTCCACTGCCGCGCAGCGACTAGGGCAGATAAGCCTGCACATAGACCCCTCCACCCCCGGCAAGATCTCCGTCGAATGGACCGACTCCTCGTCATCGGCTTCCAGCTCCCAACAGCAATTCTCAGCGGGAACAGCCGCGACAGAGCGGCAGTCGCAGAAATCCGTCGCTCCCGTGATGAAAGGCGATAAGGCGGATAGCTCCGACCCAGGACAGGTCACCAAGCCGACGGATCCGGTGGATTTCAAAGTCCCGGAGAAGGAGTATAGTATGGAGGAGGTGCAGAAGCATAACAAGAAGGATGATCTGTGGATCGTGGTCAAGGGCGTGGTGCTGGATGTGACCAACTGGCTGGATGAGCACCCTGGAGGCCCGCAGGCGCTGTTCAGCCATATGGGGAAGGATGCTACGGAAGGTGAGTTTTCTACGCTTTCTCTCCTCTTTTGCTTGCTTGGTTGAGGGGCTGGAGTTTTGCTAACGTGTGTGTGCGCGTCACAGAGTTTGAGATGTTGCATGACGACGAGGTTATCCCGAAGTATGCGGCGAATATCGTCATTGGGCGTGTCCAAGGCCAGGAGCCGAGTTTGGAGATCTGAGCGGTTGGTTGGAGGTGGTTCGAGCTAGGTGGAAGTGCTGGGTTTTGGTATGCTCGTACTGGCGTTGGGAGGCCTCTTCCTGTTGTAGGCTTCAAGTTTCTCAATAGTAGAAAAGTTGCATTGAGATTGTGGATGCCTTTCACGATTCTGAGAGAGGAAAGTAAACTAGCTATGCAAGTAGAGTGTCTTAGCTTCTGTCTTAGTAAAGTAGATGTAGAAAGCTCTCCACCCAATCCAAGCAGAACTAGAAAGGCACCACCCAGCCCATGCTATGCCAATCCAAAAGGGGTATCTCTATATCTCGTAAAAGCGCCGCCATCAAGCTCATCCCTCCCTTCCTCTCCAAAGCACCCAGCCAAACACACAAGCAATGCAAATGCAATCCTCTCGTCGTCCACTCATACACTCTCCACACCTCCCTCGACCTCCCCCCTCAAGCAGTATCTCCTCGCATGCTCCTGTAACAAAGGCCAAATCTCCAACCTCAGCCCCGCCGCCCCTTCTCCTTCCCCACCCCCAACCCCCCTACCCACCAACCCCCCAATCTCCCCCTCCCACTTCCTTGCCATCTCCATCCCCATCGCCGCTCCCAGCCTTCCTCCCCCCCTCGTGCCAGAAGCGATATACCCGTCATACGCCCCCATAGCCTTGACCTCCACGGCCAGGAGCTTGAGATCTAGACTTAGGGGTAGGACGAGGTCACGCACGCTTTGGTGCGAAGGGACGGACTCTAGTGGGAGTTTGGAAGTCTTGCGCCGTTTGGCGGGGGAGGGGAGGTGGGAGGGTGACGGATTTGAGTTGTGTGCTGTGGGGGCGCGCTCGCGTTCGAGGACGCGGAGAAGGTAGTGGCGGGGGTCGCTGGGGTTGAGGCCTGATATTGATGGCTGGGGTGGGCTGGGGAGGTCTTTAGGGGAAGCGTCTCCGGGTTGGTGGTGTAAGGCGGCTATGGCTTTGTTGTAGCGGTTTTGATGGGGGGAGGGCGATGTAGATGTGTGGTTGATGGGGTGTTCGAGTGGTTGCTGTTGCTGGCGGAGGAGGGTGGCTCGGTGCTGTTGCGTTGCGAGGGTTTTGCGGTGCTCGTAGTCGAGGCTTGAGGCTAGGTCTGGATGGATGGGGCGTTCGGGGCTGGAGCTGGTGGTGTTGGGGCTTGAAGTTTGAAGACTAGGATGGGAATGTTGCTCTGGGCTAGAACTGGTGGTGTTGGAACTTGAAGGTTGTAGCCTGGCTTGAGGAATGAGGGTGCTCTGGGACCGGTCTGACTGCGAGGGTTTGCCTTTGCGTTTCTGGCCGACGTCGAACCAGACGCGGTCGTTGGTCAGAGGGGATGTGAAGGGCTTGTTGATACCGCTGCCGGTCTGCTTTTGGGGGGATTGTCTTCTCACACGGGTTGGTGCTGTGGGTATCTCGCTCAAAGGCGTGCCTGTGGGTAATGTCCGCGCGGAAACAAAGTCATGATGACGAGTGTTGCCAGTCACTGAATCGATAGAGAGGCCTTCGTCTAGATCTGGAGTCGAGCTAGGATCATCGCTGTGACCGTTGATGGACTTTCGTACCCAAGTGTCGAGAGCTCCACCGTAACGTTCTCTGTTTGCGGCTCTCTGGACTTTTAGGGCGTGTTCACCACTTCTAGAGTTACGGGCAGTCAGAGGATATGGGAAGCGTTCTGGAGAAGACGAGGCGGTGCCTGGATCGGAGGACTCTCTGTGAGATTGCTGGGGTGTGAGCAAGATCCGTGGTGACGGATTGGCATCGCTCGTTACTGTTGCAGGAGATGCGCTAGAGCCTCCTTCAGGGTCGGTGTTGGGTTGTATTGGGGTCAGTAGCTGTCCGTTATTGTGCCGCTGATTTTGGTAAGGACGAATCGAAGCGTTGACTTTTGCGATGACCCATGGATTAGAGACTCGAACATCCCGCAGACCAGCCTCTTCGTCAGGATCTGGTGTCTGAGGTTGCGATCCATGATGGTCCTGGGCGAAGAAGAGATCCATTGCTTCGTCGTCATCGGCTACGTACATGTTCGGTTTCCAAGCCTTCTTCGGTGATGGATTAGTAGAGCACGACGTACTTGTTCTCTCTGGCATGCCGGCCTGGGTAGATTTCGAAGTCAGCATTCCTCCTTCACGCCATTCAATCGAGCAAGGCAGCGTGCCTGTAGAGCGGGCACTACAGAGACATGTTTCAAGATTGTTGAGAATTTCTCAAAGAGGACTTCGAAAAGGGTTAGGTGATGCTCCGGTATTTACTTACTGCTGGTCCATCCTCAATGCTTGCGCTGGTGTTCTCAGTCCCCAGCACTGATTCGTTGATCCTACTAGTCACTGTACCAGCAATAGGCGATAACTCGAAGACAGACAGGTCTCCTTCAAGGCCTCTGTCCTCTTCAGATCTCGATGGAGTAGGAAGCCGAGGTGATGAAATTGCTGGAGGCTGCGGCTTCCGCGCGAGTAGAGCATCAAAGCCTTGCAGTCTTGGATTTGATGCTTTGGACGCTGGCAGTACCTTTGAAGTCGACTGTATTTCGCCATATACGCTTTTAAAGAACGCCTCGAGGGTGGCAAGAACAAGGCTCGCATCGGTGAACAGCACATCATCTTTCGCCGGTTCGATATTAGCATCGTAACTTCCAGTAGGGCAAATGATGTTCATGCAGATGAATGGGTCAGCTATCTTGTCGCCACCCTCCATACCACAGGAGCTTCGAAGGTAGGATTTGTAGAGAGCGAGAATCAGTTTAAGAGTGCCTCTGGCGCTGGACATTGGTCTTGAGTCTATCGAGAGATATTGACCAGCCCTGGTGATGGATGACACGTCTGGAGGAAGGCGTCTCAGCAAAGCCATAGCCAGGTGCTGGCAGATGTTACTTACCACAGCCCGGTTTAGCAAGCAGTGCTTCAATGGTAAATTTATCTTCGAGGTCAGTGCCGGGCTCTGGTGCTTGACCTTCGGCGTCTCTTCCCCAGGAACTCCAGATCTGCCAATGGCATTGCTCAACAACTCTCTTACCCACAACCTTTGTAGCTGCATCTTGAACACTAGCTCCTGGCTTTGGCGCGTATGTCCAATTGGCTTTCTCGTTCTTTGCTTTGAGAACCCTGAGTGAGAATCTAGTAGCAGGCCTCGCCAAAGCATACGCCTGCAGAGTCCTGGTGATGGTGGAGAGCGCCTTAGTAGTTGACTTGAGTGCATTTTGATATCGAACGGGCAGATTCTTGAGGTAATCGATTACACGTATGGTGGTACCTACAGGATGAGAGGCACGCTCTTCACTGGCAACTATCCATCAGCTCGGCCAACCGCAAATCCTCGGAACACACACCTCGATATCTCTCCCTGTCGGTCAATTTTCAAGCTTGTGGCTGTGGCCTCGCCCTCAACCCTTGTTGTTA
>JAABUZ0100001620.1_pt1 | contig 41805 bp, 37 predicted proteins | sample 5562091 | NCBI WGS metagenome assembly JAABUZ01 (sample SAMN12813069, study PRJNA571459) | rock metagenome | isolation source: Antarctica rocks | place: Antarctica: Victoria Land, Linnaeus Terrace sud | collected 2015-12-21
GCGACGAGCAGGTCGTGGCCTGTCTGCTGCGCGGCGGCCCGCTCCCCGAGGCTCCTCGATTCCACTTCCGCTCCGATCGTGTCGCACTCGCTCCGGCCGGCGGCGTCGCCGTCGTCCGGGCCAAGCTCACGCGAGGTCGACGACGACCTCAACCTCGACGGGAGCCCCGAGCGGCAGTCCTGCCACCCCGATCGCCGAGCGGGCGTGCTCCCCGGCCGCACCGAAGGCGGTGCCCATCATCTCCGAGGCGCCGTTCACCACGTGCGGTTGACCGCCGAACCCCGCGGCCGACGCGACGTAGCCGACGACCCTGACCACCGCCGTCACCGCGTCCAGCCCCACCAGGGCGTCGATGGCCGCCAGTGCGTTGAGCGTTGCGATCGAGGCGTAGGCCTTGGCGTCGTCCGGTGACACCCCGGCCCCGACCAGCCCGGTCGCGGGGAGCTCGCCGCCCACCAGCGGGAGCTGCCCGGAGGTCCACACCTGCGAGCCGCTGCGCCGCGCGGGCACGTAGAGGCCCTTCGGCGCCGCGACGGGCGGCAGCTCGATCCCCGCGTCGCGCAGCCGCGCCAGGGCGCTCACCCGCGGGGTCGCTTGAGGTAGGCCACGAGCTGCTCCCCCGTGGGCCCGGGCAGGACCGTGACGAGCTCCCACCCGTCCTCGCCCCACTGGTCGAGGATCTGCTTGGTCGCGTGGGTCAGCAGGGGGACGGTCGCGTACTCCCACGTCTGAGCGCTCATGGACGCGAGGGTAGAGGGCGGGCCCGACGCCGTGCCCCCCGCCGTGGGGACCGGCCCCTAGGGTGGACGGGGTGAGCACTCCGGGCTGGCCCGACCACCTCGCCACCGCGCGCCTGCACGTGGTGTCCGGCAAGGGCGGCACGGGCAAGACGACGCTGGCCGCCGCCCTCGCGCTGGCGCTGGCCGCGGACGGCCGTCGCACGCTGTTGGTCGAGGTCGAGGGTCGCCAGGGCATCGCCCAGCTCTTCGACACCCCGCCGTTGCCCTACGCCGAGCAACGGATCGCTGTGGCGCCCGACGGTGGTGAGGTACGCGGGCTCTCCGTGGACGCCGAGGAGTCTCTCCTGGAGTACCTCGAGATGTTCTACAACCTCGGGATGGCGGGCCGGACCCTGCGCCGCATGGGCGCCATCGAGTTCGCCACGACCCTCGCTCCCGGGCTCCGGGACGTGCTGCTCACGGGGAAGGTCAAGGAGTGCGTCGGCCGCACCCTCGGCCACGGGCGCAAGCGGGGCAGCAGCACCGTCCCGCTCTACGACGCGGTGGTCCTCGACGCCCCGCCCACCGGCCGCATCGTGAAGTTCCTCGACGTCACCAAGGCGATGGGCACCCTGGCCCGCACGGGCCCGATCCGGACGCAGAGCGAGGGCGTCGTCGAGCTCCTGCACTCGGAAACCACCGCGGTCCACCTGGTCACCCAGCTCGAGGACATGCCGGTCCAGGAGACCCTCGACACCGTCGAGGAGATCGCGGCGGCGCACCTCCCGACGGGCGCGGTGATGGTGAACCGGGTCCGACCCTCGCGCCTGCCCGCGTCGGTCATCGCGCGGAGCGGGGCCGTCGACGCGCCCGGCCTGCGCTCCGGTCTCGAGGCCGCGGGCCTCTTCCTCAAGGACGACGAGGTGGACGGGCTGGTCAGCGAGGTCGGCGAGCACGCCGACCGCGTCCGCGCCGAGACCGTGGTGCGCTCGCGGCTCGACGCCGCGCGGCTGCCGCGCCTGGAACTGCCCGAGCTCACCGAGGGCGTCGACCTCGGCGGGCTCTACGAGCTGGCCGAGCTGCTGCGGGAACAGGGAGTGCGCTGATGGCGGGAACGGCCGGTCCGACCGGGCTCCGGGACGGACGCTCCCGGCCCGACCACCTCGACCTCGATTCCCTGCTCGACGACCGGTCGACCCGCGTCGTGGTGTGCTGCGGCTCGGGCGGGGTCGGTAAGACCACGGCCGCGGCCGCTCTCGGCCTGCGCGCGGCCGAGCGCGGCCGCCGCGTCGTCGTCCTCACGATCGACCCGGCCCGCCGTCTCGCCCAGTCCATGGGCCTCGAGGAGCTCGACAACGAGCCGCGGACCGTCCCCGGGGCCCTCGACCCCCCGATCCCGGACGCCGGCGGCGAGCTGCAGGCGATGATGCTGGACATGCGCCGGACCTTCGACGAGATGGTTTCCGGGCACACCACGCCCGACCGGGCCCAGGCGATCTTCGACAACCCCTTCTACCAGACGATCTCCACCTCCTTCTCCGGCACGCAGGAGTACATGGCGATGGAGAAGCTGGGGCAACTCGTGGCCAGTGGGCGCTGGGATCTCGTCATCGTCGACACCCCGCCGTCGCGCTCGGCGCTGGACTTCCTCGACGCCCCGCAGCGTCTGTCGACGTTCCTCGACGGCCGGATGATCCGGCTGCTCTCGGCACCCGCCCGGGCCAGTGGGCGCGGGCTGCGCCGCATCGTCGGGGCGAGCTTCGCGCTCTTCGGCAAGGCGGTCTCGACGATCCTGGGCGGTCAGATGCTGGCCGACGCCGCAGCGTTCGTGCAGGCCTTCGACACGCTCTTCGGCGGCTTCCAGGAGCGGGCGAACGCCACCTACCAGCTGTTGCGGGCGCCCGGAACGTCCTTCGTCGTCATCGCCGCGCCGGAGCCGGACGCCCTGCGGGAGGCGTCCTACTTCGTCGACCGGCTCTCCGCCGAGAAGATGCCGCTCGCCGGGCTCGTGCTCAACCGGACCCATCCGGTGCACGCCACGCTCTCGGGTGCGCGCTCCCGGGAGGGCGCCGAGGCTCTGGAGGGGAGCGCGCCGGTCGGCGTCGACGCGGGTCGAGCCCGGCTCGCCGCGGCCGTGCTGCGGCTGCACGCCGACCGCGTCGAGACCGCCGAGCGGGAGCGGCGCGTGCTCGGGCGCTTCACGCGCGCGCACCCGGCGGTGCGCATCGTCGACGTCCCGGCGTTGGCGACCGACGTGCACGACCTCGACGGTCTGCGCGAGATCGGTCGCCTGCTCGCCTCGTAGCGTCGCCGCTCAGGACACCAGTCGTCGCGTCGAGCAGGCCGGTCAGCCCGCACGGCGGGAACCCGAGCCCCCCGGGCGTTCGGCGCCCGACGCCTCCGCCGGCGCCGCCGGGGTGGAGGGGGCCGGGGTGGAGGGGGCCGGGGTGGAGGGGGCCGGGGTGGAGGCGTGGGTGCTCGCCGGGTCGGTCGCGGCAGCGCGCGCCGCGACGTGGCGGCGCACCGCGTCCCGACGCGCCGACTCGAGCAGCGCCGACCACGAGACCACGTCCGGACGACGCCGCAGGAGCGCGCGCCGCTCCCGCTCGGTCATGCCGCCCCACACCCCGAACCGGATGCGGTTGTCCAGCGCGTGCGCGAGGCACTCGGTGCGCACCGGGCAGGCCCGGCACACGTCCCGTGCGTCGCGCTGCCGCGCGCCCTGGACGAAGAGCGCCTCCGGATCCTCGTCCCGGCAGCGGGCGGAGTGCCGCCAGTCCACCGGGCTCGTCGAGCCTGCCTCGTTGGTCACGTCGCTTCCCCCACCTTCGTGAGCCCCTCGACGTCGATGGACGGCGCCCCCCGACCGGAGCCACCCACCGCCGCGGCCCCCGGCCGCGCGCCCGTTCGCAGGGTCTGACGCACCCTAGGAGCGCGGGGTTCCCTCTTCAACAGATCAGCATCGTGGCGTTCCCGATCGCGCCCCGCCCCCAGCGAGGGCCGCGCCGGTCCGGACAAGCGGGGCATTCACCTCGCGGCCGGTAGCCTGGCCCCCGTGGCAGCCGACGACGCGGACTCGACGGCATCGAGCGCGCGGACGCGGTCGCTCACCAAACTGCTCGGGCTGTGCCTGGTGGCGGGTCTGCTCATGGCGGGAATCGCGTTTCCGCTGGTGGGCGGCCTCGGGCTGGCCTCCAACCAGGCGAGCGACACGGTCGACGCCACCTCCAGTGACCTTGCGGCGGGCCAGCTCCCCCTCGTCACCACCGTCACCGACAACCGAGGCGCCCCGATCGCCTACCTCTACGACCAGAACCGCCAGCCGACGTCGCTCGATCAGATCTCGCCGGCGATGCGGGGGGCGATCGTGGCCATCGAGGACCGCCGTTTCTACGAGCACGACGGCGTCGACTACACCGGCACGCTGCGCGCCCTGGTCAGCAACCAGACGGGATCCACCCAGCAGGGCGCCTCGACGCTCACGCAGCAGTACGTGAAGAACTACCAGCTCTACGTCACCGCGCAGACGGCGTCGGAGAAGCTGAAGGCGACGCAGCCCACCTACGCGCGCAAGCTGCGCGAGGCGCGGGTCTCGCTGCAGATCGAGCGCGAGCTCTCAAACGGCCGCACCAAGCGCGAGGCGAAGGACGCGATCCTCCAGCGTTACCTCAACATCGTCTTCCTGGGCAACAACTCCTACGGGGTCGGCGCCGCCGCCCGCACCTACTTCAACACCACGGCCGACCGGCTCTCGATCCCCCAGGCCGCACTCCTCGCCGGGATGGTCCAGTCCACGGCGCAGTTCGACCCGTCGCAGCATCCGCAGGCCGCGACCGGCCGGCGCAACGAGGTCATCAGGCAGATGGTCGACCAGGGGATGCTCACCCTGCAGCAGGGGCAGGAGGCGGCGGCGAGCCCGCTCGGCATCGTCGAGCCGCTCGCCACCCCGGCCAACGGCTGCATCGGCGCGGGCGACGCCGCGTTCTTCTGCAAGTACGCGGTCGACTACCTCGGGCAGTCCGGGCTCACCCCCGATCAGATCAACCGCGGCGGCTACACGATCCGCACCACCCTCGACCGCAAGGCGCTCTCCGACATGACCGCCGCGCTGCGCAGCGAAGTGCCGGCCCGCCAGCGCAACGTGGCCGACGTGATGAGCGCGGTGATCCCCGGTCGCGACAAGCACCGCGTCCTCGCGATGGGGTCCAACCGCGTCTTCGGCGTCAACGGGTCGGCGCTGGAGACGAGCTACGGCCTGCCGTGGGAGCCGGTCAACCTCGGCGCCGGGTCGGTCTACAAGGTGTTCACGGCGGCGGCCGCGCTCGACGAGGGCCTGGGCATCGACTACCAGATGCAGATCCCCCCCGACGGGTACGCGTCGCCGATCTACCGCGACGGGGCGGGGCGACCGTTCCCGGTGCGCAACGCGGGGTCGTACGCGCCGGTGCTGAGCATGACCGACGCCCTCGCCCAGTCCCCGAACACCGGGTTCGTGAAGCTCATGGAGTACACCGGCGTCGCCCCGGTCGTCGACATGGCGGTCAAGCTCGGAATGCGCTCGCTGGCCGAGCCGACCTCCGGTGACGGGCCGTCGATCGCGGAGACCGCGAAGGCGCAGAACCAGGGGTCGTTCACCCTCGGCGTCACCCCGACCAGCCCCCTCGAACTGGCCAACGTCGGCGCGACCCTCGGCTCCGCCGGGATGTACTGCCCGCCGACGCCGATCGAGTCGGTCACCGACCGGGCCGGGAAACCGGTGTCGATCTCGGAGCAGCCGTGTCAGCAGGTCGTGGACCCGCGGCTCGCCAACACCCTCATGAACGGGATGAGCAAGGACGACCAGCCGGGCGGCACGTCGGCCGAAGCGGCCGGCGCGTCCGGGTGGAACCGGCCCCTGGCGGGGAAGACCGGCACGACGCAGCAGAACAAGTCGGCCGCATTCCTCGGTTTCACCAACGGCATCGCCGGAGCGGTGATCACCTTCGATGACTCGTCGTCGCCGCGGCCCCTGTGCGACGGCGGGGGCGACTCGTCGCCGTTCGCCTGCAGCAGCGGCAACATCTTCGGCGGCAAGACCCCCGCCCGGACCTGGTACAAGACCATGTCGGCCTACCTCGGCCCCTCCCCGATCATACCGCTGCCGCCGACCGACCCGCGCTACGTGCGCGGAGGGACGAACGCGCAGGTCCCCGACGTCGTCGGCCGCCAGGTCCCGGACGCGGTGAGCCGGCTCGGCGGCGCCGGCTTCGCGACGCGGCGCAAGGACGTGGCGAGCCGCGCCCCGGCCGGGATCGTCGTCGGGCAGGACCCCCGCGGGTCGGCGCTGCCCGACCAGGTCGTCGAGCTGTCGGTGTCCACGGGATCGGTGCCGCCGCCGCCGCCGCCCCCCGGGGGGCCGGGCGTCGTCGCCCCCGCGGTCGGCCCGCCGGGCTCCGGCAGATGACCCGGTCGGTCTCGCACCCCGCCAGCCGTCCCGTCGCGCGGGTGGCCGCCACCGCCCTGGCCGGGACCGTCGCCGCGGGCGCGCTCGGGATCGGCTACGCGGTGGGCGTCGAGCGGAACTGGTGGGCGGTGCGCCACGACCGTCTTCCCGTCCTCCCCCCGGGCTCGCCGACGCTGCGGGTGCTGCACGTGACCGACCTGCACCTGCGCCCGGACCAGCGGGCCGAGCAGCGCTTCGTGGCGGGCCTGGCCGACCTCGAGCCCGACCTCGTCGTGGACACCGGGGACAACCTCGCGCACCCGCGGGCGGTCCCCGCCGTGCTCGGGGCGCTCGGCGGGTTGCTGGACCGGCCGGGTCTGTGCGTGTTCAGCAGCAACGACTACTACGGACCCCGTCCGAAGAACCCCACCCATTACCTCTTCCGCCCCCAACACCGGGTCCTCGGCCCGGAGCTGCCCTGGCGCGATCTGCGGGCCGGGATGCTCGAGCGGGGGTGGTTCGACGTCACCCAGAGGCGCCGGACGATCACCCTCCGGGGGATGCGGATCGCGGTGGCCGGCGTCGACGACCCGCACATCGGGCGCGACGACTACGACCGCGTCGCGGGTCCCGAGGACCCGACGACCGACGACGGACCGACGACGCCGGTCGCCCTGCGGCTGGGCCTCGTCCACTCCCCGGAACCCCGCGTGCTCGACGCCTTCGCCGCCGACGGCTACGACCTGGTGCTGGCCGGACACACCCATGGCGGCCAGCTGCGCCTGCCCGGGTACGGGGCGATCGTCACCAACTGCGGCATCGACCGCAGCCGCGCCCGCGGCTCCTCCCGGTGGGGCGCGCACATGCGGCTCCACGTGTCGGCGGGGCTCGGCACGTCGCCCTACGCGCCCTACCGCTTCGCCTGCCGACCGGAGGTGAGCCTGCTCGAGCTCGTCCCCCGGGGCCCGGCCGCACCCGTCGCGGCACCCACCGGGTAGTCTCGGATCGCGCGGAATGCCGCTCGGGGTGTGGCGCAGCTTGGTAGCGCGCCTCGTTCGGGACGAGGAGGGCGTGGGTTCGAATCCCGCCACCCCGACAGCCACACGACGACAGGCCCCGGTCCACGAGGGACCGGGGCTTGTCGTCGTCTCCCCGGCATTCCCCCTATCGTGGTGCCCGGACGCGCACCGGTCACCGACCGGTAACGATCCCGCCCGCGCACCACGATTGACCCGGAGGAGTGGCGCGGGGCCGGGGCATGTCGACGATCGGGGACACGATGGCGGACGCTGGCGCTCCGCAAGGGCCGCATCGCGGTCATTCCCGGGCAGCGCCGCGATCCGATCGTCCCCGCGAGGAGTACGCTCTCACGGACCGTCATCACGAGCCCCTCGGGGATCGCCGGGTCGGCCCGGACGGCGTGACCAACACCGTCGCCCGATCGGGTGAGACCAGGTCGACGGCCGCCACCGACAGTCCACGGCGCTCCTCGCCCGAGGACATCGCCGCGTCGGCCACCACCGCGGTGATGCCGGCGTCATCGCAGGCACGGGCCTCGAACGCAGTGTTCGTCGACGGCAGCGGCACGCGGGCCCGGCGGTTGCGCGGCCTCGCCGCCACCGCCGCGCTGGGCGCGCTGTTCATCTCCGTCGTCGCCGCGAGCGCTCTCTCCGGACCGGCCCATCCGGTTGGCCCCGCCGCGGGGATCGCAACCGCGCCGAGCACGACCGTCCCGCCCGTGATCCCCGCGCCGGCCTCCACGAACGCCATGGTCGAGGTGCCGCGGACCAGGACCACCCGGACGCGGACCACCACCAGGCCGCCCCCCAGGACGACGAAGAAGAAGACCGTGGCTCCGAGGCCGCGGGTCGTGACGCCGGTCCAGCCGGTCCCCGCGCCGGTCGAACCGGCCATCCCGGCACCTGCGCCGCCCGCGCAGGGGCCCGCGGACGAGAACCCCGTCCCGCAGTGAACGGGTAACGGTAGAATTCCGAGGATCAGTGGACGGGCCACGGATCGGGGTGCCGAGCCGGGATCCCGCGTGCGGTGATCGGTGGCGTGGAGGTGCGTCGAGGTGTCTCCGGATGCGCCGTCCTTGCCCGAGCCGGGCGACCGTCCACTCGTGGTTCTGGCCGACACCTCGGGCACCGGCGAGCGGCGCCTCGTGGAACGCTGGCTCGCCGACGCGCGTCCCGTCCGCGGCCGCGGGCTCGAGGTGCTGCCCGCCGAGGGTGAGCAGCTCGCATCGCGGCTGACCCGCGGCGACAACCCGCTGCTCGTCCCCGTGCGGGTCGCCTGGGGCCGTCCGGCGGAGCCCGAACGCCGCCTGTGGCGTCTGCTCGACGTCGTCACCCGTGGTCGGACGCTGCGCTCCCGTGCCGCCCGCGGCGGGGAACAGCACCAGGTCGTCGTCGGCCGACCCGCCACCGTCGGCGAGCTCCTGCACCGGCACCGCCGGGAACGGGCATCGTCCGACACCGCCGACTTCGTCCGCTTCGTCGCGCAGCAGGCCACGCTCGCCCTCGACCGCGCCGAGCGTGCGCTGCTGGGCAACCGCTCGAAGGTGCCGCGGGAGGTCGCCGAACAGATCGTCGGGAGCGCGCACTTCGGGCAGGAGATCCGCCGGCTGGCGCGGACCCTCGGCCGCGGCGAGGACGAGGTCGCCGCGGAGGCCGCCGACGATCTGCGTGGGCTCGTCGCCTCCCTCGACCCGACCTCGGTCGACCTGTTCTCCGGCGTCCTGCGACCGATGCACGAACGCGCGTGGGAGGTCCACGCCGACACCACCGGACTCGAGCCGCTGCGCGAGCTCAACACCGAGCACGCGCTGGTCTTCCTGCCCTCGCACCGCTCCTACACCGACCCGTTCGTTCTGGCCGAGGTCCTGCGCGCCAACGACTTCCCGCGAAACCACGTGCTCGGCGGGAACAACCTGCGCATCTGGGGTCTCGAGTCGCTCGCCCGACGCAGCGGGATCATCTTCATCCGCCGTAGCTTCGGCGACGACTCCGTCTACAAGGCGATGGTCCGCGAGTACTTCTCGTGGCTCGCGGCCAAGCGCTTCAACCTCGAGTGGTACATGGAGGGCGGGCGCTCGCGGACCGGGAAGCTCCGCCCCCCCAAGTACGGCCTCCTCGCCGACGTGGCGTCCGCGGTGGAGTCCCGCCGGGCCACCGACGTCTACCTGGTACCGGTCTCGATCATGCACGACCAGCTCCAGGAAGTGCACCAGATGGCCGCCGAGCAGACGGGCACCGACAAGACTCCCGAGGGCCTGCGGTGGCTCGCGGGATACGCGCGGGCCCAGCGCCGTCGCGTCGGCAAGCTGTACGTCGGCTTCGGGGACCCGCTGTCGCTGCGGTCCGCGCTCACCGCCGCCGAGGACCCGGCCCTCGACGCCGCCCCGAGCTCGGAGGCCGCGGGGGATACCGCGGCGCGGCGGCTGGCCCTGCAGAAGACCGCATTCGAGGTCTTCGTGCGGATCAACCGCGTCACCCCGGTGACCCCGATCGCCCTCGCCGCGCTCACCCTGCTGGGGGTGCGGGACCGGGCGCTGACGCTCTCGCAGGTCCGGCGCGTGGTGGAGCCCGTGCTCGACTACGTCGAGGCGCGCAAGCTCCCGCACACCGGTATCGAGTCGCTGCGCACCAACGGCGGCGTCGCAGAGTCCCTGCTGGCGCTGCGGCAGGAGGAGGTCGTCTCGGCCTACACCGAGGGCACGGAGCCGGTGTTCTCCATCGAGCCCGGCCACCACATCGTCGCCGCCTTCTACCGCAACTCGGCGATCCACCACTTCCTCAACCGCGCGATCGTCGAGCTCGCCGTGCTCGAGGTCGGCGACCTCAGCGGGCGCCCGGCCCTCGACCGCGGCTTCACCGCCGCGCTCGCCCTGCGCGACCTGCTGAAGTACGAGTTCTTCTTCCCCGACAAGGAGACGTTCCGCCGCGAGCTCGCCGACGAGCTCAGCCTCATCGACCCCGACTGGAGCGATCGCGGCGGCGACTGGGCGCCCACCCGCGCGGTGCTGCTGCAGAGCCGCTTCCTCTGCGCCCACCGGGTCCTGCGCTCGTTCATCGACGCGATGTGGGTGGTCGCCGAGCGTCTCGCCGACCTCGAGGCGGGGGCGCCTGTCGATGAGGGCGAGCTCCTCGAGCGGTGCGCGGCGGTCGGGAAGCAGCTGCTGCTGCAGGGCCGGCTGCACGGCCCGGAGTCGCTCTCGCGCGAGCTCCTCTCGTCGGCCCTGCGCCTCGCCCGCAACCGGGGGCTGGCCGGGGAGGCGTCCGGGCCGGACGCCGCGGCCCGGCGGGACGCCCCGGTACCGTCGGACGTGGTCCGGGGTCGCACGCAGTTCTGCGCCGAGGTGCGCGGGGTGGTCGACCGCCTCGTCCACATCGACGAGACCGACGCGAGGAATCGACAGGAGAGCGCCGGTGTCCGACCCTAGATCGCTTCGGGTCGCGGCGGACACGGCCCCGACCCCGGCCGACCTGCTGGCCGCCGCGCAGGACGCCCCTGAGGGGCCCGAGGTCGGCGCGTTCTTCGACTTCGACGGCACGGTCATCGCGGGCTACTCGGTCGCGGCCTTCATGCGCCACCACGTGCGCACCCTCGACATCCGGCTCGGGCCCACCGTGCGGACCCTGCTGGCCGGGGCGCAGGGGCTCGAGACCGAGGAGGACTTCGTCAAGTTCCTCGGGATCACGCTGCGCACGTGGTCGGGTCGCACGCCCGAGGAGCTGGAGAAGCTCGGGCGGCAGCTGTTCCGCGACGAGATCGGCCCGTCGATGTACCCCGAGGCGTGGCGTCTCGTTCGCGCCCACCTCGAGCGCGGGCACACCGTCGTCCTCGCCACCTCGGCGACCCGCTTCCAGGTCGAGCCCGCGGCCCGGGCCCTCGGCGTCGACCACGTCCTCGTCACCGCGGTCGAGGTCGACGAGGACGGCAAGCTCACCGGACGCCCCCACGGCCGGACGCCCTACGGCGAAGGCAAGGCGGCGGCGGTGAAGGCGTTCGCCGCCGAGCACCACATCGACCTGGACGTCAGCTTCGCCTACTCCAACGGCAACGAGGACGTTCCGTTCCTCGCCACCGTCGGGCACCCGGTGGCGGTCAACCCCTCGGGCGGTCTCCGCCGCGCCGCGGCCGAGCGCGGCTGGCCCGCGCTCGACTTCGCCGGACGCCCGTGGACGACGCCGGTGGAGGTCGGGCGCACCGCCGGCACCTACGCCGGGATGATGGGCGGGTTCGCGACCGGCCTCGGTCTCGGCCTGCTCGGCGGCTCGCGTCGTCAGGGGCTCAACATGGGCATCGGCCTCGGCGGCGACCTGTCCCTGCTACTCGCCGGCGTACGGCTCGATGTGTACGGGGCCGAGCACATCTGGGCCGCCCGGCCCGCGGTCTTCCTCTTCAACCACCAGAGCCAGCTCGACGTCCTGGTCCTCGGCGGGCTGCTGCGCGGCAACTTCGCACCGGTGGCGAAGAAGGAGCTGGCCAACAACCCCCTCTTCGGGCCGCTCATGCGCCTGCTCGAGGCCGCGTTCGTCGACCGCGCGGACAGCGCCGCGGCGAAGAAGGCCCTCGAGCCGGCGGTGGAGCGCCTGCGCGAAGGCACCTCGATCGTCATCGCCCCGGAGGGCACCCGGTCGGCGACGCCGTCGCCGGGCCGCTTCAAGAAGGGTGCCTTCCACCTCGCGATGCAGGCGGGCGTCCCCGTCGTCCCGCTCGTGTTCCGAAACACCGGCGAGCTCATGGGGCGCAACGCGGCGATCATCCACCCCGGGATCGTGCAGGTCGCGGTGCTGACGCCCCTCTCCATCACCGACTGGCGCCACGACGAGCTCGACGAGCGCGTCGAGGAGGTCCGGCAGCAGTACCTGCACACCCTGGCCCACTGGCCCACGGAGCGATGAGCCGGTGAGACAGGACCCACCCGCCGAGGTCCCCGACACGCTCTTCGCCGACCCGGCGGCCGAGGCCCGCTGGCGGGGGCGCTTCACCGCGGCCCGCATCTCGGTCCCGAACTGGGCCCGCGACGCGCCGTCGCACAGTGTCTACTCGAGCAACGCGAGCGGGACCTGGGAGGTGTACGCCTGGGACCGCGACGCCGACACCCATCGCCAGGTCACCGACCGCCCGCAGGGCACGCGAGGCGCGGCGTTGAGCGTCGACGGTGCGGCGATCTGGTGGTTCGACGACACCGACGGCGACGAGTTCGGGGTCTGGGTGTCCGAGCCCTTCGCCGGTCCCGGGGCGGGGCCGGCGCCCGCCGTGCCGGGTGCCGACCGCGGCTACCCGGCGGGCCTCGACCTCGGTACGACGACGACGGCGATCGGCTGGTCCACCGACGACGGATCGACGCTCGCGGTCGACGTCGGCGGCTCCGGGCTGCGCACGCTCTACCAGCACACCGAGGACGCCGGGATCGGTGCACTCTCCCGCGACGAGACGCTGCTGGCCGTCTCGCACTCCGAGCACGGCGACGCCCGGCACCCCGCGATCCGGGTGCTGCGGGTCCCCGACGGGTCGTCGGTGGGTGACCGGCACGACACGCCGCGAGCCGACGGCCAGGGACGCGGTCTCACCCCGATCGCGTTCGCGCCCGTCGCCGGCGACCAGCGCCTGCTCGTCGGCCACGAGCGTCGCGGTCGCGACGAGCTGCTGATCTGGGACCTCGCGTCCGACACCGAGACCGAGCTGGTGATCGACCTGCCGGGCGACCTCACCGCCGACTTCTACCCCGACGCCTCGGCGCTCCTCGTCGGGCACACGCGGGCGGGGCGCACGACGATGCACCGCTACGACCTCGCGTCCGGCGTCCTCACCGATCTGCCCACCGCGCCCGGGTCGGTCGGCGGGAGCGACGTCCGGCCCGACGGCAGCGTCGAGTACGGGTGGTCGTCCGCGACGTCACCGCCGTTGGTGCGGGTGCTGCGCCCCGACGGGCGCGACGAGGCGCTCCTGACCCCACCGGGCGACCGACCCGCGCCGTCGGTGGTGCTGGACGACGCATGGGTGCCCGGCGAGGAGGGCGACGTGCACGCCCTCTGGGCTCGGCCGGAGGGCACGTCCGGCCCCGTCCCGACCGTGTTCATGATCCACGGCGGGCCACAGGCGGCGGACGAGGACCGGTACTCCGCCGTGCGCGCCGTCTGGCTCGACGCGGGCTTCGCGGTGGTCCACGTCAACTACCGGGGGTCGTCGGGCTACGGGTCGGCGTGGCGCGACGCCATCGAGGGCCGCCCGGGCACCACCGAGCTCGCCGACATCGCCGTCGTGCACGAGTGGGCGGTGTCCTCGGACCTCGCGGACCCGGCCGCCTGCGTGCTCGAAGGCTGGTCCTGGGGCGGGTACCTCACGCTGCTCGGTCTCGGCCTGCAGCCGGAGTTGTGGGCCGTCGGGTGCGCGGGCGTGCCGGTGGCCGACTACCTCGCGGCCTACGCCGACGAGATGGAGCCGCTCCGCGCCTTCGACCGGTCGCTGTTCGGCGGGTCGCCGACCGAGGTCCCCGAGGTCTACCGGCGGGCCTCCCCCATCACCCACGTGGCCGCCGTCCGGGCCCCGGTGCTCGTGCTGGCGGGCGAGAACGACCCGCGCTGTCCCATCCGCCAGGTCGACAACTACCTGGACGCGCTGGCCGCGGGCGGTAAGGAGTACGCGATCCTCCGCTACGACGCGGGGCACGGCTCGCTCGTCGTGGCCGAGACGCTGCGCCACACGGCGGCCGAGATCGCGTTCGTGCGCCGCGCGCTGGGTCCCGCCCCACCGGAACGGTGAGGCGGGACCCGGAGGACTCGGAGGACTCGGAGCGTCAGCTCTGGCTGAGCACCCTCGTCTCCTGGCCCTTGAGCTCGCGGACCTTGCTCTCGACGCGCTCCCCCATGCCCTGGTCGATCGACTTCCAGTAGTCCAGGGCCCGCGCGAGCACGTCCTCGCCCACGCCGTCGGCGAGGTGACCGCCGACGTTGGTGACGAAGCGATCACGCGCGTCGTCGTTCCAGACCTCGAGCATCATCGTGCGGGCCTGCACCTCGTCGGTGTCCTCCGGGTGCGGGACGTACGCCGACCGCATGATCTCGCCGTCGGCGTACCAGGACGGCGGTTCGCCGTAACGGTCGACATCGGCGTGCGGACCACCCTTGCTGTTCGGCGCGTACACCGGGTCCACCGCGTTCTGCACACGCATCCCGCCGGCGATCGTGTAGGCGTTCGCCGGAGCCGCATGCGGCGCATTCACCGGGATCTGCTTGTAGTTCACGCCGAGGCGGGCCCGGTGCGCGTCCGCGTAGGAGAACCCGCGGGCGAGCAGCATCTTGTCCGGGCTGAGGCCCAGGCCGGGGGGCGAGTTGTTCGGCTCGAACGCGATCTGCTCGATCTGCGTGTGATAGTCCACCGGGTTCGTGTCGAGCGTCATCCGCCCGACCTCCATCAGCGGGTAGTCCCCATGCGGCCACACCTTGGTGAGGTCGAACGGGTTGAACCGGTAGGTCTTGGCGTCCTCGAAGGGCATGATCTGCATCTTGAGGGTCCACGAGGGGAACTCGCCGCGCTCGATGGCCTCGTACAGGTCCTGCTGGTGGTAGTCCGCGTTCGCCCCGGCGAGACGGTCGGCCTCGTCCTGGCTCAGGTAGTCGGTGCCCTGGTCGGTCTTCCAGTGGTACTTCACCCAGTAGCGCTCGCCTGCCGCGTTGACCCACATGTAGGTGTGGCTGCCGTAGCCGTTCATGTTCCGCCACGTCTTCGGGATGCCCCGGTCGCCCATGAGCCAGGTGACCTGGTGCTTCGACTCCGGCGAGAGGGTCCAGAAGTCCCACTGCATGTCGTGGTCGCGCAGACCGTTGTTCGCGCGGCGCTTCTGCGACCGGATGAAGTTCTGGAACTTCATGGGGTCACGCATGAAGAACACCGGGGTGTTGTTGCAGACCAGATCCCAGTTGCCCTCGGTCGTATAGAACTTGAGCGAGAAGCCGCGCGGGTCGCGCCAGGTGTCGGGGCTGCCGCGCTCGCCGGCCACGGTCGAGAACCGGGCCGCCATCTCGGTCTTCGCGCCGGGCTGGAAGACCGCGGCCTTCGTGTACTGGCTGACGTCGGCGGTCACCTCGAAGTGGCCGAAGGCGCCGCTGCCCTTGGCGTGCGGCTGACGCTCCGGGATGCGCTCCCGGTTGAAGTTCGCCATCTGCTCGATCAGGTAGTGGTCCTGGAGCAGGAGCGGTCCGCTCGGGCCGACGGTGAGCGAGTACTCCTGGCTCTGGACCGGAATGCCGGCGTCATCGGTTGCGGGGCGTTGGTGGGAGGAAGTCACGGTCACCTCTCCTTGCTGTAGTGGTGGTTCACGAGCGTCGCGGTGGTTCGGCCGCCATCACGACGGCACGTGGGGCAGGTTCCCCAGAAGACGACCTCGGCCTCGTCGATGACGAACCCGCTGTCGTCGGACGGGGTCAGGCACCCCGCGGCGCCGACGACGCAGTCGACGTCCGCGGTCGTCCCGCAGACACGGCAGACGACGTGGTGATGGTTGTCGCCGGTCCGTGTCTCGTAGCGGGCCGCGGAGCCGGCCGGTTCGATCCGCCGGACCAGGCCGGCGTCCACGCACGCGGCGAGGACGTCGTACACGGCCTGGGTGGAGACCGAACCGAGACGGGTCCGGACGGCCGTGGCGACCGCGTCCGCCGTGGAGTGGGGGTACTCGGCAAGGACACCGAGTACCGCCTGGCGCGGGGCCGTGACGCGCAGACCGGCAGCGCGCAACCGCACCCGCGGGTCGCCCGCATCGGGTTCGTGGGTGCCGAAGAGCATGATGAGCCTCACCGTGCCAGCCAGACTGGAACGAGTCAAGAAAAGGCACCAGGCGTCAGGCGCGGACGATCTCCTCGGCGATCTCGTAGGTATTGAGCGCCGCGCCCTTGCGGAGGTTGTCCCCGCAGACGAAGAAGTCGAGCGTGTGCGGGAAGTCCAGCGCCTGCCGCACCCTTCCGACGTACGTCGGGTCCTCGCCCACCACGTCGACCGGCGTCGGAAACCTCCCCCGCTCGGAGTCGTCCAGCAGCACGATCGACGGCTGCGCGCCGAACACCTGCCGGGCCGTCTCCACCTCGACAGGCTCGGCGAAGGACGCGTGCACGGCGATGGAGTGCGTGGTCACCACCGGCACCCGCACACACGTCGCCGACACCTTCAGCTCGGGCAGACCGAGGATCTTGCGGGACTCGTTGCGGACCTTCAGCTCCTCGGAGGTCCAGCCGCCGTCCCGCAGGGAACCGGCGAACGGCACCACGTTGAGCGCGAGCGGTGCGGAGAAGGGTGAGTCGGGACCGAGCCCGGCGGCCGCCAACGCCTCGCGGACGTCGCCCGCCCGGTGACCGACGCCCTTGCCGGCCACCGCCGACATCTCGGCCTGGAGCCGGTCGATGCCCTCCTGCCCGACCCCCGAGGCGGCCTGATAGCTCGCCACCACCAGCTCGCGCAGCCCGAACGCGCGGTGCAGGGCGCCGAGGGCCGCCATCATCGACAGCGTCGTGCAGTTGGGGTTGGCAACGATGCCCTTGGGGCGGGTGTGCGCGGCCGCGGCGTTGACCTCGGGGACGACGAGCGGGACGTCGGGGTCCATGCGGAAGGCGCCCGAGTTGTCGACGGCGACGGCGCCCCGCGCGACCGCGATCGGTGCCCACTCGGCGCTCACGGCGTCGGGGACGTCGAACATGGCGACGTCGACGCCGTCGAAGGCCTTCCCCGAGAGGGCCACCACCTCGACGTCGGCCCCGCGCACGCGCAGGCTGCGGCCCGCCGAGCGCGGCGAGGCGATCAGCCGGACCTCGCTCCACGGCACGCGCTCGCGGGCGGTGATGATGTCGAGCATGACGGAGCCGACGGCTCCGGTCGCGCCGACGACGGCGAGCACGGTCATCGTTACCTCCCGGTCCCGGCGTGCACGACGGCCTCCGTGTCGCCACCGAGCTCGAACGCGGCGTGCAACGCGCGGACGGCGTCGTCGAGCTGCGTGTCGCGGATGAGCGCCGAGATCCTGATCTCCGAGGTGTTCATCATCTCGATGTTCACCCCGGCCTCGGCGAGCGCCTCGCAGAACGTGGCGGTGACGCCGGGATGGCTGCGCATCCCCGCGCCGACCAGCGTCACCTTGCCGACGCCCTCGTCGTAGAGGACCTCCGTGTGGCCCACCTCGGGCTGCGCGGCGGCGAGCGCCTCCACCGCGCGCGGGCCGTCCTTCACCGGCAGCGTGAAGGTGACGTCGGTCCGTCCCGTCCGCAGGTGCGAGACGTTCTGCAGGACCATGTCGATGTTGACGTCGACGTCGGCGACCGCGCGGAAGATGCGGGCGGCGAAGCCGGGCTGGTCGGGCACGCCGACCACGGTCACCTTGCCCTCCGACCGGTCATGGGCGACGCCGGTCAGGACCGCCTGTTCCACGCTGAGCTCCTCGATGGACCCGACGATGGTGGTGCCGGGCTTGTCGTTGTAGGACGAGCGCACCCGCAGCGGCACGTTCTCCCGGCGCGCGTACTCCACCGCGCGCAGGTGCAGCACCTTGGCGCCGCACGCCGCCATCTCGAGCATCTCCTCGTAGGTGATGGTCTCGAGCAGCTGCGCGTCGGCGACGATGCGGGGATCGGCGGAGTAGACGCCGTCCACGTCCGTGTAGATCTCGCAGATGTCGGCCCGCATGGCCGCGGCCATGGCCACGGCCGTCGTGTCGGAGCCCCCGCGTCCGAGCGTCGTGATCTCCTTGGAGTCCGCGCTGACCCCCTGGAAGCCCGCGACGAGCGCGATGTGGTCCTCGGCGAGGGCGGCGTGGATGCGCCCGGGATTGACGTCGAGGATCCGCGCGTCCCCGTGCTTGCCCGTCGTGATCATCCCGGCCTGGGATCCCGTGAACGAGCGTGCTCGACCGCCCCGGGCGTGGATCGCCATGGCCAGCAGCGCGTTGGAGATGCGCTCGCCCGACGTGAGCAACATGTCGAGCTCGCGCGGCGGCGGGTCCGGGTGGACCTGGGCGGCGAGATCGGTGAGCTCGTCGGTGGTGTCCCCCATGGCGGAGGCGACCACCACGACGTCGTGACCGTCCTTGCTGGTGCGGAGGATGCGTTCGGCCACCTGTCGTATCCGCCCGGCGTCCTGCACCGAGGACCCGCCGTACTTCTGGACGACGAGCGCCACCTCTTCAGACCTCCGTACCGAACGCGGGAACCGGCCCGCCACCCTAGCCGAGCACGAGGGCCCGGCCGGGCCGGGATCAGGGCGCGAGGGCGTTGAGGAGCTTCGAGAGCACGACGCCGACGACGATCCACACGACGGCGGCGAGGCCGAAGTTGAGGATCACCTTCAGGGTCTCGCTGGCCGGCAGGAAGAGGTCACCGATGCCGAGCGTGAGGTTGTTGGCGAAGTCCCGGAAGAACACCGTGATGCCGTTCACCGGGTTGGCCGCGGCCACGGTGAGCACGACGTGGATGACGAGGACGGCGGCGAAGACGACGGTGACGACGCGGATGACGGTGGCCGCGACCGTCATCGACTTGCTCGCGAGGGCGCGCAGGTCCGCTTGGGTGCTGCTCTTCCGTCCGGAGGCGGTGTCGGTGCTCGCATCCTGCGCCATGCGTGCATCATGTCACGTGGTGTGACTCACCGGTAGAAGGGACCGCGACGCCGTCACGGCCTGCCCGATCGGCGCATCTGCACTGGTGAGGCGCCCTTCGCGGCCCGACCGGGGATCGGCTCCCCTCGGCCGGGGGAAGCGTCGGACCCGGCGACGGGTTAGGGTGCGGGAGTGTCGTGCTGCGCAGCCCGTGTGCTGCTCCTTCGCCGCCGCGACGGGGTCTGACCGGACCGGCCCCCTGTCGCGGGTGATGCGCGCTGCCGGTCGCACGAGTCCACCGCAGCGACGCGAGGCGACACCATGAGCATCACCCCCGACGCACCGATGGCCGGCATCCGCGAGACGGTCGTCCATCCCGACGGCCCCGTCCCCACGGATCAACCGGCGTGGAACGCGCAGCGGCCGAGCCGGATGCCCGTCCACCGCTACAAGCCGTTCGCCGACGAGGTCGAGCGCATCTCGCTCCCCGACCGCACCTGGCCGGACCGGGTCATCGCCGCGGCCCCGCTCTGGGGTGCGGTGGACCTGCGCGACGGCAACCAGGCGCTCATCGACCCGATGTCGCCGGCCCGCAAGCGTCGCATGTTCGACCTGCTGGTCCGGATGGGCTACAAGGAGATCGAGGTCGGGTTCCCGGCGGCGTCGCAGACCGACTTCGACTTCGTCCGCGACATCATCGCCGAGGGCGCCGTCCCCGCCGACGTCCGCATCCAGGTCCTCACCCAAGCCCGTCCCGAGCTGATCGCGCGGACCTTCGCGTCGCTGGAGGGCGCGCACTCCGCAGTCGTGCACCTCTACAACTCGACGTCGATCCTGCAGCGTCGGGTCGTGTTCCGGTCCGACCGCGCGGGCATCACGAAGATCGCCGTGGACGGGGCGCGCCAGGTCCGCACGGAGGCGGAGAAGCGACCGGGCACCGACTGGCGCTTCCAGTACTCCCCCGAGTCCTACACCGGTACCGAGCTGTCCTACGCCAAAGAGATCGTCGACGCCGTCGGTGACGTCTGGGAGCCGACGCCCGAGCACCCGATGATCGTCAACCTGCCGGCCACGGTGGAGATGGCGACACCGAACGTCTACGCCGACTCCATCGAGTGGATGCACCGGAACCTCGCACGGCGCGACTCGATCATCCTGTCGCTGCACCCCCACAACGACCGCGGCACCGGCGCCGCTGCCGCCGAGCTGGGCGTCCAGGCCGGCGCGGACCGCGTCGAGGGCTGCCTGTTCGGCAACGGCGAGCGCACCGGCAACGTCTGCCTGGTGACCCTCGGGATGAACCTCTTCTCCCAGGGCGTCGACCCCCAGATCGACTTCTCCGACATCGACGAGGTCCGCCGCACCGTCGAGTTCTGCAACCAGCTGCCCGTCGGCGAGCGTCACCCCTGGGGCGGCGACCTCGTCTTCACAGCGTTCTCCGGCTCGCACCAGGACGCGATCAACAAAGGTCTGCAGGCCATGGCGGCGGCCGCCGCCGCCGCCGGGCACCCGGTGTCCGAGCACCCGTGGGAGGTTCCCTACCTCCCGATCGACCCCAAGGACGTCGGGCGCACGTACGAGGCCGTCATCCGCGTGAACTCGCAGTCGGGCAAGGGCGGCGTCGCCTACCTCATGAAGGTCGAGCACCAGCTCGACCTGCCGCGACGTCTGCAGATCGAGTTCTCCCGCCGCGTGCAGGAGGTCACCGACTCCGAGGGCGGCGAGGTCTCGGCCAAGGAGATGTACGACATCTTCGCCGAGGAGTACCTGGCCCGGCGGACGCCGCTGGAGCTCGTCCGGTCGCGCGTGACCGGCCACGACGACGGCAAGGCCGAGCTGGAGGCGACGCTGCGGGTGGAGGGCGATCTCCACGAGGTGACCGGCGTCGGCAACGGGCCGATCGCGGCGTTCGTCGACGCCCTGGCCTCGGTCGGCTACGACGTGCGGGTGCTCGACTACGCCGAGCACGCCATGTCCGCCGGCGACGACGCCCGCGCGGCCGCGTACGTGGAGTGCGCGGTCGGCGACGCCGAGGTCTGGGGGATCGGCATCGACGGCTCGATCCTCACCGCGTCGTTGAAGGCCGTGGTGTGCGCGGTGAACCGCGCGATGCGCTGAGCGACCACTTCGCTCCGCGGAAACAGATCTTGCTGAGGTGCCCCGTCCATCGGTGATCGACTTTCGTGTCGCGAGTCGCCCGGATCGTCGGGCGTGTCGCTCACGAGTCACGATCACCTAGAAGAGGTCGAACTCGCCGTTCTTCACCCCGGCCACGAACGCCGCCCACTCCTCGCGCGTGAACCGCAGCGGCGGGAGGTCCGCGGACTTGGTGTCGACGACGAGCACATCGTCGACGTCGACGCCCACCCCGACACATCCACCTTCGGTACAGAAGCGGCTGGTACGGAAGGCGGTCGGAGCACGACCGCCGGAGTCTTGTCGCGGGTGCGCCGGGGTCACGGTGCAGCATCGTGACAGAAGTCTCGGGACGGGACGCCAGCAGGTCACCCTTCCGGTGTGTCGGTGAGACGCTTGGCGGCGCGGCGCATCAGGGGAACGGACTCCTCCCCGGTGAGGGCGACGTCGAGGAGCGCCGCGAGACGCGTCTCGTGGGTCCTCACGTTCTCGGCGTCGGCGAGGAAGGAGGCACCGTCGGCCGACTCGACGTGGACGAGTCCGTGCTCGATGCCGCTGGAGAAGTCGAGCTTGGCGAACGAACTCAGACTGCCCACGACCAGTCCCGCAGCGAAGGGAAGGATCCGGACCTCGACGTGCTCTGCCTCGGCGACGTCGACGAGATGCTCGATCTGCTGGCGCAGCGTCTCCGCCGATCCGACGACACGGTAGAGCGCGGACTCGTCGAGCACGCAGTGGAAGTCGAGACCATGCTCAGCGCCCAGCACCTCCTGCCGCTTCATACGGACCTCCACGAGCCGCTTGACCTCCGAAGCGGACCGCCCCGACGAGGCCGAGCCGAGGACGGCGCGGGCGTAGTCGCGCGTCTGGAGCAGACCGTGGACGACGTGTGACTCGTACGCCTGAATCCTCGCGGCGTCCCACTCCAGTTCGACGTAGGTGTCGAGGCCGGCGGAGAGGACGTCGGCGTACGCCCGCCACCACATCGGCGCCTGGCCGGTCTGCGACCACTCGAGGAGCTGCTCCCGCAGCTCGCCGTCGCCGATCCCGTAGGCGTCGAGCATGTCCCGGACGTCGCGGTACTTCGGGATGCCTTTGCCGTTCTCCAGGCGGCTGATCTTGGACGGCGAGCACTCCAGCTTCGCGGCGACGTTCTCGAGCAGGAGACCCGAGGCGACACGGAGCCGCTTGAGCTCGCCACCGAGCCGACGGCGGGTGACGACGGGGCCGGGCGCCCAGGTCACGAGCCACCTCCTCGGGAAAGGCACAGAGCATCGCCGTCCCCCCGGCGGCGTCCAGGAGCTCTCACGGTAGACACCCGACGGGGGAAGGTCACGCATGTTCGTCGATAACGTGTCGACTGCACTTGCACAGAGACCTTGCCCCGAGCAGTCGCACAGCTCATTGTCAGGGTGCACGCGGGAGATCCCCGCCGACGACACGCCCGACCCGGGGGGTCAGCACCATGACCGGATCGACGAGCACGAAGCCCATCGCGCGCACCGGGGCTCTGCGATGATCCAGATCGCCGGGGTGGTCGTCCTGGCGACCTGCTTGTGCCTCGGCGTGCTCATCGGCATCAGCGCGGCGAACCACCACATGCGACGCGTCGTGCACCGCAACGGCCAGGAACGCCGCGAGATCCTCGAGGCGCGGGCGGAGCTGGCCGAACAACGGGCGGCGCTCGCCCTGCAGCGTCACGGCCGCCTGGAGAGCGGGCCGGACACCGAGCGCTAGAAGGCCCGGCGACCGGCGAGAGCGCGGCCGAGGGTCAGCTCGTCGGCGAACTCGAGGTCGCCGCCCATCGGCAGCCCGGAGGCCGGCTTGGTCACCGACAACCCGGGGAAGTCGCGGAGGAGGCGCACGAGGTACGTCGCCGTCGCCTCGCCCTCGGTGTTCGGGTCCATGGCCAGGATGATCTCGGTGATCTCCGGTTCCCCGGACGCGCCGCCGAGGCGCTGCAGCAGCTCACGGACCCGGAGCTGGTCGGGCCCCACTCCCGACAGCGGGTCGAGGGACCCGCCGAGCACGTGGTAGCGGCCCCGGAACTCCCGGGTCCGTTCCACCGCCATGACGTCCTTGGGTTCCTCGACCACACAGACCAGCGAGGGATCGCGACGAGCGTCCCCACAGATGCGACAGCGGGGGTTCTCCGAGACGTTGCCGCACACCTCGCAGAGGACGACGCCCGACTTGACCTTCTGCAGGGCGTCCTGCAGGCGGCCGATGTCAGCCTCCTCGGCCGAGAGCAGGTGAAAGGCCAGCCGTTGCGCGCTCTTCGGTCCGATACCCGGCAGCCGGCCGAGCTCGTCGATGAGGTCCTGGACCGGGCCTTCGAACACCGAGGTGCTCTACACGCCAGGGAGCGCGGGACCGCCCTCGAACCCGCCGAGTCCGCCCGCGAGCGGGCCCATCGCCTCCGCCTGCACCTGCGCCGCGTTGTCGGCGGCGTCGGCGAGGGCCCCGAGCACGAGGTCCTGGAGCGTTTCGATGTCGGACGGGTCGACGATCTTCGGGTCGATCGCGATGCCGCGGATCTCGCCCGCGGCGGTCTGCGTCACCACCACGAGGCCGTTGCCCGCCTGACCGGTCACCTCGGTCTCGGCCAGTTCGGCCTGCGCGGACATCAGCTGCTCCTGCATGGCCTGGGCCTGCTGCAGGATCGCCGTCATATCGGGAACATCGGGCTGCTGACCTGGTTGCACCCCTCCACCCTAGGACGACGAGCGCCCCCCGGGTCCGACGGGCAGGGTGGCACGCCATGAGCGACCGATCGGCCGACGATCTCCTGACCCGTCTCCTCGAGGCCCGGTCGTGGCGGGCCTTCGACGTCGACGACGCGGGGCGCCTCCTGGTCGGGGACGACGCGCCGGGGTCGGTCCAGCTCGTCGAGCTCGCCCCGGGCGAGCCGCCGCGCCCGCTCACCGCGCTGCCGGGAGCCTGTCACGGGCGCTACCTGCCGGGGGAACGCACCGTCGTCGTCTCCCACGACAGCGACGGCGACGAGCGCGCCCAGCTCTCGCTGCTGCGCCCGGACGCGGTCTCCGAGCCGGTGGGCGAGGACGGTCTCCGACCGCTCGTGCACGACCCGCGGTTCATCCACGGTCTCGTCGAGGTGCTCGAGGGTGGACGCGTCGTCTACTCGACCAACCGCCGCAACGGCATCGACTTCGATCTCGTCCTGCGGGTGGTGGCGACGGGCGAGGAGGCGGTCCTCTACGACGGCGGCGGCATGATCGGCGGCGTGGCCGTGAGCCCCGACGGACGACGGGTCCTCATGACCCGGCCCGGGATCCCGGCCCTGAGCTCGCAGGTACTGCTCATCTGCGAGGGGACGACCATCGAGGTGACCGACGCCGCGGAGCCCGCGATCCACGCCGGCCCACAGTGGCTCCCCGACTCGAGCGCCGCCGTGCTCACCACCGACTCCGGGCGCGCCCACACCGGGATCGCCCGGCTCGACCCCGACCTCGGGCAGCTCACCTGGCTCGTCACCGACGACGCCCACGACGTCTCCGGTCGCCTCTCCCCCGACGGGCGCCGGTTGCTCGTCGTCACCGACGACGACGGGGCCTCGCGTCTCGCGGTCCACGACCTGTCCGGGGCACACCTGCGCGACGTCACCGTCCCGGGCGTCGGCGGACTTCCTCACGACGCCCCGCTGGTCGCCCGACGGCGGCGGGCTCGCCCTGACGTGGACCGACCCGCGACGCCCGCCGACGTCCTCCTCGTCGACGCCGCGACCGGGCGCAGCGGCGTCGCCGCGTCGTCACGCGACGCCGTCGACGACCTCGACCTCGTCGCTCCGACCAGCCACGGCGTCCCGACCCCGGACGGCGAGTCGGTGCCCTGCTTCGTCTACTCGCCCCCACCGGGGACCGAGCCGAGCGGGTCGAGCGTGGTCGTCGTCCACGGGGGGCCGGAGGGGCAGTCGGTGCGCTCGTTCTCGCCGATCGTGCAGGCCCTCGTCGGCGACGGGCACACGGTCCTCGTCCCGAACGTCCGCGGATCGGTCGGTTACGGCAAGCGCTGGTACTCCCTCGACGACGTCGAGCGGCGCCTGGACTCCGTCGCCGACCTCGCCGCCCTGCACGACTGGCTCCCGACGCTCGGCCTCGACCCGGCCCGGAGCGCGCTGTGGGGTGGCTCCTACGGCGGATACATGGTGCTCGCCGGGCTGGCCTTCCAGCCGGATCGGTGGGGAGCGGGCGTCGACATCGTCGGCATCTCGTCGCTGGTGACGTTCCTGGAGAACACCTCGCCGTACCGGCGGGCGCACCGCGAGCGCGAGTACGGCTCGCTCGAGACCGATCGGGAGTTCCTCGAGCGAGCGTCGCCGCTGACGCGGATCGGCGACGTCCGGGCGCCGCTGTTCGTCATCCACGGCGCCAACGACCCGCGCGTGCCGCTGTCGGAGGCCGAGCAGCTCGCGGAGGCGGTGCGGGCGAACGGGGTGGAATGCGAACTGGTGGTCTACGAGGACGAGGGCCACGGCCTCGCCCGCCGGGTGAACCGGCTCGACGCCTACCCGCGGGCGCTGGCGTTCCTGCGCCGCGCGCTCGCGGACCGACCCCTCAGCGTCCCTCCACCCGCCGGGCGCCCAGCTGCTCGGTGAGCAGCTCCATCACCGCTTCCTCCGGGTCGCGGCGCGGGCCGCCCCCACCTCCCACGTCGGCCGCCGCCTCGGCGTACATGTCCTCCTCGGTGACCGCCTCCTCGTCCGGAGGCTCCGGCGGCAGCGGGACGTCCGGTGGCCGCGCGGAGCTCGTCGGCGGCCGGGGGGCGGGCGCCTCGGGGGCGGGAGCGGGCCGAGCCGGACGCTCCGGCGCGGGCCGGGCCGGGGCCCGCGACGGCGCCGCCCCGGACGCGGGAGACGCGGCGCCGTCCGGCGTCGGGTGCACGGCCTGTAGCGACCACTCGCCCGACAGCACCGCCCCGAGGGCCGCGGTGACGTGGGAGGCGCGGTTGGGCTGGCTCACCTGCTTGGCCAGCGGTGGCGTCGGCATCGACAGGGTGACCATCGTGCCGTCGATGCCGGTGACCGTGGCGTTCTGCAGGAGGGCGTGCGTGGGCTTGTTGCGCTCGCGCACCTCCTTCATGACCTCGGGCCACACCCGCCGCAGCGCGGCCGCGTCCATCGCTCCCGTCGCCGCCGCCGCCGGTTCGCGGACAGGGGCCGGCGTGGGCTCCTCCCGAGGGGCCGCGACGGTGGCGGCAGGCCGGTCGGTCGGCGGGGCGACGGTGGCGTCCCCGCCCTGCGGGCCAGGGGGCGCAGGGGGCGCAGGGGGCGCAAGGGGTACTGGCGCGGGCGACGCCGCGGGCGGTGCCGGGGCCTCGTCGGGCCGGCGCGACGGGCGGGAGTACGACGCGGGAGGCGCGGCCGGAGCCGCCGGAGCCGCCGCGTCCGCACCCACCTGCAGCCGACGCTCGACCCCTTCGAGCCGCTGCACCATGGCCGCGTCGTCCGAGGACGCCGCGGGCAGCAGCATCCGCGCGCACACGAGCTCGAGCAGCAGGCGCGGCGCCGTCGCCCCCCGCATCTCGGTGAGCGCGGTGTGCACCAGCTCGGCGTGGCGCGCCAACGCCGCCGGCCCGAGGCGGGCGGCCTGGTCGACCATCCGCTCGAGCTCGTCGGCGGGGACGTCGACGAGTCCTTTCGACCCCGCGTCGGGCACAGCGTGCACGAGGATGAGGTCGCGCAAGCGCTGCAGCAGGTCGGCGGCGAAGCGCCGAGGGTCGTGCCCCGCCTCGACGAGCCGGTCGACGGCGCCGAACACCGCGGGGCCGTCGAGCGCGCCGAGGGCGTCGACCACGTCGTCGAGCAGGGCCACGTCGGTGACCCCGAGCAGGCCGAGGGCCCGGGCGTAGGTGAGGCCCTCCTCCCCAGCGCCCGCGAGCAGCTGGTCGAGAACCGAGAGCGAGTCGCGGGCCGAACCGCCGCCCGCCCGCACCACCAGCGGGTACACCGCGGGCTCGACCGGCACCCCCTCCTCGGCACAGATCCATTCGAGCAGCCCGCGCAGCGTGCTCGGGGGCAGCAGCCGGAAGGGGTAGTGGTGGGTGCGGGACCGGATCGTCGGGAGGACCTTCTCCGGCTCGGTGGTCGCGAAGACGAAGATCAGGTGCTCCGGCGGCTCCTCCACCACCTTCAGCAGGGCGTTGAAGCCCGCCGTGGTCACCATGTGCGCCTCGTCGATGATGAAGACGCGGTAGTGCGAGTCGACCGGAGCGTACTGCACGCGGTCGCGGAGCTCCCGTGCGTCGTCGACGCCGCCGTGGCTCGCCGCATCCATCTCGATGACGTCGAGCGAGCCCGGCCCGTTCGGCCCGAGCGCGACGCACGAGTCGCAGACGCCGCACGGGTCGGGCGTCGGACCGTGCACGCAGTTCAAGGAGCGGGCCATGATCCGGGCGCTCGAGGTCTTGCCGCAGCCACGCGGGCCGGAGAAGAGGTAGGCGTGGTTGATACGGCCCGCGGAGAGCGCCGCGCGCAGCGGCTCGGTGACGTGCTCCTGCCCGACGACCTCGGCGAACGTCCCGGGCCGGTACCTGCGGTAGAGCGCCAGAGCCACGGGGTGAGATTACGCGCGGGCCCTGACGGCGACCGGCCGGTTCGGGAAGAAGGGGACCCCGCGCACCCGCCAGAGCCCGTTGACCCTTGCTGCCTTCCGGCCCTGGGGGAGTTCACAGGATGGACGCCGCGCGGGGTCCGGGGACCACTGTAGCCACCGCCCCGGTGCCCGGTCCCGCCCGGGCGTCGGAGTACCGTCCCCGGCGGAGGATTGGCCGAGTGGCCTAAGGCGCACGATTGGAAATCGTGTTGGGCTCACACCCTCACGGGTTCGAATCCCGTATCCTCCGCCGGCTCCGCTCTCGTCGCGCACCGGGCCGACGACGGAGGTGAGGAGCGCGGATGCGGGGCTTGCTCATCACGGTGCTCGTCCTCGCCGCCCTGCTCGCCGGGGCGGACTTCGCGGTCCGCTCGGTCGCGGAGGACCAGGTGGCGACGCGGCTGCAGCAGTCGCTGAAGCTCACGACCCCGCCGACGGTCGACGTCAACGGTTTCCCGTTCCTCACCCAGGCGCTCGCCGGCAGCTATGACGACGTGGACCTCACGGCGGAGCACATCGCCTACCAGGACCTGCGGGACGTCACCCTGACTGCGAAGCTCTCCGGGGTCGCACTCCCGGTGCAGTCGTTGGTCAACGGCACACTGCAGTCGATCCCGACGCGGACGGTGACCGCGAGCGCCCGGGTGACCCCTGAGGACCTCGCACGGGTCCTGAACGTCCGCGACGTCACCGTCGCCCCCCTCACCGACGCCGACCTCGAACGACTGCGCGGCGAGGCCGAGGCCGACTCCAGTGGCGCGTCCGGCAGTGCCCGCACGCTCCAGGGTGTCGACCCGTCCAGCTCGGTGCAGCTCAGCTCGACCACCTCGGTGCTCGGCCAGGACCTGCGCGTCGGCGTCGTCGCCTCCTTCCGCCTCACCGGGGGTCGCATCGTGCTGTCCGCCCGCGACATCCGGGTCGACGCCGCGAACGACGCGATCGGTCGGATCGCCGGGTCCGCGCTACGGGGCCGGCTGTCGGGCTTCTCGGCCACGGTCGACCCCGGGCAGCTTCCGTTCTCGATCTCCGCCACCGACCTGCGCGCCGAGAACGGCGAGCTCGTGGTCTCCGGCACCGCCGAGAACGTCGACATCCTCGCCACGCGCGGCCGTTGAGACGTGGACACCGTTCGCTGGGGCATCGCGGGACCGGGGCGCATCGCCGAGGCCGTGGCCACCGACCTCGCACTCGTCGAGGGTGCCGAGCTCGTGGCCGTCGGCTCCCGCTCGGCCGAGCGGGCCGAGGCGTTCGTGCGGGCGCACGGCGGCCCGAGGACCCGGGCCCACGGCTGCTACCGGGCCCTCGTCGACGACGACGCCGTCGACGTCGTCTATGTGGCGACGCCGCACCCCCAGCACGCGGCGATCGCGGTCGCCGCCCTCGAGGCCGGCAAGGCCGTGCTGGTGGAGAAGACCTTCACCGCCACGCTCGCGGGAGCGTGGCGCGTCGTCGACGCCGCCCGGACCCACCGCGTGTTCGCCATGGAGGCGATGTGGACGCGCTTCCAGCCGGTCCTCGTGCGGGCTCGGGAGCTGATCGCCGAGGGAGCGATCGGTGAGGTGCGGTCGGTGCAGGCCGACCTCGGGACAGTGCGCGAGGTCGACCCGTCCGACCGCCTCTTCGACCCCGCCCTCGGGGGCGGAGCGCTGCTCGACCTCGGCGTCTACCCGGTGTCATTCGCGCAGATGGTGCTGGGGACGCCGGCGCGGGTCACCGCGGTGGGCTCCCGCGAGTGGACGGGGGTGGACGCCGACGGTGCGATGCTGCTCGGCTACGACGACGGGCGCTTCGCCACCCTCCAGACCTCGTTCCACTCGCCCTCCCCCGGCCAGGCCCGGATCTTCGGCACCGACGGCTGGATCGACGTGCTGCCCCGCTTCCACCATCCGAGATCGATCGTGGTCCACCGCGGCGCCGTCGACCCGGACGACGCGGGCGAGCGGATCGACCTCCCGCCGATCGGCACCGGCTACGCCCACGAGCTCGTCGAGGTCGGCGAGTGCCTGCGCGCCGGTCGGACCGAGAGCGCGGTGATGCCCCTCGACGACACGCTTGCCGTGCAGGGTGTGCTCGCCGACGCGGCGGAGCAGCTCGGCCTGACGTTCCGCGAGGGCGAGGACGTCCCCTAGTCCGGTCGCCAGATGCGGCCCTCGAGGTCCGACCGGGAACCGGTGGCCCCGAGCGCTCCCAGGTCCTCGGCGTGCTCGGCCATGGCCAGCGCCGAGAACGCGGCGTCGAACGCGTCCTCGGTGGCGGTCGCGGCGTCGAGCAGCGCCGGCGGCACCCGGTGGTCCGCCCGGGCGTGGGCGCGCCGCGCGGCCGCGTCGGACTTCACCACGGGCCCGGTGAGCTCCCGCGGGTAGATTTCGACGACGGTCGCGGGCCCGGCGGCGTCGACCGGCCACACGGCGACGCCCGCCGCTCGCAGGCGCGTGAGGTGCCCCATCCCCCGCAGCGACCCGGTGCCGACCGCGCCGGCTCCGCCGACCTGGAACGTCGAGAGCGGGCGGTAGGGCGACGCGAGCTCGGTCACCCGCCACAGCGGTCGGTCCGGGTCCGGTGGCGGACGCCGCGTGCCACGACGGCCCCAGAACGGCGGCGGGCACTCGCGCAGCCACCGCTCGCCCTCGCGCGCGACGAGCTCCCACACCGCGGGAGCACCCGTGCAGCCGTGCTCGCGGGCGAACCACGCGGGCAGACCGAAGGAGAAGTCCAGGCCGGCCACGACAGGCGGCCCCCCGTGGCGGGCGTCGGCGGCGAGAGCGGTCAGGTGGTCCACGACGGCGTCGCGGTCGAGCCCACCCCGCACCGACACCAGCCGCCCGCGAACGGCCTCCGCCACCCGGATGCGCCGATGGGCGGCGCGCGCGTCGCCCGACCAGTCGACGGCGAGGACGCGCCGCCCGCTCACCCCGCGACGAGCGCCCGGGCCGGGACCCGGAGCCGCACCGTTGTCCCCGCGCCCGGGCGGCTCTCGACGTTGAGGTCGGCGTCGGCGCCGAAGACCTCGCGCAGCCGCCGGGTGGCCTCGCCGATCCCCCCGGCCGACGCCGCGCGGAGCGCGTCCGGATCCGCGCCGGCACCGTCGTCGGCGACGGTGATGACGACGTCGGATCCCGCCCCGGAGGCGGTGACCTCCACCGAACCCCCACCCGGCGTGGGCTCGATGCCGTGCCGGACCGCGTTCTCCACGAGAGGCGCCACGACGAACGCGGGCAGCTCCACACCGGCGATCTCGGGGGCCACCGTGACCTCGGCCCGCAGGCGGCGCCCGAAGCGCGCGCACTCGAGGGTGAGGTAGCGCTCGGCGTTGTGCAGCTCCTCGGCCACCGTGGTGAGCTCGTCCGCGGACCGGAAGGAGTAGCGCGTGTAGTCGGCGAACTCGGTGAGCAGCTCCCGGGCGCGGGTGGGGTCGGTGCGCACATACGAGGCGATCGCGGTGAGGGTGTTGTGCATGAAGTGCTGGGAGAACCGCGACCGCAGGGCGAGGTCCTCGTCGTTCGTCGGAGCGCTCTGCACGACGAGAGTGGAGCTCACGAGACCTCCCGGTCGGTCGGCGGAGTCGAGGTCGTCCAACGCGAGGTCGAGGTCGACCACGGGCGCGGCCATCACCGGGGCCTGCACGGCCGCGGGATGGGTCCCGCGGCGCAGGCCCCGCCAGGAGGGCCGTTCGAGCAGCCCGGTCGGGGTCCAGCGGCGGTGCTCGATCCGCCCGACCAGGCGGGGTGCGAGCCACCGCGCCTGGCGGCGAGTCTCCTCCGGGACCTCGGGCCCGAACGGGCTCACCGCGCGGTCGAGACCGTCGGCGGCGACGGCGAACTCGCGACGGGCGGCCGCGGTGACTCCGGTCGCGACGCGGCCCGCGTAGCGCAGCCCGCCGTCGACCGGCACGCCGACGAGCAGCGCGGCGACCCCTCCCACCGGTCGCGAGGAGGGCACCCACCCGCCGACCACGACGTCCTGGGTGCGCTGCACCGTCGTCTCGATCCAGCTGCGCGAGCGCCGGCCCGACTGGTAGGTGGACTCGAGACGCTTCGCGACGACGCCGTCGAGCCCGTAGCGCCGTGCGGTGTTCACCACCGCGTCCGCGTCGACCCCGGTGAACGACGGCGGGACGACGATCGCGCTACCCGAGAGCTCGAGCGCGACGAGCAGCTCCCGGCGCTGGTGGTAGGGCATGCGGGCGGTGGACCGGCCGTCGACCTCGAGCAGGTCGAAGGCGAACAGCGACACCGGCGTCTGCTCCTGCAGGGCCTTCGACGGGTTCGCGACGCGGTGGCGGCGTCGTAACCGCGCGGTGTCCGGGCGTCCGAGCGGATCGGGGGCCACGACGACGCCGTCGAGGACGACGCCCCGCCCGCCGGCGCGGGCGACGAGGACGTCGAGCTCGGGGAAGTGGGAGGTGACGTCGCGTCCGGTGTCGGTGACCAGCCGCCACCGTCCGGGTCCGGCGTGGACCAGGCAGCGCAGCCCGTCCCACGCGAACTCGAACGCCCACCCGGCACCGCGGGGCACGACGCCCTCGCTGGCCTGCATGGGACGCGGCGGGGACGCCCGTTCCTCGCGGGCCGCGGGGACGGCGAGGCCCGGCCGGACAGGGCCGATGGCCGTCATCGCCACCTCCCCGCGGGCTCTCGATGCGACCGGGAGGCGATCCCCGGCGCCGTCCACGGTAGCCAGCCGCACCGGCGGCCACGCGGCGTCGCGCGTCGCGCCACGGTGAGGTGTCGGTCGGGCAGCGGACCCGGGCGACGAACGGCGGACCCCGCTCCGCCCGACGGCGGAACCCGACCCGGAGGTCTCCCGGGGCCCGCCGGACGCCCGACCACGACCGTTGGGACTGTCGGTCCGCGCGGGATGCGTCCGATCAGGTGACCCGTGAGGCCGAGAGGCTCAGACCGCCGGCCCGTCGGCGACGAGGTTCGACGGACTGCTCGGGCGCGCCTCGGCCGGTTCCATGGAGATCGCGTAGGCGGTGACCGGCCCCTCGGTGGAGGCCGGGCCCGAGGGGGCACGCGACACGCCGGCCGGGTCGAGGACGCCCACCGGGAGGGGCTGCGCCCCGACGACGCGCCACAGGAAGTACGCACGGCCCGTCCCCGGGGGCGGGAGGGCGAGCGGGACCACCCGGGCGCCGGCGGCGTCGTCGAGCACGACCGCCACCGGAGTGCCGTCGGCGCGGCGCAGCGTGGCCTGGCGCCCCGAGGGGTCGGCGGCCTCCGCGCCGTCGACGATGCGGGAAGCGCGGTCGGTGAGGGCCGAGGGCGAGCCGGCCGGGTCACCCACGCCCCCCGGCCCGTCCCCCGGCAGCAGGGCACGGGCCGAGAGGAGCACGACCCCGAGGACCACGGCCGCGACCGCCAGGAGGCCCCACCGGCGGGCGCCGGACGGGGCCGGCGCGGGAGCCTTGCCGACGTCGACCACCGTGGGCAGCGTCGGCGGTTGCGTCGGTGCCTGCGGTGTCGGTCCCGGGACGGCGGCACGCTCGTCGGGGCCGTCCGCCAGGGCGAGCACCCGGTCCCTGAGGTCGGCGGGCGGGTCGACGGCGGGCGCGGCGGCGGCCAGCAGGGCCATCACCGCGTAGGTGTCGCGCAGCGCACGCCGGCAGGTGGCGCAGTGGGCGAGGTGCTCGACGATCAGGCGCTCGTCCTCGGGCTCCAGCGCGTGCAGCGCCCGTCCCACCGCCGTGGGGCGCAGGTCGCACCCGCTCACGAGGAATCGCCGATGAGGTCGAGGGCGCAGGCACCGAGGACGGGCCCGAGCAGGACACGCAGGCGGGCGACCCCGGCGAACATGCGGGACTTCACGGTGCCGATGGGCACGCCGGTCAGCGCGGCGACCTCGCGCTGCGTGTAGCCGCCGTAGTAGGCGAGACCGAGGGCCTGGCGCTGCTCGCGGGGCAGGCGCCCGAGGGCGGCGCGCACCTGCTCGCCGATCACCGAACCGATCGCCGCGCGATCGGCCGACGGACCGGGTGTCACCGACCGCTCGTCGGGCTCGTCGGTGGGCACGTGGTGCCGACGCCGCGTCGCCTCCCGGCGCACGGCGTCCACCGCCTTGTGGTGTACGAGGGTGAGCAGCCAGCTGATGACGGTGCCCCGCCGCGGGTCGAAGCGTCCGGGGTCGCGCCAGAGGACGAGGAAGACCTCCTGGACCACGTCCTCGGCCAGCCCCTCGTCGGCGCAGATGCGGCGCGCGAGGGCGTAGGCGGGGCGTCCGTGGCGGCCGTAGAGCGCGTCGAGAGCCCGGGTGTCGCGCGCGGCGAGGCGGGCGACGAGATCGGCGTCCGGCGGGTCGGTCCGGGAGCCGGCGTGCCCGCGACCGCGGGGGTCGGATCGGGGTCCGGTCGACGGGGGGGATGCGAGGTCTACCTCCGGCAGTGCTCCAGGCATCGCCATGGTCCGACCGGCCTCCTCGCGATCCGTCGGCGGCGGGAGCCGCTGCGGTCGTCGGGTCCTTCGTCGGATGGGCAGGCGGCGGTTCGCTCGGGTTCCTCTGCCAGGATCCCGAAGTGCCGACCTCGACCGCTCCCGTGGGACTCAATGCGGGCGAGGTCCGCTCGAGCCGTTGCTGCGCGATCCGGGGGTCTCGGATGTGCTGGTCACCGGGCCGGGCGCGGTGTGGGTGGACCGGGGCGCGGGCCTGGAGCGGGCCGAGGTGGTGTTCGACGACGAGGACGCGGTGCGCCGGCTCGCGCAGCGCCTTGCGGCGGCGGCGGGTCGGCGGCTGGACGACGCCAGCCCCTACGTCGACGCCCGGCTGCCCGGGTCGGGGGTGCGGCTGCACGCGGTGCTCCCGCCGGTCGCGGCCGACGGCACGTGCGTTTCGCTGCGGGTGCTGCGCCCGGCGCGTCACGATCTCGATGGGCTCCGGGTGTCGGGAACCGTCGACGCGGAGGGCGTGGCGTTGCTCGAGGCGGTGGTGGCGGCGCGGCTGGCCTTCCTCGTCACGGGAGGGACCGGCAGCGGCAAGACGACGGTGCTCAGCGCGTTGTTGGCGCGGGTCCCGGCCCAGGAGCGCATCGTCTGCGTCGAGGACGCCGAGGAGCTGCGCCCGGCGCACCCGCACGTCGTGCGGCTGGTGTCGCGGCCGGCGAACGTCGAGGGAGCGGGCCAGATCCTGCTGCGCGACCTCGTCCGCCAGGCGCTGCGGATGCGGCCCGACCGGCTCGTGGTCGGCGAGGTCCGCGGCGGTGAGGTCGTCGAGCTCCTCGCCGCGCTGAACACCGGCCACGACGGGGGCGCCGGCACCGTGCACGCCAACTCGCCGCGCGAGGTGCCGGCCCGGCTCGAGGCCCTCGCCGCCCTGGGCGGGATGGCGCCGAGTGCGCTGCGCAGCCAGCTCGCCGCGGCGATACAGATCGTGCTGCACATGCGCAGGCTCTCCTCGGGCGAGCGCATCCTCGAGGCGGTCGGCGTGGTCCGGCGCGGAGCCGACGAGGTCGCGGTGGTTCCCGCCTGGTCGCACGACGGCGAGCACGCTCCGGCCCGTTCCGATCTCGTCGCGTTGCTGCGCGAGCGCGGGGTGGAGCCGCCATGGCCGGTTCCGCCGGAGCTGCCGCCCCCGGCCGCCGCGCCCGCCGTGTGCCCGGCCGCGAGTCCGGCCGTGAGTCCGGCGAGTCCGGCCGCGCACGCCCCGGTCCTCGTCTTGCCGACGGGCTTCGGGCACGTGACCGAGCCGCCCCTGGCCCGGCCGCTCTCGGCCGGTGTGGCCACGTTGCGTCCACGGCGGCCCGCGTGACCGCCACCCTCGTGCTGGCCCTCGCGGGTGCCCTCACCTGCTGGCCCGCCGCGCCGGCGCGACTCCGGGTCGCGCGTGCGCTCGGTCCGCCCGCCGTCGGCACGATGCTGCCGCGTCTGCAGGGACTGGCCAGAGGCGCCCGCGCCCGACCGCTGCCGGCGATCGCCGCGACGGGCGCCGTCGGTGCGTCCCTGGCCGGTGTGGGGGGCGCGGCCGCGGGCCTCGTGCTGGGTCTGGTCGTGGTCCGGGCCCGCGGGGCGGCGCGGAGCGCCCGGGACCGGGCGACGGCCACCGGAGTCCTCGCCGAGGGCCTCGGCTCGTTCGCCGCCGAGCTCCGGACGGGATCCCCGCCGGCCGCCGCGGCACGCGCCGCCGCACGGGACGGCAGCGGGATCGGCGTCCGCGCCCTCACCCTCGTCGAGGCCACCGCGCGGCTCGGTGGCGACGTCCCGGGCGCCCTGCGGACCGCGGCCGGCGGGCGGGGCACTGGGGAGCCGGGAACGGCGGACCTGCGACGGTTCGCCGACGCGTGGGCGCTCGCCGAGCGGCACGGGATCGGGCTCGCCGGTCTCGCGGAGGCCGTCGCGGTCGATCTCCGGGCCCGCGCCCGGTTCGCCGGGAGCGTGCAGGCGCAGGTCGCCGGCCCGCGGGCCACCGCGACCGTGCTCGGGGCCCTCCCGGTGCTCGGCGTGCTGCTCGGCGAGGGGATCGGCGCGCACCCGTGGGCGGTTCTCTCGGGCACCGTCGTGGGGCAGGCGCTCCTCGTCGTCGGTGTCGTGCTGCTCGGTGCGGGGATCGAGTGGACCGAACGCATCGTCGTCGGGGTGACCCGGTGACCGCGGTCCTCGGCCCGGTGGAACGGGCGTGGTCCGCGGCGGCACCGTCGGCGGCGCTGCTGGCCGTCGCCCTCGTCGTCCTCCCCGGCCGGATCGACGCCGTACGCCGGGTCGTGGCACTCCTCCCCGCGGTCACGTCGCGCCGCTCGGAGTCCGGGAGCGAGGGCGCTGCACCGTCGCCGATGCTGCTCGCCACGGTCGGCGGCCTCGTGGCCGCGGTCCTCGGTGCGGTCGTGGCGGGTGCGGTGACCGGTCTCGTCGGCGCGGGAGTCGGGGCCGCGATCGTCGCCTGGCTACGGCACCGTCGTGCGCATCGCGCCGCGCGGACGGACCCGTGGGACGAGGCGGGAGCGTGGGACCGCCTCGCGGCGTGCCTCCGTGCGGGACTGCCCCTGGAGCGGGCGGCGCGGGCCGTCGTGCCCGGTCTCGCCCCCGCCGCGGGTGCCGCCTTAACGCGGATGGCCGACTTGCTGGCCCTCGGCGCCGACCCCACCGACGCCTGGGAACCCGCCCTCGCCGAGCCCACCACCGCCCGGCTGGCCCGTGCCGGGCGGCGCTCGGCGCGCTCCGGGGCGGCCGTCGCCGACGTCGCCGAAGCGGTCGCCGTCGACGTCCGCGCCGACGCGGGTGACACGGTGGCCGCCCGGGCCGAACGCGCGGGCGTGCTCGTGACCGGGCCGCTCGGCCTGTGTTTCCTACCGGCCTTCCTCGCCCTCGGGATCGTGCCCGTGGTGATCGGGCTGGCCGGCCCGCTGCTGGAGCAGCGATGACCACCCACGCCCGCCAGCGGCGTGCGAGGAGAGGAGAGATCGATGTCCCGTGTCCTGCCCGGCCCGTCGCCGACGGTCCGGTCCCACCTGCGCCACCTCGCCCACGACGACGAGGGCATGTCGACCGCGGAGTACTCACAAGTCTGTTATACACTCCCTTGATGGCCCCCGCACCGGCAGAACGGTCGAGATCTCTCCGGGCCGCCATCTACGCCCGGGTGTCGTTCGACAAGACCGGGCAGGCTCGCAGCGTCGAGGAGCAGGAGGACGAGTGCCGAGCTGAGTGCGCCCGGCGCGGGTGGGCCGTGGTGGAGCCGGTGTTCAGCGACAACTCGTTCTCTGCGACCCGCCGGGCCCACAAGGCTCGACCGAGCTTTGAGGCTCTCTCGCGTTTCCTCGCCACCGGGCAGGCCGACGTCCTAGTGGTATGGGCGGCGTCCCGGGCTCAGCGCACGCTCGATGAGTACGTCGACCTCCGGCGGCTTTGTGCCGACAACAAGGTGAAGTGGTCGTACTCCGGGTCGATCTACGACCTGACCGACGGCACCGACCGCTTCCGGACCGGTCTCGATGCCCTCGTCGCCGAACGCGAGGCCGAGAACCTTCGGGACGCTACGGTCAGGGCCGTGGAGAGACGAGCGCGGTATGGCGAGGTCCACGGTCCGTTGCCCGACGGTTTCAAGGTCGTTTACGATCCGAACACCGGCAAGGCGACCGACCATGTGATCGATCCGGAGCGGGCTCCGATCGTCCGCGAGGCTGTGCGACGCATCCTCGCCGGTGAGAGCGCTTATGCGGTGTCGAAGGATTTCAACGCTCGGGGCATCCGTACCAAGCACGGGAAGCCGTGGACCGGGGCGAACTTGGCCCGCCGGATTCAGTCCCCCTCGCTGGCCGGGTTCCGGGTGTTCCGGGGCGAGACGATCGAGGTTACCGCGAAGTGGCCTGAGTTAATTACGCGCGAAGAGCATTATCGGGTCAAGGCTCTTTACAGCGATCCGTCACGGCGAGACAACCGTGAGGGCAGTCGGGTGAAGCACCTGGGCTCCGGCATCTACCTCTGCGGTGTGTGTAACGCGCCGTTGCGGTCACTTTCTCGGGCGAGAAAAGATAAGTCGCGGCAGCTGCGCTACGTCTGCCACTCTAATTTCTGTGTTCAACGAGACGCTGAACGGCTCGATACCTACGTTGGTGACGTTGCGACCAGATTCCTCTCCCGCCCTGACGTTCTAGCCGACCTTGACGAAATAGAGGCAGACGACACCGTGGCCGACGCGATTACCGAGGCGGCGAGACTCAAAGGCCAACTCGATGATGCGCGAGCGAAGGTTGAATCGGGAGAACTTACCCTGGATGACCTCGCATACTTCCGACGGAAGTGGGAGCCGAAGCTACGCGAAGCCGAGTCCCGGGCCAAGCCTCGCTGGCTTCCGACCGCTGTGCACGACGTGGCCGGGCCTGCCGCCGGGGCTCGGTGGGACGCGACGCCGGTCTCAGGGAAGCGAGCAATCTTAAAGGCTCTGTTTCAGATTAAAATCCACCGGACCTCAATCCGTGGAACTTCCTTCGACCCGAAAGCTGTGGAGATTAACCGACGAGAAAAATAACTCTTGAAGGGCGCGGAAAACTTTGATCTATTCAGGAAGAATCTCTTGAGGTTTCTGCGCAAGAGCTCGACGGAGGAGTTCAATCTCGGAGGAGTTGAGCCCACGCCAGGCATCGATATCTAATTTCTGAGAGGCGCGCCGAATCTCCTCGCGCTCTTCCTCGTCCACGCCGCGAGAGGCTACCGACGGAGCGAGAATCACACTCTATAGTGGTGCTGCTCCATTCGGCGTAACTTCAAGAAGTTCTCCTGCCAAGACCGCCAAACCCTATAGTCGCCGTCGCCAGCGGGATGATCAAACAGTAACGTGCAGACATGAACGGGATTATGGTGCCAGACCAGCACCGCAGGCGCCGTTCGGAGCGAATGAGCTGGCCCTGTTGTCGCAGCGGCAAGACTAGAAATACTCGCGAAACGAGCCGCCGAGGGTCACCTGAGGTACCCGAAACCGATCGATCGACGAAAACCGTACGTTCGAAAGTGGCGGCCCCTGGGGTGCCGTGGCCCTAGAACGACCCTCCCCAGGCCCTCCACGGCCATCTGAGCCGGTGACCGTTTCGTTATCAGCCACGGCTGTCGTGATCGTTCTGGTTCAGCACCCTCCGCCGTCATAGCCAGCCGGTGCATCATGCCGTCAGCCCAGCCAGCGCCCGCATTTACTGATCCCCGCATGTCGGACGACCAGGATGCCGCCCCACGGCTCGGCCAAACTGTAGGACGTCAGTAGATCCTCTTCGGCACGCCCTGTTCTCGGGTACTCACTCGACCCGTACCAGGCTAGCCTCCAGCGCTGCCGGGGGACCGTTCACGTGCGTGCCCGTGGAGACCGAAGAAAGATATCAAAAAATCATACCGATTGATCCGCACCATGCCCGTTTGAATCTATAAAGAACGATACGAAGAAACCATAGACAATCGTCAAAGTTGTTCTGTGGATCATGAGCTGGGGGTGGACAGTGGCCGAGCATGATGTCTAGCCTCTAGCCATGCATCGTACTCTCCCGGACCGCAAGAGGTTTTTACAATGGATGGCGGACGGGTATCCGGACGTCGTCGTAGAGAATAAGGGGTCGTTTGAGACCCTGACTCCAGCTCGCCTGTATCTAGGGGGTTTCCGCTATTGCGACGACCGGTTGCCGGACGATGGGCGCTTGAACATGCTGGATCACTTCGGGCGCGAGGACGATTTGGCCATGAGTGACGAACCGGGCATGAGTTATGGCGAAGCAGCCGCAGTGCTGCTACTCGAACGGATTATCGACCGGAGTGCGGCCCAGCAGTATCTCGCCACGTTCACCGAGTCATACGTCGATGACCTTACAGAGGAAGTCGAGATACGCCGACCGGACTGAACTCCCGAGAAACTCGCAGAACGAGCGCTGCCGAGGGTCACGTGAGGTACCAGAAACCGACCGATCAACGAAAAGCATACGTTCGGAAGTAGGCGACCATGGGGTACCTCGACCCTAGGCCGACCCTCCTCAGGCCGTCTACGGGCATCTGAGCCGGTGACCGTTTTGTTATATCCGCGGCCGGAATGTATCGTTCTGGTCCAGCACCACGGACGGCTGCACTGCACAACGGCGTCAAGATCGGCCAGCGCTACGGCGTCGGGACCACGCCCGACGTGAAGCCGCAAGTGAACAGCAGGGATGCCTGCGGGACGACGCCATCATGATCCACCACCGCTTCGAAGAAGGTCCATCACACCGGTCATCGGCACGGAACGGCACGAGGCTGAGCTGACCGATCTTCGAGGTCACCGACGCCGACGCGCCATCGCCAACCCGCACAGACAGGGTACTCCTACGACTGGGGCAAGGCCGACACCTCTCCTCGCCGACCCCGACCTGAGCGCCAGACACGTGTGACCTGCGAAGACTCCACCGCAAAACGATCACGAAGCCTGTCTCGGGACGATCGCTTATCCCTATAGTGCCTCTGTTCTGAGATGACCGGTCCCACCGATCAACGGTCCCAGGCCGAGACTTGGCTATTTTGCTCTAAATATTGATTCGTAAGCCTGCGACCGAGACCGCATTTCGCCCTATAGTGCCCGCATCGCCGTTCCACGACGGGAGAGTCGGCCAATTCGTCTTCAATACTAACTTGTAACGTTTGACCGTGACCGCATTCTGCCCGGACTCCTCGATCGGGGCCTACGGTCATTGCGGAATGGTGCGTAGTGAAGTAGTATGATCGGCAGAGACATCATGAGATCATGATACTCTCACAGATTCTCCGCGCAGTCGAGTAAAGGGAAACGGTGGGAGCACGACCAAATTCCTAACGATGGTAGACGTCGCCGCGAGGTATCACACCTCGGTCGGAGCCGTCCGGCAATGGCGGTACAGGGGAATCGGACCAACGGGGGTAAAGATCGGCGCGCGGGTCCTCTATGCCGAGGATGAAATCGCCCGCTTCGAGAAAAGCTTGCTCACGACTCAGACGCCAGCATGACCGGCGCTTGAGCGCAAGCTGACGCACGTCCAAGGACACCGGCACACCACTGCCCGGCCACGACCCAGACGAACGATCCATAGTGAACTGCTTGGCGCTGGAGGACCGATCCCTCCGGGGCCCATTGGGAGTGCACAGAATAACGGAAAGCAGGAACTATGACACCGGACACGTTACAAGGAAAGAACGAGGCCGCCGACCGCGACCCCGCCCTCACCACTGACCCGAACAATCACCAGCATAGCCCCGAGAAGCCAGCCGACGCCAGCCCTTTGTCGTGCTCGCTCATCGTGACAACGGAACAGACCGAACCCGAGATGATCCTAACCGTCGTGATCGATGAGGGGCTCAACGAGGGGATCAACGCGCTCGACCGACGCGTCACCCCTGCCCTGGTCGCCGAGCTGCTCGCCGCCCGCGATCGCCGCCGGGTGGTGGCCGAGTGATCGACGTCGCAGAACGAATCGCCCCCTCGGTCACTACGCCATTTACATTACTCCCTCCTCCGACCTGCGACGATGACGAACCAGGTCAAGTTAGTAAGATGAAGTCCCGACTGAAGAAGCAGGAGCGTCTTCAGAATCATGATAGGGATAGACGTAATCTCCAAGAATGGGAACAGGCTCGCCGAGACCGGAGGAGTACCGCGTTCAGATACCTCACACGGCTCTGGAAATTCTCATCCTTGGAGCGAGTGAGAAAATGTTGTCGATGCCCAGTGACCGGAGCAGGTAAGGGGCCAGTCCTTCGAGGATCGATAGATGGCAACGGACAACGAAGAGGAGGCTTTACTGGTCTGACCCGAGTCCGCGAGTAGGCGATTAGTTGATCTCGAGGGCCCTACGTTGATCTTCGTGGGCGTGGTTTCGGGTTCGGGGCGCGTCGCGGGCCCGAGTGTCGCCTCGGGTCGGCGGGGTTCCGG
>JAABUZ0100001621.1_pt1 | contig 41797 bp, 34 predicted proteins | sample 5562091 | NCBI WGS metagenome assembly JAABUZ01 (sample SAMN12813069, study PRJNA571459) | rock metagenome | isolation source: Antarctica rocks | place: Antarctica: Victoria Land, Linnaeus Terrace sud | collected 2015-12-21
TGGCCGGAGCCTATCAGCTCTCCATGGCCAGCTCGTACAATCTCGTTCCGTCGCCCGCCGCGGTTTTGGCCTCACCGGGCGAGGCCCGTCTTATCGTTCGTCGCGCTTCAATCGAAGACCTGCTAGCGCGCAATGTTGTAGACCACTCCGAAGGACTCTAACACTGCGGCTCAGGTTCTTCCCAGGTCCCAAATAGCCAGTCTGGTAGGAGATCGGCGTGACCGGAAGTTCGGCCCCGAAGAAGGGATGGGGGCGCTGTAGCCGCGTACTCGCACGGCTTTCGACGCGCCGCCGTGCGCACACAGCAACCGAAGCTGCCTAGCCGTCAGTCCGTGTACATGTATCTGGACCGAGCTTGCCCCGGTGAGGAAGGCTGCCAGCGAGAGGGTAAACACGGACGATGCGACCCAGATGAGGCCCTACTTCCCAATGAGACTGGAAAACACGGCTCAACCTCCCACGGTATGAGTCGGAGCGCCCGGGTTAGCGGCATAAATGCCAGCGTAAACCAGCCAACCGAGTACCCTTCGATGCTATGTGAGGGACTGCTGAAGGAGACGGCCCCGAGCCACTAGGTCGCTCCGTCGACCAGAATAGTGCGCACCTATGGATTCTACTCGGAATCACGCGCCGCTGAACCCCAGAAAGGCGGGCTACACCAACCGTAGCCCGCCTTCCGTGTCGAATACTCAAGACAACAATCTGTGATATTAGCGTGTAGCCAGCACCTTGCTGCCGATGATGTGCGGCATGGGGATGCCGGTGAGGTGAGCCTGCACCAGCGAATGGTGCTCCATCGCTCCCCAGGCGTAGTTCGCCTGCGACGCGTTGGCTTTCACCGCTCCGTGGATGACTGGGTACGGGACGTTGGCGCCCTTGATGTCGTGCCACAGGATACGGTTCAGCAGGTCGGGCGGCGCCTGGTCCGGCAGCGCGAAGCTCATCTTGGTGGAAAGCTTGGCGCCGTAGGCCGTGGGGGGGTTGAACTGCATGGGGACGCCCTGGGGCAGCGCTGTAAAGGGAGTCGTGTCGGGCGTTGAGCCGAACATCTGCCACATCGGCATGGCGGTCGCGTCGAACTGGCTCATGGGCTTCATGTCCAGGATCAGCTCAATGGTACGGAGCAGGGCGGCCGTGTCGTAATGGCCATCCTCCACGCGCGGCTTGGCTTGCGCGGTATAGGGACTGATAACCAGGGTTTCGGTGCGACGAAAGTCGACATGGTCCGGCCCATCCTGCGCATCGTCCTCGGTAACGAAGATTGCGGTGCTCGCCCAGAACTTGCTGTGGCTGACCGCATCGACCAGTTGCCCAACCGCTGCGTCGTTGTCGCTGGCCATGTACTGAGGCGTCCAGCTCCCCGGTTGAGTGCCGGAGGTGTGATCTTGCGGAAGCCGAACCAATTCAAGCTGGGGCAGGTTGTCGTTCGCCACGTACTGGTCAAACTCTTGCTTCCAGTCCGCGACGCGCTCGACATCCGGCCAGCGGGTATCGAACGGCGGCATCTGCGGATCGAGATGACCCACCAGATTGGGCGCGGTCACGCCATTGGCGTTTAGTACGGTGGGCGGGAAGCAGAGAACATCGCCGGTCGGAATGGCGACGCCCTGGTAGACATGCGTGACTGGGCCGGCACACGACTGGCTCTCGGGAATGGTGGTGGCCGTCGGCGACAGGAAGGTGACCGCCGCGTACACGCCGTAATCGCGATAGGAGACGTTATGGAGCGCGGCGTCGTCCCACAGGTAGCCTCCGGCCGACTGAGGCAGGGGGGTTCCACCCTCGAACGAGTAGCCGAAGTTTCGCCCGGGCGAGGCGGAATAGTCCTGCGGCCAGTTTTTTTCTGTGTAATCATTGGCGTTGGCCGAGAGCGCCCAGTTGTGACCATCGGCGCTGACCCGGGCATCGGCGTAAAAGTTGTCGAGCAGCCCGAACCGTTCGGCCAGAGCATGCAAGTTGGGCGTCACCGCCCTGGGGAAGAACGCCAGCGAGGGGTCGCTATTGCCGAGGGACTCATCGCCAAAGACCTGGTCGTAGGTGCGGTTCTCTTTGACGATGTAGATGACGTGCTTGATGGGCGAGGTACCGCCCGGCTTCGGAATCGGATTGCCGGCAGTGCGATCGAGCGGCGAGGCATCGAAGAAGTGGTCGTTCTTAAATACCTGCAAGCTGTCGTTGGTCAACTGGCCGTGCGTCGGCACGGGGATGGTCGAGAGCAGACCAATGTTCATGGATCCGGAGAACTGGTCGAAGGCCCAGTTACAGTAGCTTTCCGCTTTCCAAGTCAAGGCGTTGATCACCGCCGGGTTGAGGCGCGTCGGGTTGGGATTCAGGGGGCCGCTATTTGGTCCGTCCCTCATGCCAAACCCGTTGGTGACGAAGAGCTTCGAGCCGTCGGCGCTGACGACGACCGCCGTGGGATACCAGGCAGTGGGTATCCACCCCTGAAAGTAGCCACCGGCGCCATCAGCCCGTACTCGAAACACGGCCACCGCGTTGTCGCCTGCATCGGCCACGTAGAGCGTCCCGCCGTCCGGACTAACGGCCAGACCTTCGGGGCTGCTGCCGTACGGCGCGTTCGGATCGATGATCACCGGCAAGCGCGCTGTCTCATGGTGGGATTGGGTGCTGACAATGGACACCGCGTCGCTGTTCGAATCAGAGACATAGAGCAGCCCGAACCCGCCAAACACCATGGCAGTGGGGTGCCGGCCAACGTTGATGGTGTTGGTCACTGCTCGCGAAACCGGATCAATCACTGATATGGTGGCGTCTCCCCAGTTCGATACGTAAACGGCGCCATTGCTCGGATCGACCAGCGTGGTATAGGGGGCGGTGCCGACTTTGACGGTGGCGGTCACGCTCTTGCCGGCCACGTCGATGATGGTCACCGTGTTGGCCAGCGAGTTGGCAACGTAGAGCGTCTTGTTATCGCGGCTGACGCTGACGCCCGTGGGAAATGGATCGGTCGAACTATCCGGTGCAAGGGTACCCAGGACGACGTCGCCGTTGGCGGTCAGCGTGCCGTCCGCGGAAACGGCATAGAAGTGGACGACGTTCTGCCCCCCACCGGTGACGTAGGCGCTCCTGCCGTCCGGGCTGTAGGCCGCACCCAGAAATGCACTCTGGGGCGCATAATATGGAATGGTCTGAGCTACCGTACTGTCCGCCAGATTGACGATCTGAACCGACTGCACACCGGAGCCGCTGTTCACCACCAGCACGTGGGTCCCATCGGGTGACATCACAGCGTTGGCCGGGAAGTCACCGAGTTTCCTCAGGGTGCCCGCCGGGCAGATGGTCCAGTTGTTGACCAACACCGCACCATCCGCCGTTTGCTGGCCAGCCATGTCTTTCTCTCGCTGTCGTGCCAGCGCGGTGAAACGATGGAGATAGGCCGCGGTATCCACACCGCGCAAGGCGCCGATGTGAGCCGCCTCGGCGGCAAATTGCTGGGGGATAAAATCCCGCTGATAGATAACGGGGCCGATAATGTGGCCGGCCTGTGCACGGCGCGGGCCACTGGCGTCAATCAGCAACCCGGTTACCGTGAGGCTGACCACCAGGGCCAGACCGGTTCCGCGGAGAATAGACAGCATAGACTCTCCCTCCTCTTCTCAATCCGATGGCGCGAGCAGTGTACTTTGACTGTAGAGAGAAACTCATGACATCAGACAGACCGGAAACGAATACTTCTATACTAGCCCCACGGCTACCCAAACAAACAGCGCACGACGCGCTCCCCGTCGTGGGGATCGAGGACGGAGGCTCCTACGACTCGCTCACGGTCACGGACCACGACCTCACCGCTCAGAGTGCGAAGCAACTCAGCTTTGAGCAGACTCGCTTCACCCGCGTCACCTTCCACAGCACGGACTGGGTGAATCTCTTCCTGGGGGACGTGCGTTTCGAGAACTGCTCGTTTGTCAACGCTCGCTGGCGCGCACCGCTTCTGCAGCGAGTCGAGTTTGTGAACTGCCGCCTTACCGGCTTCTCAACGCCGGAGGGTCGCTTTCGCCATGTCCTCTTCTCGGGCTGCACCGGCCAGTTGGCAAACTTCCGTTTCAGTACCTTCAAGCAAGCGCGCTTCCAGGCATGCATCATCAACGAGGCCGATTTCGGGAGCGCTGACCTATCAGGCGTGGTGTTCCGGGATTGCGACCTGCGAGCAACTGAGATGTCCGGCGCGAAGCTGAAGGGCGCCGATCTGCGCGGCTCAAAGCTCGACGGCATGCACGCCGGTCCAGCAGAGTTGGCGGGGTCAATTGTGGACATGGGGCAGGCATTGGAGCTGGCCAGCGCCATGGGACTGGATGTCCGATACGACTAGCTCATTCCTCGCCCTCAAAGTTGGAAAAGAGCGAGTTTAGTGACTCCGCCAGGGTGGGATGAGCGAAGATTCCCTCGTGCAACTGCTCATACGTCACCTTCCCCATCATGGCAATCTCAAACATCGCCATGATCTCGCCGCCCTCCATGCCGAGCACCGCGCATCCCAGGATCTCACCGCTCTGGGCATCGACCACGGCCTTCATCATGCCGCGGGTCTCGTCCGTTTCGATAGCGCGGGCCACGGAGGACATGGGCATCTTCGCCACCTTGATCGAGCGTCCCTGCCGGCGCGCCTCGTCCTCGCCAAGGCCAACCCGGCCTAGCTGTGGATCGATGAAGACTGTATAAGGAACCAGCCGGCCCTCTTTGGTGCGCTTACCGTTGTGTAGCATGTTGTCGCGCAGAATGCGAAAATCATCATATGCCATGTGGGTGAAGGGCGGAGTGCCGGCTACCTCACCGATGGCCCAGATGCCTGGCACGTTGGTCTCCAACCGGTCGTTCACCTGGATATATCCTCGCTGGTCGATCTGCACGCCGGCCGCCTCAAGCTGCAGCGGCTTGGTATTGGGAGCACGCCCGGCTGCGACCAGCAAGTGCGAGCCCTCCACTTCTCGGTGGCCACCCTCCATCTCGACGGACAGCCTGATCTTGCCGTCACCCTGCTCGACACGCGTTGCTTTGGTTTTTAGCAAAATTTCGATCCCATCCTGGCGCAGAATATCGGCCACCGCCGCCGCAATATCCTGGTCCTCTTGGCCCAGTAGCTGCGCGAGATCTTGCACGATGGTGACGCGGCTACCGAAGCGCCGGAACATCTGGCCGAACTCCAGCCCGATATAACCGCCACCGAGGACCAGAAGGTGCTCCGGTACCCGATCCAACTCCATGATGGTGGTCGAGTTGAGCGACGGCACATCCTTCAATCCATCGACGGGCGGGTTCGATGGGCTGGTGCCGGTGTCGATCACGATGGTGTCCGCGGTTAGTTCCAACGATTGGCCGCTGTTCATCTGCACCTGGAGAGAATGGGGGCCGGTGAAGCTCGCCTCGCCAAATAGCAGGTCGACCTTGCCGGCGCGGATCGCCTTTTCACTGCCGGCCCGGAAGGTCTCAACCAGGTCACGTTTGCGCTGTCGCACCTCGACCATATCGACCGAGACCTGTCCATCGTGTACACCGTAATCGGAGGAGCGCCGAGCCAGGTACGCCTCACGGGCGCTGGCCACCATGGTCTTGGTTGGAGTACAGCCGTAGTTGATGCAGGTACCGCCGACGTACTGGCGCTCGACCAGCGCGGTCTTGCGCCCCGCCGCGACCAGAGCCGTTGAGAGCGGCCCACCTCCCTGACCCGAACCAATGATGATGGCATCGTACTGCCGCGTCTCGGCCATGTGTTTCGCTCCTCTGTAGGTACTTGCCTGTATTATGAGCGCTTTTTCGTCGGCACATGGCACACCGTCTACACCAATGGATACCCGCTCGTGTAACGTGCCTTCACGGGTGCGGTATTCGACCTTCCATCACGCGCGGGCGAGAGCGGCGGGCTGTCCCAGGTCTTGGGCCGGCGCAAATTGGGCCAGGAACGCAGAGATATCATGGTCGGAGCAGCCAAGCGACCGTAACTCGTCGATGGTTTCCTGGCCGGACGGCGGCACGTACGCCACCAGCGCGCGCGCCTCGGCTCCGTTGCTCTCTGCCGGCTGCAGGGTATAGGCGCCGGCTGCCGCCGGAACCAGCAGGGAAGAATACGCGGGAAGGGTGACCGCCTCATCGCTATGGCCGAACCGGATGCTCAGCGGGTGGTCGAGAGCCGCCACCGCCACGGCGCTCTGATGCGTCGACAGGTCCCTGGGTCGCGTCGCGTCGATCAGCTCCTGGCAGAAGTACTCACCGGCGATGAGCATGGTGCGGCCGCTGCCGGAGAGGCTGAGGGGTTGAATGGGGCCGCGCGTCCAGCGATGGTAATCGAGCACCTGCCTGGCCTGGTCGATATGTAGCTGGCGCGTCTGGCCGGAGGCATCGCGTCGGTTCCAATCGTAGATGCGGTAGGTCACATCGCTGGTCTGCTGGAGTTCGTAGACGACGATGCCCGCCCCAATGGCGTGGACGGTACCGGCGGGAATGTAGACCACATCGCCCGGTTTGACCGGCAAGGAGCGCAGCACCTGATCGAGTTCGCCGCTCTGCACCAGCCTGGTGTACTCGTCGGGGCTGGTATCGCGGGAGAAGCCATAGGTGAGCACCGAACCGGGTTCCGCCCACAGCACGTACCAGCACTCCGTCTTGCCGTGGCGCTGGTGCTCGAGCTTTTGGGCAAAATAATCGTCCGGGTGAACCTGAACGGAGAGCACATCGTGCGCGTCGATGAACTTGGTGAGCAGCGGGAAGAGCTGATCGGGATCGATCTGACCGGTCAGGTCGTGCCCCATGGCGGCTCGAAGCTGACCGATGGTCTGGCCCGCGTACTCGCCGTTGAGCACGGTATTTTCCTCGTAGATCTCCCACGACTCGCCGACGAGTTTGTCGGGTGGCGCATCCTTGCCCAGTCGGGTGGCCAGGAGATCGCCGCCCCAAATACGCTCGTCGAAGCGCGGCTTGATGAGCATGGGATAGAGCATCGTCACGGCATGCCTCCTGCCAGGTGGTTTTCGCTGCTGCACTTCAGGGTACTATTGCGGCAGTTCCACCGAGTATTGTCCATGTCGCCGGTCACTATCGCTGTGCCGCTCGGCGGGCGGCATATAGCGCGACGACCATCGGCGCGCCCAGCAGGGCCGCACCGAACATGCCGCCCTCCAGTCCGATTCGGCTGGCCATTACGCCCATCAGTGGTGGATAGATGATGGCTCCCGCGCTCGCTGCTGTGGTGAGGCCGCCGCTCAAGGCGGCGATCCGGTGCGGATAGACGCTGCCACCAATAGCCATAATCATGGGAAACACCGGACCGTAACACGCGCCGGCAAGCGTAAAGAGGACCGCCTCAACTGGAAAGGAAGGAATCCAGACGGCTCCCGCCAGAAAGAGCGAGGCGAGGCCCACACAGACCACGGTGAACCTCGAGTACTCCACCCGTTCGGCGATCCAGTTTGAGGCAAAACGCCCAAGCGTTAGCCCACCCCAGAAGGCGGAAAGTACCGCTGTGGCCTGGATCAGCGGTACGCCGGCCAGAAGACGCACCAACCAGTTGGTGATGCCGAACTCGGCTCCAACATAGCAACCGATAGCAATCGCCAGGTACGCGAAGGGTAGCAGGCTTTGCTCGCCTTGCTCCGCTCCACTCTCGCCGTGCGTGTTGGTTGCTTCCGCTCGCCGTCCACTGGGCATCCGGACCAGGATCAGAGCAGGAAGTGCGGCCAGGAAGCCAAAGCCCGTGGCCAGAACCAGCAAGCGCCAGGGGACACCGACGCTCACCAACAGCCCCACCAGCGCTGGAGCAACCAACGAGCCGATGCTGAAGAACGCATTGAGGACATTCTGCGAGGAAGCTCGAGCGTCTGGATACAGGTCCAGGAAGAGCCCGGTCACCTGCGGTTCAATCAGTCCGGCGCCACCCGTGCTGAGCGTGCCGCCCAGCACGAAGAGCCACCACTCCGGAGCAGCCGCCGCCAGGGCGCCACCAGCCCCCGCTATGCAAATACCCGCGATCAGCACGCCACGACGTCCCAGTCGTTCAGCGACGAAACCCCCGCTCAAGGCACCCGCCGCGAACAGGCCGGACGACAGGAAGTACAGCAGGCTCACCGCAGTGTCCGGTTGCCCAAAGTCATGCTCCACCGAGCGGACCAGCGATGGTATCAGAACCGCGAACCAGCCAAGCAGTCCGAAGAGGAGGTAGCCGGTGGAATCGAGCAGACGCCTATGGGGAATAGCTATAGTCAGACCTACCAACGATCCTCCAGTCCCCACCATAGCTCGTGAACCAGACGCACCGGGGACGCCATGTACGGCCCGGGATCATCGTGAACGCGTCCACGATGATCCTGTGGGAGTGCGCCTCCTCCATCAGGCAGGAGTTTGTTCACGATAGGGTATAGGATACTACCGCACACGATACTATGCACAGAGGAGTGTCATGGATCCGCAATGGCTGGAATGGGCCAAACGCCTGCAGGCAGCGGCGCAGAACGGGCTGGCGTATAACCCCGATCCCTTTAACCTGGAACGCTACGAGGCAGTCCGTCGGGTGGCAGCTGAGATGATGGCTGCACACTCTGACGCGGCGGCAGACCGTATTGGCGATCTCTTCGCGGGCCAGGTGGGACATGCTACTCCCAAGGTGGACGTGCGCGGCGTGGTGTTTCGAGAGCATCAGGTGCTGTTGGTGAAGGAGCGAGTGGATGGTCGCTGGTCGCTGCCAGGCGGGTGGGCGGACGTGTACGACTCACCCAGCGAAGCAACAGTCCGCGAGATCTGGGAAGAGTCGGGCTATCGCACCCGTGCCACCAAGGTCCTGGCTGTCTACGACCGCTCCAAGCAAGGCCATCCGCCATTTCCATTTCACACCTACAAAATCTTCTTTCTCTGCGAACTATTGGGCGGCACTCCAACCAGCAGTATTGAGACCGATGATGTTGGCTTTTTCGATGAACACGACTTGCCGGAACTCTCGGTCGGCCGCGTGACGCAGGCCCAGATCGGCCGGTTCTTCGCGCACTACCGTGATCCAACCTTGCCCACGGACTTCGACTAACCGGTATGCATGATGGCATTGACTGTAGGTCTCGGTCCCCCGACATCGAAGTGGCCGAGTTGAGCAGGAGAGAGATTCCCCTGGGGGCGGAAGTGGTGGCGCTCAGCCTCTGCGACAACCCGACTCATATCATTCTGCATGGCGACAACCGCGAGCGCCGCATACGGATTCTGCGCCGCATGGGACAGGTGGCGCTCGTCACCAGACAACATCCCGCCATCACAGCACGACGGAACGGCGCCATTGTCGCGGTGCTGAGCGCGGCTCCTCCCGGTACCTGCGTCCCCTCCATGGCCCAACAACTCGGCACGCTGGCATCGATTCTCCGCTTGGGTCCCAGTACCGCGTCTCGTCTGCTGCAGTTCGGTGCCGCGGCGGCCAAGCATGAGCCAAGGGAGCGCCACTGGCACCTGGGACCGGTGACGGTAGTACCCAAGGCACAGAGTCAAGGAATCGGCAGCCGCATCATGCGCGAGTTCTGCCAGGAGGCCGACGGGACCGGCGACGCGACCTACCTTGAGACCGACAAACTGGAGAACGTAGGCTTCTATGAACAGTTTGGCTTTGAAACGGTCGGTGAGACAGAACTGCTCGAGGTTCCCTACTGGTTCATGCGACGTTCGCCTCAACCGCTGCCACGATGACCTGCCAATGACCGTGCGCGGCGATGCGATAACTCCCGCCGATATCACGGCGCGGATTCCGGCTGCTCGACAGGCACTGCTCGGCGCGGCATACCGAACGCCGCTGGAGCCGGCTCCCTGGCTCTCCACCGTGTCCGATGCGCAGGTGGCCGTGAAGCTCGAGTGCTACCAGCCCACCGGTAGCTTCAAAGTGCGCGGAGCGCTGGCAGCCATCAGCCAGCTCGGTGAGAAGAGCAGGCGGTCCGGTGTGGTTACGGCGTCTGCCGGTAACCATGGCCTTGGAGTGGCATACGCGGCGCAACGTGCCGGCATCGCCGTCACAGTGGTGGTACCAGAGGACGCCAGCCTGGCAAAGGTGGCGGCGCTCCGGCGCTTTCCGATCGAGCTGCTGCTGGTTGGCGTGGACTATGATGCCGCCGAGCGAGCGGGCCGGCTCCTCGCCGCCGAGAGGAATACAATGTTTCTTTCGCCCTACAACGATCCCTGGGTGATTGCCGGTCAGGGAACTATTGGCCCAGAGCTGCTGGAAGACCTACCAGGGCTGGACGCAGTGCTTATTCCCACCGGCGGAGGGGGGCTTCCAGTAGGTATCGGCGCCTGGCTCAAAGCGGTAAAGCCGGGTGTTCGCATCATTGGCGTACAGTCCGATGCATCTCCCGCGATGGAGCGGGCACTGCACGCCGGCCGGCTGGTCGACATCGACGTACGGCCTTCGTTGGCCGACGGCATCACCGGCAACATCGAGCGCGGCTCGGTGACCTTTTCGCTGGCCCAGGTGGTCATCGACCAAGTCGCTTTGGTCAGCGAGGCAGAGATTGCTGGAGCCATCAAGGCATCGTTCCATGAACTGCATCTGGCCCTGGAAGGCTCAGCTGTTGTCGGCATCGCCGCCCTACTCAGCGGCCGCATCGATGGGCTGGCCGGCAAGCAAGTGGCGGAGATCGTTACTGGGCGCAACATCGCCGCGGAGCGACTGTGCCAGTTGCTCCACTAATTGGAATGAACTGACGCGAGGTCGTAGATTACTTTCTGGCCTGGGCTGCCAGGTCCGCCTGCGATTGCTCGGACAATGCGGAAACCACCGGATTCAACAGGTGCGAAAGTTGTTGCTGCGTGGCAGTCTGAGCGAGTGACGGGCTTTGCAGACTATCGGCCAACACCGAGCCTTGCATCCCGGTAGCCTGGATCTTGAACAGGGCCAGGGCGGTGGGCGCAACATCCTCCAGTCGCACGGGCGCGTGTGATACCACACCAGCGGCTACACCCGGCCCAGCAATAACCAGGGGGATGTGCTGCGACTGCCAGGCCCCACCGCCGTGATTTCCCTTCCAGCTCAGCGCACCCTGCGCCGCGAAGGCCGCGTCTTCAGTACAGAAGGCAACCACATCAGGTGCATTGCCCCCCAGGAAGCTCTGCAACAGGTATTGATTCGCGGTATCCGTCCGTGGGGTTATGTGCTGGCCGCTCGCCAGCACATAGCTGTCCCCACTTTTCGCGTGCACTTTGTAGTACACAGACTGAATATACGGATTCTTGGTGGAAATAACGTTATCCGCTACTGATTGAGACATCGCCGCGTTTTGCAGCCAGATGTACCCCGCCGTCGAGTACGTCGTCTCGAGCGAGGTCGTCCCAGCCTTGGTAACAGCATCATCCATAACCGCGTCGGGAATCTGGTATTTCAGCGGCGACATGCCATGATCAGCCGTGATCACAAATGCAGTCTTATCCAATACGCCCGCTTTGCGATACGTATCCTCGATATAGCCCAGATCTCTATCGAAGTCCTTCATGAGCGTGACCGCCTTGTCGTGCTGGCCACCGTCTACATGGCCCAGCGGCCAGTCGAACTCGGGGAGGTTAATCAAGGTCACTTGCTGGTGCACTTGCCTGAAGGATTCCATGGAGAGCTTGGTCGCCAGCGTATCTTCCGTGCCCAATGGCAATGTTGCCGACTGGGTCGACAAACCGGGGGCATTCAGGATGCTGGCTGGTGGCACGTGGCCGGGGATAGCGGTCGGTAGGTAATGGAAGTTCTTCGCGTCGGGAGCATAGTACATGATGTAGTCGGCGTTCGGGCCACCCAGCGGGTCAGCGGCATAATACTTATGACCACTGACAGCCACAACTTTGGCGTGAGGATAGCGCGCCTTAAAGAGCGAAGCAATGGTCGGGACACCCGCCTGCTGCATCACGTGTTCCATTGCGCCGGCGCGAACGGTGTTGGGATCGAAGAGCCGAACCGGTGTATTGTTGTCCGATATCCAATTGAAGCCCAGCATCCCATCTCGAGCCGGCGTGGACCCGGTCGACAGCGTGGCATGGCCCGCCGGCGTCTCGGACTCTAGTATCCCGGCGAAGGCATGGTCGTACTCTGCACCCGCCGCGCGCAGCGCGTCGAGATGCGGCAGCGACGTGATGTGGAGATAGCTCGGTTCCCCCCCATCTAGCACCAGCACCACCAGGTACTGAGGCATGGCCGCAGCCCGCACCGCGGCCATGGAGCTTTGATGCAGCTGATGGGCCACACCGGCCGCGAGCGACGTGGAAAACAGCAGGAAGATGGCCGCGAAAACGGCGAAGGAAGCACGGGAAACCGTTCTCCCCCCACGATAAGCACGCGAAGGCATATAGGCAAGTGTACGCGATAGAGCGCACTTGGGGACAAGGAATCCAGGAGGTTGGAATGGAAAGTTAAGAATAACTTGTTGCCCTTGGGGGAACAGCTACTCTGTTTGGTCATCTCCGTTGTCAAGTGTTTCCGCATCGTGATTTCGGCTGAGGTGGACTTTCTTGATGCGGCGGCCTTCGATCTCCACCACTTCGAGCTGAACGCCATCCGCGCGGACCAGATCGCCTACCTCGGGAACCTCGTTCAGATGCTCGAAGAGAAACCCTCCCAAGGTGTCGATATCGTTGTCTGCGACTAGCTGGATGTTCATCTCCTCGTTGACGTCCTCCAGGCGAACCATGGCGTCGAAGATGTACTCGTCCTCGTTGACCTTGCTATATGGTGGTTCCTCGGTGTCGTATTCGTCCTGAATTTCGCCAACAATCTCCTCCAGGATGTCCTCGATCGTTACCAACCCCACCGTGCGGCCATACTCGTCGAACACGATGGCCATGTGGACCTTCTGCCGCTGGAATTCGCGTAAGAGATCGTCGGCGCGTTTGGACTCGAAGACGAAGATGGCCGGGCGAGCCACGTCGCGCAGACTGACAGTGACGTCGTTCTCGCGCATGTACTTGAGCACATCTTTGTCGTAGAGAATGCCGACGATCTTGTCGATACTGTCCTCGTAGACCGGTATGCGGGAGTGCCCCTCGCGGAGAATAACGTCGAGCGCGTCCATCAGCGGCATGTCCACCGGCACGGCGATCATATCGTTGCTCGGTCGCATCACCTGATCGACCATCACCTTGTCCAGATCGAGGATATTCTCAATCCGCTCGGTCTCCTCCTCGGTTAATCCACCCTCGCCTTCGGCCAGGTTGATGGTGGAGCGGACCTCGTCCTCGGAGATGGTCGGTACGGTATGCAGACCACCTCCCTGCCCCAAGAGTCGCATCAATACACTGACAATGCTGCCGGTGGAGGAAATTACCGGGGAAAGCAGCACCGAAAAGACCCGCACCGGACGCGCCAGGACGCGGGAAACCTCTTCCGGCTTACGCACCGCGATGTTTTTCGGCGTCAGTTCGGCGAAGATGAGGACGACCAGGGAGATTCCAATGGTAGCCACCAGTTCGCTCCAGGGAGAGGGAAGCAGATCTTTGAATAGCAGCGTCGCCATGCTTGAGGTCACGATCAGCGAGGTCGAGCTGATAATGAGAATGGTCGACAAGAAGCGATTAGGGTCGCGCTTGAGATATGCGATGACTTGGCCCACGCCGCCGTGCTGCTCCAGGCTGTGTATTTGCGCGGGACTGAGTGCCGTAAGCGCTGTTTCAGCCGCCGCCGACATAGCCGCCGTTATCACCGTGATGACCAGCAGTATACCTTCAATAAGGTGCGCGTCCACTAGGGGATCAACGGCTCCTGCCGAAAGCGCGGCGCCTGGAAGAGAGTACTGATGGACCTGCCCTCGTGCGTCCGGCGGATGGCCTCGCCAATCAGCCAGTCGATCGGTTCGATAATAATTTTGTGGTCCTTACACTCGTCGGACAACTGGATGGTGTTGGTCACGACGACGCGCTCCAGCTTACTCCGGCGGATCAATTCGCAGGCGTTATCCGCCATGATGGGATGCACGGCGTACGCCATGACGGACTTTGCCCCGCGTGCCAGCAGCACATCCGCTGCCTCTTCCAGGGTGCCACCGGTCGAGATCATATCATCCACGATTACCGCGGTCCGGCCCCGGACGTCGCCCACCATCTCCAACACTTCAGCCACGTCTGGCTCCGGCCGGTGCTTGGCAATAATCGCCAGATCCGCGTTGATTCGATAGCGAAACTCGTTGGCACGCGACACCCCGCCGCTGTCTGGCGAGACCACCACTACATCGCCGATGTTCTGCATGTTCAATAGATCGGCCAGGATGGGGATGGCCGTGAGGTGGTCGACCGGGATATCAAAGAAGCCCTGAATGGCCGGTGCGTGGAGATCGACGGCAATCACGCGATCGGCGCCAGCGGTGGTAATTAAATTGGCCATCAGCTTGGCGCTGATCGGCTCCCGACCGGCGGCTTTCTTCTCCTGCTTGGCATAGGCGTAATATGGCATCACCGCGGTGATGCGGTCGGCTGAGGCCCTCCGCAGGGCGTCAATCATAATGAGCAGTTCCATAATGTGGTGATCTGAGGGATTCGAGGTCGGCTGGATCACAAAGACATCCGCGCCCCGGACGTGTTGCTCAATTTTGACGCGTGTCTCGCCGTTCTTAAAGGTACCGACCATCGCTTGCCCCAGCGGCACGCCCAGATAATTGCACACGCCAAGCGCCAGGGGCCGGTTCGCGTTGCCACTGAAGATTTTCAGGTCTCCCATTACCCCTCGCTCCTCACCTGCTCATCGCTATCCGGCGTAGATATCGGCTGTTCCTTGATAATGCGCGCCGGCACCCCAGCCACGGTGCTTCCCGGCGACACATCCCGTGTGACCACCGAGCCGGCGCCGGTGCTAGCGCCCTTACCAATCGTCACCGGTGCGCGCAACATGGTGTCGCTGCCGATGAACGCTCCATCCTCGATGGTCGTGCGATGCTTGGCGTATCCATCGTAATTACAGGTGACGGTTCCCGCTCCAATGTTGACTTCACTGCCGACGACCGCGTCACCCACATAGCTAAAGTGATGCATTTTGTATAGCGCTCCCACCGCCGACCGATTGATCTCGGCAAAGTTCCCGATGTACGCGCCTCGACCAAGATTCGAACCGCCTCGAACACGCGAATACGGCCCCACCGACACGCCATCCTCCAGGGTCGAGCCCTCAACGGTGGACGCCACGACCCGGCACCCGTCGCCGACCTGAGCCTCAATGAGATGTGCGTGCGGTCCGATCACGCAGCCGCGTCCGATACGTGTCTGACCGGTGATCGTGGTACCGGGTTCGATCACCGTGTCCGCGTCGATCTCGACCTCGTCACCAATAAAGGTGCTGGCGCCGTTCACAATAGTCACGCCGCGTTCCATGAGACGGCGATTCGTCCGGCGGTAGAGTGCCTGCGTGGCCTCCTCGAGTTGGATCAGATCGTTGATGCCCAGCACATCAGCCCCTCCAGAGACGGTGACCGCGACAGTGCCCGGACGGCCGGTCTCGGTAACTTCCGCCGCCATGGCCACAACATCGGTCACATAGTACTCGCCTTTGGGCGGATGCGACTGCAATTGGGCCAGGCAAGCGCGCAAAAAGGGGGCATCGAAGACATACGCGCCCAGGTTCACCTCGTCGATGGCCTGCTGCTCCGGCGAGAGATCCGCCTGTTGAATCAGGGCTACCGGTTCACCCCCCCGCGCGCGAATCACCCGACCAAAGCCTCGCGTGTTCGCCAGGTGCGTAGTCAGCACTATCACCCGAGCACCGGTCTGCTCCTGCAGGTCGAGCATCTGACGAAGAGTCTCGGAGGGCAATAGCGGCTCATCGCCGTTGACCACCAGTACCCGCTGCACGTCACCAGGAAGCGAGTCCATGCCAATCCGCACTGCGTGCCCGGTCCCCAGTTGCCTATCTTGCACGACAAACAGGGCCGACTCTCCTGCCTCTTGTCGAACGAGTTCGGCGCCATACCCGATGACAATGGTGGGACGATCGAAACCGACGCCGTCCAGTGCTCGCAGAACGCGCGCTAGCATGGTCTTTCCCGCCAACAGGTGCAGCACCTTTGGCAAGCTCGATCGCATACGGGTCCCCTTGCCGGCCGCGAGGACCAGAGCAGCCTCGTTCACGGCAGAGAACCCCCGGCTAGGTGGACCGGATCGTCCGTCATACGCACCTTACCGGCCACGATCCCGCGTACGGCGCCCAGTCCAAGCAAATAAAAAAGTGAAGCACCCGGTCGCGGCTCCACTGTGTATGCACCCGATGTGTTCTGCTCTCTTTACCCCGTGAAGGTCGCTGGATAGTATGCTGGGGCGGCAGGATTCGAACCTACGATAGCGGATCCAAAGTCCGCTGCCTTACCACTTGGCCACGCCCCACCGACGCCCGATTGTACGGCCTGGCACAAAAGATGGTCAATTGGGGCGCTGCTCGCGCCGTATCGATCGATAGAACGCCCAAATGCTAAGAGAGACCACGGACCAGGCCACCATGGCTAGCAACAGCGCCACCCAGGCTGGGACCCGCGCCCCCAATTGCCAGATCACGAGACCGAAGGCAACCAGGCCAATACTTCCGGCCTGTGCCCCAAACGCATCGGCCCCCGCTGCTCGCTGTCCCTCCTTCTCACCAAGCAGGGTAAGACTCGCCACCAGGATGGCGGGGAAAGCCAGGAACAGGCCGGCGACCTCCGGCCCATAGAGCTTGCCGATAATACCCACCAGAGCAGTAACCGCGCCGCCGCCCACGAAGCGAATCGCGTAATCCTTCGCGGAGGTCTGCGTAATCTTGGAAGGATCAGCGTCAATGGGAGTGAACACGCTCATCGCAGGAACAGCCCCCACAGACCGAACGCCAACGCCAGCCATGCCGCACAGGCGGTGCCGGCCACAACCAGTGTGTTGCCGGTCCGTTTCAAGAGCAGCCGGCTGGTCAGCATGGCATAGAGTAGAAAGGCCGCTGAGCCGGCGATCATCGACCGCCCCTCCAGGCTCGCATAGCTGCCACCGTGCGATGCAAAGGTCAACCCAAGGGTGGCCAGAGCCACAGACGGCGCGGCACCAAAGATTCCGGCAAAGCTCTTGGGCTGCAGCACGTCGCCCAACACCGCAAACGCCGTTACCACCACGCCACCCAGGATGAATCGAACCACCAGTTCGATCAACATCGCGCACCTCTCCCGGCATCTCGCGAGGCAACATTTATGCCAGAAAGCGAAGTGAAAGCAGTTGCGCCCTGAACTACGGTTCCAACTCGCGCAAATGAACACCCACCAGGCTGTACAGCATACTCCCGATCTCGCCGTAGGCGGCGCCCCGGCTCCATCTGGTTTCAAAGCGCCATACCTGCTCAGGAGTCTGCTCCAGCGTGTGATAACCCCGCTCGGCCAGCGCCTGAATCAACTCGATCACCAAGGCATGCAGATCGAGTTCGTACCGCTGCACCTCTTGCTTCATCGCCCCACACGGCTCCTGATACCCTTGTCATTTACTATTCAATTCTCCTCCAAGGATACGACAAAACGGCGTAGGAAATGATCAGAACCTCGATGAGAGTTGCAAAAGACTTACAAGCTTGACAGGGCGTGCCGGCATGGTGGTACGAGCCGATAGACTGGAACGAGCCTCTCTCTGCTTCCTCATCCATGGGTTTCATGCAAAAACGGTTATCCCTTCTGTCATTCTGTCGGGTCGCGCTGTGCCTGGTGACCTCTCTCGTCGTGCTCACGGGCTGCGGAACATCGAGCCCCAGCAGTGGTCCCGCCGTACTGCGCATCTGGTACAGCACCGACGACCCGGTGGAGCGGACCTGGTCCCAGGAGTTAGCGAGCCAGTTCCAGCAGACCCATCCCGCGGTGCAGGTGCGGATGGTTGATTACAGCTTTGAGGACCTGAATACCAAGCTGCAATTAGCGCTGCAGGCGGGGACACCACCGGACTTAGCGTACGTCACGCCGCGCGGGCCGGGCATTCCGGCGTATCTGGGCGCACACAAGTTGCGCGACCTGACGACGGCGGCACGCAGCGGATCGTGGACGTCCAAGCTTCGTCCCGGCCTGCTGGCCGGCTATAATCAGCCCTTTGGCTTTATGGGGGCACGCCAGGGCGCCGTGATGGCGGTGCCGACCTCACTGGCAGCGGTGGGCGTGCTCTACAACAAAGACCTTTTGGCCAGGCTGCATCTGCCCCTGCCTTCCTCAATCGGGGCCTTTGAGCGGGCCTTGACACGAGCAAAGGCCACCGGGTACACGCCGATTGGCATGGGCAACGCGGACGGCTGGCTAGGCGATGATTGGTACCTGACGCTGGTTAACGCGCTAGCCTCGCCCCACCAGCTGGCGCCGGAGTTCTCGCTGAGCCGGCAGTTCTCCTTTAGGCAGCAGCCGTTCGTACAGGCCGCCGCCATACTCCGGCGCTGGTCGCAGCGTGGCTACTTCACACAAGACTTCGGCGGACTGGATGCGCAGGAGGGAATCGACCAATTCTTTCATGGGCGCACGCTCTTTCAGCTCATCTCCAGTTCGGAGAATCCGCAGATTCAACAAGACCAGCAGCAAACCGGGCTGCCAATTGGCGTTTTCGCCTTCCCTGGCATGCACGGTGGGAGCATCATTCCGGTGAGTGGCTATTTGGGGTGGGTGGTGCCTACCGCCGGCCGGCACCCACGGCAAGCCATCGCCTTTATCGACAGCCTGCTGGCCCCCAGCACCACGCGGCTACTCATGCGGCACGGTGTACTGCCGGCGGCTACTGCGCTGGCGACGCCGAATACGGGCACCGGTTGGCAGCAGGAGTATCGGGTCGCGTTGGACACCGCGCAGCCGGGCGTCTACCTGGACGCGGCCCCGGTAGCGAATCTGAACGCTACCATGGAGGCGAATGTGCAATTGCTGCTGCAGGGCTATGAGGGGCCGGACTTTCTGGTAAAGAGCTTGCAAGAGGACTACACCTCCCACAAGGGAAGCACCGCCCGTATTGATGGCGAGTTTTGAGGAGATCTTACACGGCAGCGATATATGTACTGCCGGTTACTGTGATTTCCGGGGTATTTTTGTTCTGGCCGTTGGCGCAAGTTGGCTGGCTGGCGTTGCAACAATGGAATGGGTACGGCCCTCAGACGTTCGTGGGGTTAGGCAATTTCGTGGGGCTATGGAGCGACGGCGTGTTTCGGACGGCGTTGGGGCATAGTCTGCTGTGGGAGCTGGGGGCGGCGCTGGTTCCCAGTGCAGTGGGGCTGGGGATTGCGTTGCTGACGCAGGCGAGCCGGGGTAGGACCGTGTTTCTAGCCGCGATCTTTTTCCCGGCGTTACTGCCGGCCACGGCCGTGGCGGCGCTCTGGACCTTGGTTTTGTCGCCGCTTTCCGGGCTGCTGAATGCGCTGCTCCGCGCAGTTGGTTTGGGGATGCTGGCCGCCGACTGGCTGGGCGATCCGCATCTCGCCCTGGGTGCTCTCTTTGCCGCCTGGTTATGGGCATCCCTGGGAGTAGGAACGCTAATCTTCTGGGCAGGGCTGCGCACCGTCGGACGGGAGTACCTCGAGTTGGCCATGGTCGAAGGTGCGGGGTGGCTCTGGCGCTTTCGGCATGTCATGCTGCCCGGCCTACAGCGTACCGGCGGTATCGCCCTGCTGGTCAACGTCGCGCTCGGTGCGCAGGTGTTCGATCTGGTGTTTGTGACCACCGGTGGCGGCCCCGGGTATGCCACGATGCTGCTGCCGATCGACATGTATGGGCGAGCCTTCGGAGGTCACACCGGTCAGGGCGCGGCGGTGGCCTGCGTTCAACTGCTGACTACCCTGGCTCTGGCGACCGGCGTACTCCTGCTGCTGCGCGGCAGTGGGAGCCTGGACTCCGGTGGCCTTGAAGGCCTGGCCACACGGCCCGGAGGCTGGATCCCGGCGGGCATGCTGGCCGTGCTGACGGCGCTGCTGCTGCTGCCGCTGGGGTGGCTGCTGCTGGCGTCGATGCAACCGGGACGCGCTTTCGCACTGTACGGAAACGGCCCCGGCCTCAATCCAACCACCTGGCAGTGGAGCAACTTCGCTACGGTCTGGAACAGCGGTTGGAGCGATGCGGCGATCACCAGCCTGGGGTTGGCCGCGACGGTGGTCGGAGGAACCCTCCTGATAGCAGCGCCCGCGGCCTTTGCTCTGGCGCATCTGCTGCCCCATCCGCTCTGGCGTTACAGCGCGCTGATGCTGTTGCTGACCGCCTTGCTACAGCCCGCCACCGTCACCATTATTCCTCTCTTCGCGCTGTTGCACAACCTCCAGTTGCTGGATAGTGCCTGGGGCGTGGTGCTGCCCGAGATCGCGCGGCTGGCGCCCTTTGGCGTACTGGTGCTGTGGGGATTTCTGGCTCAAGCGCCGCCCGAGATGATCGAGGCGGCGCGCATTGACGGCGCTTCACCCCTTCAACAGATGATGCGCGTCGCGCTGCCCCTGGCCCGTCCGGCTATTCTGGCAGTGGCGGTGTGGGCCTTTGTCTCCTCCTGGAATGAGTATCTGCTGCCCACTGTCGTGTCGCAGGACGGCTCGCTCCAAACGGTGCCGACGCTGCTCGCCGGCTTCATCGGCAGATACGATACAGAGTACGGACTGCTGGCAGCCGGCGCCTTGCTATCGATGCTGCCGTCACTCGTGCTCTATCTTGCACTGCGCTATCCAGCAACACGAGGTCTTGGTTATCGAGGGAGGGAGGGCTGATGAGAAGAGTGGCCTGGGCGATCATGCTGGGCGCCGCACTGCTGACCTGCTCCCCACACGCCCACGCTCAGTCGCGCTATGCGCCGCGGGTCACCGGACAGGTGGCCGGCTTTCGACTGGCGGGGGTCGAGCCGGACGGGGATCCTCTCGATCAGGTGGCACTGCAAACCACCCTCTCGCCCTCCGCGGGTCTGCCGGCGCTGCACCTGATTGTCAGCGCGTATCTGGAGAACTTCAAGGCCGATACCACGCCGATCCTGCCGGACCTCCTGCACCCCCATCGAACAGCAAACAATCTGGGCGGCTTCCTCCAGGGCAAGGCGCTGCTGACCGATGACGCCGGAGAGGTGCTCTATCTTGGCAGCTTCTTGAACGAGGCGTTTCTCGATAGCTCGAACCATACCCAGATGCGGCTCTATGGCTCGGGTGCAGCCTATGGCAGCCATGGCTCGCTTCAGGGGCAGTTCGTGCTGCGGAAGGATGGCAGCATTAAAGGCGCCTTTACGGGCCACCTGACGCTCCCACCAGCGGCGCGGCGTCAGATCGCCCGACATCGCGGCGCCACGCTAAAGCCCCTCAAGCAGATCATCAGTGTGGTAACGGTGCGACCAGCGCCGATGATGGGGAAGAGTTCGACCGGCTCGGTCGGCGCCCCCCTGAAGACCGGATTCGGCCAGGGGACGCCCTCGCCGGTCCCTCTGGCGCAGTCCACTCCGCTCCCAGCGACGGCGCCGGCGTCCCCTTCGAGAGGAATCTCACGCTGGACCATCGCCGCGGGAGTCGGAGCAGCGGTGTCGCTGCTGATCGGCGTGATCCTGTTTGCCGTCGATCGGCGGCGCCAGGTCAAGGAGACATAGCCCGCCCGCGGGTTCCATGCGTGAGCAGTGTGGCGAGAGTGTGCCTGCAGCGCTCTAGCCACCGGTTACTATCGACCTACCGTAAGAATGACCTTGAGGTCAATACGGTTTAGAGTTTCCTTGGTCGTGGTCAACCGTGGGATGGCATACCCGCTGGACTGTCAACTCTTGCTTTCCTTTCCTTATCTAGACCGTATTGTCCTTGAGGTCGCCATCGGAAGGGCCGCGCTCTGGCGCGGCCCTGGCACGTACCAACTTGTGCCCCGAATGGGATACCAGACTTCTCGTCCGCTGAGCTTTCGGACTGAGTTGGTCGAGCACCCGGTTCGTCTACGTCCCTGCTTCGCTCTTTCGTGGGACACCGGACACGAGTGTGGGCGCATTTGTACGGGCGGACGAGAGGAGCGCGTCGCTGGCTCGCCCACGCTCTCGCGCAGCACTCCCTTGATGGCCTGAAGGCCTGTTCCTACGCATCACCGAGAAGACGAGGTGGTGGAAACTGCCCACCCATAAATCGATGACAGCAGGGCAGTTCAGAGCCCACCAGTAGCACGAAGCACCTCGGGTTGCAATTTTGCTTTCGTTCGACAATAATCGAACTGTTCGTTCAGTTCGTTCACTAGGAAACTATATGTATCGAGTTGAGGTCGCTTGGGCTCCAGCGTTTGAACTGCTGGCCAGCCTCAAGGCGTATGTGAACCGGAGGGAGCACCAGACCCTGGACCTGGGCGCCGGGTGGGTAAAGGAGGTGCGAGGGCGGCTTACCCCCGAACTGACCGCCGACTTGACCGTGTCGCGCGTATTCCGAGCGATAGACCTGTTCGATCTACTGGCCTGGCAGTGTCCAGGCGAACCCGACTCGGAGGGCTTTCTGGAGTGGGTTCGGGCACTCTCCCTGGGTGATCTCTATGAGCGGGTAGCGCCCTCTGTGCTGCGCTCGCATTTCACTGTGCCCAACGACCTGGAAGGCACGCGCCAGTGGTATCTGCATCTGCTGGCGGCATGGGACGAGCAGTACTTTGGTCAGGTGGATCCGGCCATACTGGCCGGCTTGCGCGCTGATGCTGCCGCCAAGACGGCACTGATCGCCGGCATAGCCCCAGACGACCTGGTAGAAATGGCGAGCAACGGCGTGCAAATCGCGCCCGAGTTGGCTCCCGAGGTCGTGCTGCTGGTGCCGCAATACCACTACCGCCCCTGGAACCTTTTCTCCTACTACCGGAACCTGGTTCTGCTGGCGTATCCCGCCGATGCGCTGCCACTGGCCGCGGGGGAGCCATCCACCGGATTACTCCGCCTGACGCGCGCACTCTCGGACCCAAGCCGTCTGAGGATTCTGCGCCTGCTGAGCGACGACCGGCGCAGCTTTACCCAACTGGTGACGATGACCGGACTGGCCAAGAGTACCGTTCATCACCACATGGTCGCGCTGCGGGCTGCCGGTCTGGTGCGGGTCAATGATGTCGGCGGCAAAACCGTCACCTACCAATTACGTCCGGACGCGGCGGACGATCTGGGCAACCGGCTGCGCGCCTACCTGACGCCGTCTGACGAGTAAAGAGGCTTCCATTATGGCTTCCCTCCCCAAGCGCCGACTGAGCACCGACTTCTGGAAGTTCTGGACCGGACAGGTTATTTCGGTCCTTGGCACGTCCTTTACTGGGTTTGCGGCCCCCTTGCTGATCTTCAAACTCACCCACTCGGCCATTAACCTGGCACTGACCATGGCGGCTGAGATGCTTCCCTATCTCTTTTTCGGACTGATCATCGGTGCCTGGGTCGATCGAGTGAACCGGAAGCGTCTGATGATCGTGGTCAGCCTGGGCATGGCGCTGGTCATTGGCTCCATTCCGCTGGTCGCCTCCCTCGGTCACCTCAGCGTGTGGTGGATCTACGGCGCGAGTTTTGTAAATCAGACGCTGTTCATCTTTTTCAACTCAGCGGAGTTTGCCGCTATCCCTAGCCTGGTAGGTAGTGACGACCTGGTAACAGCCAATGGCCGGATTCAGGCCAGCTACTTCGCAGCCATGATTGTCGGTCCACTCCTGGCCGGCGCCCTGGCCGCCTTTGTCGCCATCCCCTCACTGCTGCTCTTCGACTCCGCGTCCTACCTGGTATCCGCCGTCGCGCTACTGCTGGTCCGAATCAGCTTCAATGCCGACCGTAAGGAGGAACCAAGGGCATCGACCATCCGACAGGATGTGGTCGAGGGTCTACGCTACGTCGTCGGGCACCCGGTGCTCCGGAACATCTCGCTGATGATGGCGCTGGTCAATTTTGTCAGCACCACCACTGGGGCGCAACTGGTGCTGTATGCGAAGGACCGACTGCACGCCACAAATGTCGAGCTGGGTGTACTCTTCGCAGTGGAGGGCGCGGGCGTGGTCGTGTTCTCTCTGGCCGCGGGATGGTTTCGCCATCGTTGGTCGTTCAGTCGAGTAGCGCTGGGCTCATTGATGGTAAGCGGCTTGCTCACCGTGGCGTTTGCGCTCACCCCCTGGTTCTGGGTGGCCACGGTCATTTGGGGCCTGGCTCAGGGGGTGGCCGGACTGTTCAACATAAACACCGGTAGCTTGCGCCAGGCACTGGTCCCCAATCACATGCTGGGACGCGTGATGAGTATCGCCGGTGTATTGGCATGGTCGGCCATCCCGCTCGGGGCGCTACTGGGCGGCCTGGCTATCCAGCAGACCCACAATGTGGCGCTGGTCTATGGCGCAATCGGCCTGCTGACCTTCTTGATCCCGGTGGTGTTCGCCTTTACACCCCTGGGACATGCCGAGCGTTATCTACCTCAGGAGAAAGCGATGGTGGATGTAGTGGAGGAGCAGGAGGCGACATATGTGTAGAAAGACACGATACTGTAACCAAAGCGTAACCCTCCACTATAGACATCTCTTCCACTCTGCCTTATAGTTATACTTACAGGAATACCCGCCCGACACTCTGTCAGGCGGGGTAGAGGGCATAGAGAGGAATGTAGCGTGATCCGATCGTTATGTCGCCCACGCCGTTCGGTATGCGGTGCAGCAGCATTGTTCGCCGGCTTTCTGTCCATGGCTATCGCGCCGGGCGGAGCGCATGCCCAGTGGGGTACGTGCTACGACGATCCGGCCGTATTCCTCAACAACGGCGCCACCGTCTTTCTGGGCGCCACGTTCCAGGGAAGCTCTTCCAGCGTGTCGGCCGTAAACTATGTGCTGCATGTGCCGGTCGGTGTGAGCGTTACCAGGGTGGCCTACTTCGGTCCCAACAAGAGCGTCGAAACACTCATCTGGACTGCCGACAACCAGGCCAACACTTATGACAGTGCTACGCAGGTAGTTGCCCCGAACACCACCTACGCCACCACGGCCGTCATGGCGATTGTGGGTGACGGGTACAGTCTGAACTACGCGAGCGGTCAGACCAACCAGAATCTGCTAACGGAAGTGCTGACGCAGTAACAGATCCGCTCCGGCAGCCACGCTGTTCTCATCCCATCGGCGCCACGTGCTCACTCGCGGCCTGGAAGAGTATATGCAGCCGAAATGGGCCCGGTACAGCGAAACGGAAGAAACTCTAGCTTTGTTTAAACAATTGCGAGGCGACACCGATTGCCGCCCCATAGCCTGTGTTTTGATCAGCGCGTTTGTGCACTGGAAGATGCACGGTGTGCGAGGGTGCGCCCGTGAGTCGTTCTTGATTGCCACTCTATAAGCGCATCAAGCAGGGCTGATGCCTGACGCTAACCGGGAAGGGTTCCGCGTGCCTCTGTTACTGGCATTGAGCCGAATGATCCAATGGAGCACAGAACGACAGAGACCGGTTGCCGATGACAGCGACAATTGAACCGTCGCCTGGCGCATTTAGCTCTATCGGTTGCCCCGGCAGGGTCGGTTGGGTACTCCCCTCGACGTTTCCATACGCCGTCTTACCCTGTCTCCGAGCCAACAAGCCGTACACCAGGTGTCCGCCATACACTCGGTGGCCCACCCAGGTATCGCACTCGCCGAGACGTGCGCCTTTGCAGGTGACATACGCTCGATTGTTGAACACCACAACTCCGGTGTCGGAGACGAACAGTCGTCCTGTTGTGCGCGCCCAGCTCCCGGCGAAATCGCTATATAGTGGACTCGCTTTTCCCTGCTCCCCACAGCCGACCAGACCGACGGCTACACAGAGCAGGGCAAAGGCCTGGAGGACCGGACGTTTCGCTTTCATCATTCTCACGGTACTACTCGACGAGTCATCTCAATCCCGAGTGATTAACAGTTTCCCCATATGACAAGCCACCGATCGAAGCAGAGGCGTTGCACGCCTGAGCAAGGGACAACCTCCTGATCGCTGCCGTTTGCGGTCCGGAAAAGGAGTGGCCCCGATCCAGTTCAGCTGGATCGGGACCACAATCGAGGTCGATGTGGGGCGAAGTGGTTAACCCAGCTTCACCGTTTCCTGACGACCATCCGCATGGACGACGTGCAGCACAAACGGTCCGGCGCCGTGGTAGCGTGCACTGAACTGGTACTCATTGGCTGCGTGAACGGGAATCAGGTGGCCGTTCAACTGGTGAGACCGCGCGTACACATTGAAGCCGGCAATGCCGCTTCGGTTAGCCAGCGACCAGCGGAAGGTCAACTGTGAACCGTGGCGGCTCACCAAGGCGCGGGTCACGCGGGACACAGTAGGACTGGAGGAGGAACACCCTAGGAATCCGGTCGAGTCAAAGGCCGCGTAGAGCCCCTTGCTGAGTGCGCCCTGTGTGGTGCAGTTCTGGCGCGCCAGGGTACCCAGGCTCGAACGGAAACCGGTGGAACCCGAGTTGCCGCCGGCGGCAGCGCAGGCGGCGATGCAACCATCGCTGTAGGCGACGATCACGCGGCCGGATCGATCGAGGGTGATGTCGTTGAAGTCGAGCAGGTTGCGCGAGGTGCCACAGGTGGTACCGGAGGTGCAGATGGGGCCGCGCTGCACCGGATCGGTTGGCGTGGCATCCACCGTAGTCCAGCTTGCTCCGGCATCGTAGGTGTAGGCTATATACAGGTGCCACACGCCAGGGAAGGTGTCCGGCTGATCGTTGCCATCCGCCGTGGTTCCCAGGAAGGCAAAGGCAGCCCGATTGTCGTCACCGGCGATCACCTCGGGGAACTCAATGTTCTGGATACCGAAGGCCGCGCCAACGTTGACGGACTTGTTCCAGCTGGTACCGTCGTTATGCGAAACGGCGATCATGGCGTGGGAGCCACCGTTGCCATTGTCGCCCTGGTAGCCGAAGTACACAGTGTTCTTCGCACCGGCGGCAACCGACGGGTCGCTGCCGGGGCTGTGCGGTACGCCATCAGGAATCGTGCTGACGTTCCAGGTCAAGCCGGCATTTTTGGAGATAGCGACACCGGGATGCGATCCAGTGCTGTCCATACAGTTTTTGTTGGGCAGGTACGCGGTGCCATCGGGCGCTACACGCAAGTGCCCGTGAAGGCCGCCACACTGGCCGATTCCGACCGGTGTGTTCGGAGCGACGAGCGCATAGACCGGCACACCGTTATTAAACGTTGCGCCCCCATCGTCGCTGCGGCCGCAGATGGCGGAAGCAATCGCCTGCGAGCAGTAGTAGATCGCATGCCCGTACGGATTCGCAGTCGTAAGCGCCGCCAGGCTGGCCGGGTACGGTCCGCCGCCAACCGTCTGATGGTCCGGGCCATTGGGGACTGGGCAACCCACTGGCGACTGTATCCAGTCAGTACCGACCATACCGGTGCCACCATCGTCGTCGGTATACGCCAGGTCGCTGCAAGCGGCGAGCAACTGATCGGAGAAAAAGCGATGTTGTTTGATGTTGGTCGGATTCACGCCCGAGGTCGAGGTGCCATCCATGAACCCGATCGGATCCAGCGTTACGTTCTGAGTCACAAACGTCACATCCGTCCATGTGGCGGTGGGAACCGACTTGGTGTCGTCGAACGTTACGCGGAAGGTTTGGGGGTTCGCATCCTGCCACATGACGGTATTTGGCGTCGTCTTGTTCGGGGTCGTCCAGTCCGCGCCGGCGCTGACCTCACCTGAAAAGTCAGCTGTATTGTTCGGCATGTTCTGCTTGGGGTAATTGGTGAACGAGGGATCACCGGGGTTCACAGCCGGCGGCGTGGGCGGGGTAACCGGCGTGGCAAATGTCAGGGTCGCTGTGGCGTTCGCATCCTGCGGCGTGGCGCAGGTGGAACACAGCGATCGGATGTGCCAGACTCCCGCTGCTGGGTTGGTAATATTCAGCACCTCTTGCCCCGGGCCAGCCGCCAGGTTATCCGGTGTTCCGGGTCCGTACTCTGTACCAGTGGGGCTGAACGCATAGACGTCCATGTCGGTGGGCGCGGGGGTAGGAGGTGTCCAGGTATAGTTGATCTTGAGCGTGGCGGTCTGGGTTCCCTGCCCGGTGGTATCAACAGTAAGATCGTAATTATCACAATATCCCGCAGTAGTTCCTGCGGCGGGTGATGTTGGGCAGGTCGCCTCAATACCTGACCCAGTGAGTGGTGAACTCTGGACCACGGGATCGAAGTGCCATGATGACGACGTTGACTGGCTAACTGTGCCGCTTGACGGAGTCGCCGCTTGGACGCCGGCCAGGTGACCTGAGCCAATAATTCCGAGGAATGAGAGGCCGGCAACAATTGCCAGCCGCCCCACGATCTTGATCGGTTTCTTGTCCCCCAAAAGTTTTCTCCCTTTCCTACTAACAGGTGCTACGGATAGTCTCCGCCTGTAGTATCCCCGGTAAAGAGAGAGACTGTCAATGGGTGTCACGCCACTCGTGCTGTACCATCAAGCCGCACCTCCAGGAGAAGAGATGAAAGGTATAAGCTACGCCCGTAGTAAGATGACAAGAATACACGGCAACAGGAAGCAATCCGCCTATCATGCTGTCTGCTTATTTGCGTCGGGCTGGCCGCGTCGTCACGCTGGCAGTGGCCCTCACTACCCTGGGCAACCTGCCAAAACCTCTGGCCCCTCCCTCCGGCACGGCCTATGCCGCCGGACCGGGAGCGCCGCTCCAACTCCCAGCGCCCAAGGTGTTGGCTCTGCCAGCATCGACTTTTCCGCGCGGGTCGCACATGAAAAGCGGTGCGCAAAGCAACACGGCGGCCGATGCCTCGACCTTGCTCCACACCACGTCTCTGACTGCCCTGGGTCGCGTGGAGGGATATCACCAGATGGTCAGGTGGTCGGCCGGCCAGAGCGGGCGGCAGCGTCGTCCCGTTGCTCTGCAATACGGCGCGTCGATCTTTTCCTCCCCCGCCGCGGCGGATGCCGCCTACAGCGACGCTCGCGCCTCCCTCTGGGAGCTAGGTCACCCCATTGCGCTGCGAGGGTACGCGAAGCCGGCCTTTGCCGTAATGGAGCACGGCGGGATTAACGTGAATCTGGTGGCGTGGTCCGGTCCAGTCGAGCTGGAGATGAGCCTTACCTACGGCACCTCGATCGGCCGCCAGTTGACCCAGGTGGTGCTCGCACAACTTGGATACGCCGGCGCCATCGCCATCCGTCGGGCTCGCCAACTGGCAACTCGACTGGTGGTTCCTTCATCCAGCGTGGGAGACAGTGTACCGCCCGTCTATGTTGCTCCGCTGAGCACTGGGCCGGTGGTGAAGAGTCCCTCGCTGATGACGCTCGAGCAGGCGCAAACGCCGGCTGGGACCACCCTGGGAGCCGGGGTGTTTCGCGCCATTGGTCCGCGTCTGAGCGCGCTGGCCGAGCCATATGCTGCGATCGCTCCGCCGAGTTGGCTCTCGCGCTACGTCCAATTGGGGGCAATAGGTCGGTTCAACGAGTTCTACAGCACCACGTCCCTCTTTCGCACCGCTCATGCCGCGACGGTCAGCTTTGCCGGGGAAACTCAGACCAACCAATCACACGCATGGCTCCATTCGGTCGCCATGCAATCGTATGTCGGACCGGGTGGATGGCTGGCTCGGGCGGACGGCGTCCACTCCTGGCGTTCACCGCAGGAGACGATCTTCCTCCTGCTCTGCCAGAACGTGGTGATCACCCTGGCCACCACTGCGCCGCGTACCTTCGATCTGCCGGTGTTGGCCGGACGGATCATGGCCGAGATCCCTTCGTGGCTGCACGCCCAGGGGACCACCATTGAGGACGCCGCCGGGATGCCGGTACACCTGGATGGGCTGAATTGGTATGGTGCGGAGCAACAAGACTTCGTGGTGGGTGGGCTGGACTACCAGCCATACCAGACCATTCTGCAGCGCATCAGTGGCCTGGGGTACAACTCCATCCGCGTGCCGTTCTCCAATCAATTGGTTGAGCAGAATCCGGTCGTATCAGCGCACCTCGGAGCCAATCCAGAACTGGTCGGCATGCACGCGCTCGATATTCTGGACCGGGTGATCGCCTATGCGGGAGCGCTGGGTCTGTCGATCATCCTGGATAATCATCGTTCCGACGCCGGCTGGAGTGGACAGGAGAACGGCCTCTGGTACACCCCGGCATACCCGGAAGCCTCCTTTGATCGCGACTGGATGGCGATGGCCCAACGCTACGCCGGCGCCTCTACCGTCATTGGGGCCGATCTGCGCAATGAGCCGCACGGTGCCGCCTCCTGGGGGGACGGCAATCCCGCGACGGACTGGCGGGCAGCCGCGGGACGGGTGGGCAGCGATGTACTGCGGGTCAATCCGCATCTGCTGGTCATCGTCGAGGGTGTCCAGTTCTACGGCGCCGCCGCCGGCTATTGGTGGGGCGGTAACTTGATGGGCGTGGCCGGCGCACCGGTGATCTTGCGCTTTGCCGACGGCAGCAATGCCCGTAGCCAACTGATCTATTCAGCACATGACTACGGCAAGGACAATTGCGCCGCTGGATGCCCCTGGCTCAACAACAGCACGACCTACGATAGCCTAGCCCAGACCTGGGACCAGTATTGGGGCTATATTGCCGCCGATGCGGCCCGACCGTATGCCGCACCGGTGTGGGTAGGCGAGTTCGGCACCTGCAACTACAGCGCGGACTGCGTGGTTAGCACGGTGCCCGGCTCGCAAGGGCAGTGGTTCTCCAGCCTGATACGCTACCTGGGAGAGCGACACCTGAGCTGGTCCTATTGGTCGGCGAACGGCACGCAATCCACCGGGGGCGCCCGCCTGTATGGTGACCTGGACTGGTACGGCTTTTTCAGTCGCGACTGGACTGGGCCGGATGAACTGATCGCGGACGCCTTGAAGACCATTCAGACGGATGGGGCGACAACGCCATCCGGTCCAGGCCCGCGCCGGACACGAGCAGGAAAATAATCGCTTTCTACTTTCACGTCCACGTGCGCGTCCCGACGAACATCGTTTAGGCAGGCGGGCCGGCGACTCCAGCGGGAGACTCAGGGATCGGAAAGGACACCGTGAAATACGCGCTCAGCTTCAGCGGTGGAAAGGATTCTATGCTGGCGCTCGATCGCGCCGTGCGACAGGGGCTGGAGGTGGCATATCTCTTTAACGTCTTCGAAGGTGTTTCGGGCCGCGTGCGCTTCCATGGCGTGCGCGCCTCATATATCGAACGCCAGGCAGAGGCGCTCGGCATTCCTTTGCTCCAGGATTCGACACACCCCGACGACTACGAAGCTGTCCTCCTCCGCCTGCTCGATCGGCTGCGGAAGGAGGGGATCGGCGGGATCATCTTCGGCAATATCCACCTGGCCGATATCCGCACCTGGTACGAGGAGCGAACGACGCGGCACGGCTTCCAGCACGTCGAGCCCCTCTGGGGTGAACCGGGCATCTCACTGCTGCGTGAGGTAATTGACCGTGGCTATAGAGCTCAGATCGTGAGCGTTGATCTGGCCCGCGCGCCGGAGGCCTGGTTAGGGCGTACCCTGGACCATGCTCTCTGCACAGAAATCGTAGCCAGGTCCGACATCGACCCATGTGGCGAGCGTGGTGAGTATCATACGTTTGTCCAGAACGGACCGCTGTTCCACCGCCCCATCGACCTAGAGCTGGGCGGGAGGTTCGAGATGGAGGGACATGGCTTGCTGGAAGTCACCTAAAGGCGATCACGTTGCGACGCGCCTCTCCTCGCTCCACCGCGGCGATCGCATCGTTGATCCCTTCCAGCGGATAGCGCGCGGTAATCAGCTCGTCCAGCTTCAGCCGGCCTTGCCGGTACAGGTCGATCAACCATGGGATATCCACGCTGAGCCGGGTGGACCCCATGCAGCTACCCAGAATACGCTGACCGGCCCAGGCGAACTCGCGGATGGGTAGAGGCGCGGTGACGCCTGGTCCCGGCAGCCCGACCAACACCAGCGTGCCGGCGCGACGCAGCAAGGAAAGACCCTGCTCGACTGCCCGAGCACTGCCTACCGTGACAAACACGTAATCGGCGCCCCGGCCGCCGGTCAGCGCCCGTACCGCCTCTAGCGGGTCATCGCGCCCCACCTGCACGCCATGAGTAGCGCCGAACTCATATGCTGCCTGCAGCTTGGCTTCCACGGTGTCTAGCGCCACGATGATACGCGCTCCGACCAGGGCTGCTCCCTGGACGGCGTTCAGCCCGACGCCACCGGTCCCGATGATCACCACACTACTGCCCGGCGGCACCCGTGCCGTATTCACCACCGCACCCAGTCCAGTAATGACGCCACAGGCAAGCAGAGCGGCACACTCCAGCGGGACATCGGTGGGAATCGGCGCCAACTGTGACTGGTCGACCACCGCGTACTCGGCAAAGGCCGAAGCACCCAGACCGCCGTCATATAAGGAGTGGCCACGCTGGTTCCGTAGTCGGCTCTCGCTGTTCAGCGCGAACTCTCCTTCGCACAGATAGGACTCACCGGTGGCGCAGAAGAAACACCGCCCGCAGGAGCGCAGCAGGGAGAGTGCCACGGCGTCGCCCGGCTGGACCAGGGTCACTCCCGAGCCGATCTCTTCCACCACCCCGGCGCCTTCGTGCCCAACTACCAGTGGTGGTTGGGCATCTCGCTCCCCGCTGATGAAGTGGATATCACTGTGGCAGATGGCCGCGGCCGCTATGCGAACCTTCACTTCCCCGAGACCGGGAGGATCGATCTCCACCTCTTCGACGCTAAGGGGCTGGTTGAATTGGTAACAAACGGCAGCTTTCATTGAACTTCCCCTCTGGAATTACCACGGTGTAGCGCAGCCAGTGGCATATATGTTGCTTGGAATCACCCATAGTACTGCCGACTATGATTCTCTCCCGCGATCACCATCAAGAGAAGGAAGGGTATCCGTGAAACACAGACCGATCGATCAGCAGGTGGTCGCCATCATGGGTTCGGCCAGCGGCATTGGACGCGAAACCGCGTTCCAGTTCGCATCACGCGGCGCAAAGTTGGTGATAGCCGACAACGACGCCAAGGGGTTGAAGTCTCTGACCAGCGAGCTTAAAGCAAAGCGAGCCCAGGTGGTCTCGGTGGTGGCCGATGTGGCGAACTTCGAGCAGGTGCGTGGCATTGCCAAGCGCGCTGTGCAGCAGTACGGCCGGCTCGACACCTGGGTTGGCGTGGCTGCTGTCTCGCTCTACGCCACCTTCATGGACACCACGCCCGATGAGTTCAAGCGAATCGTGGACGTGAATCTGCTGGGCCAGGTGTACGGGGCACAGGTCGCGCTGCCGCATCTGATAGAGAGCGGAAGCGGCGCGCTCATCGTCATCTCGTCGGTTGAGGCCAGGCGCGCCCTGCCGTATCAAAGCGCGTACTCCGCGGCAAAGCACGGCATCGATGGCTTCCTGGAGGCGCTACGCCTTGAGTTGCGAGACGCCGGACTCCCGGTCAGCGTCACCCAAATCATGCCGGCCTCGATCAACACCCCCCTCTTCTCCAAGGCGCGCACCAAGCTGGGAGTGAAGCCCCAGGGAGTGCCGCCCCTCTACTCTCCAAGCCTGGTGGCAAAGGCCGTGGTCCATGCCGCCGAGCACCCGCACCGCGACATCATCGTGGGAGGCGCGGGCAAGATGCTGGTGAACACCCAGAGGCTCTCACCCAGGTTGGCGGATGCGATCCTGCAGCGCGCCGGATTCGCCCTGCAACGAACCAGTGAGCCGCGTTCAGCGAACGCGTCAAACAATCTTTTCGGACCAGCGGGCCAGGACAACCGGGTGCAGGGAGATTCCGGCACGCTAACCCTGGCGCATAGTTTATCGACCTGGCTTGACCTGCACCCAGCGATCAAAGCCACCGCCACGGTTGGTGCGGCAGTTGGGCTCGTCGCCTTGACCGGTCGACAATCCGGCAATGACCGTGATAAACCAAGCAACTGATAAGCTGCTTCATTCACCAAACCATGGAGCATGACACCATGTCCCCACGTTCACAAAGCACTTCACGGAACAACGTCGCGGGAGCTTTCCGCGTGGCCTCGATCTGGCGCGCCTGGCAAGCTCGAACGACTGAGGATCTGACGGGTGAGGTAGCCGTCATCACGGGCGGATCACGCGGGCTTGGATTTCTGCTGGCGCGCGACTTCGCCCGCGCCGGCTGCCGCATCGCCATCTGTGCTCGCGACGCGGCGGAACTGGATCGCGCCCGCGCCGACCTGGCAGCGGAAGGCGCAGAGGTGTTTACCTGCGTCTGCGATGTCTCCCAGCAGGACCAGGTAGAGGCCATGATCGGCGCGGTTACCGAGCACTACGGTCAGATCGATATCCTGGTGAACAACGCGGGTATCATCCAGGTCGGCCCGCTGGAGACCATGACGCTGGCCGACTTCGAGGAAGCCATGAATGTGATGTTCTGGGGCACGCTCTATCCCATCTGGGCCGTACTGCCGCAGATGCGCCGGCGGCACAGCGGTCGGATCGTAAATATTACCTCCATCGGCGGGAAGCTCAGCCCACCACACTTGCTTCCCTACAGTTCGGCCAAGTTCGCGGCCGTTGGCCTCTCCGAGGGGTTGCACGCCGAGCTAGCCCGCGACGGCATCACTGTCACCACCATCGCTCCGGGCCTGATGCGCACTGGCTCGCACACGCAGGCCTTCTTCAAAGCGCCCATGGAGAGTGAGTACACGTGGTTCGCGCTGGGCGCCAGCCTACCAGGCATTTCCATGGACGCCGAACGCGCCGCCGAGCAGATTGTGATGGCTACCCGTAACGGCGAGGCGGAGCGTATCCTCTCCACTCCCGCAGTCGTCGCGGCTCGCTTCCACGGCCTGTTCCCCGGTATCACGGCCGATGTACTGGCGTTGGTGAATCGGCTGCTGCCCCGACCCGATTCGACGGATACATCGCGGGCAAAGGGCAAGGATGTGGAACAGCACATGGGGTCGCGCTGGCTGAAGGCGGCAACCGCGTTCGGCAAGTCGGCGGCAAAGCGGTTTAACGAGTAGGGCAACCGCATCCTCTATAAGTTGACTCTTGCCATACCAGTTACGGGATAGCGCTCGCCGTGCGCGGCGCCCTGTGGGGCAATCTCGTCGATACGGCGCAGGTCCTCCGCGGACAGACTCACCCCCAGGGCACCAAAATTGTCCTCCAGATAGGTGCGGCGTTTGGTGCCGGGAATTGGGACAATATCGTTATCCTGGCGAAGCACCCAGGCCAGCGCCAACTGGGCCGGCGTGCAGTTCTTGTCCGCGGCTAGTTCCTGAATCTGTGCCACCAGGTCAAGGTTCCGCTGGAAGTTCTCGCCCTGGAAACGCGGCGAATTGCGGCGAAAGTCGTCCGGTGCCAGGTCTTCCACCCGCGTGACCTGTCCGGTGAGAAAGCCGCGACCCAACGGACTGTAGGCGACGAACCCAATCCCCAGGTTGCGCACCGTCGGCAGAATCTCATCTTCCGGCTCCCGACTCCAGAGCGAGTACTCGGTCTGCAGCGCCGCGATGGGATGCACGGCGTGCGCCCTTCGTATGGTTGCCGGTCCGGCCTCGGAGAGCCCGAGATAGCGGACCTTGCCCTGCTCGACCAGCCGGGACATCGCTCCGACGGTCTCCTCGATCGGCGTTTCGGCATCGACGCGGTGCTGATAATACAGATCGATCGTCTCGACGTCCAGCCGCTTCAAACTGGCCTCGCAGGCCTGCATCACGTACTCGGGTCGCCCGCTCACGCCCATCGACTCACCGCTGGGGGCACGCACGTTTCCGAACTTCGTGGCTAGCGTCACCTCATCACGCCGATCACGGATGGCCCGCCCCACCAACTCCTCGTTCCGCCCCACACCATACATATCGGCGGTATCGAGGAACGTTATGCCAAGCTCCAGAGCTCGGTGAATGGTGGCAATTGACTCCTTATCGTCGCCCTGGCCGTAGAACTCGGACATGCCCATGGTGCCAAGCCCCAGGGCCGAGACCTGTAGTCCAGTGCTTCCTAACGTGCGCTGCTCAACCTTCATATGCTGCTCCTTCACCCCGGTACTCGCCCCGAGGGGTGGTACGACAGAGGGCCCAGAGCAACCTAGCATGAAAGTGGAGCGGATGGCGGTAAGGATGGGACTGCTACTGTGATTTTGTACCACGGGACGAACCTCAGCAGCGCTGAATCCGTCTGCCTGGCTACATCTAGTCACATAGCTGTATTAGGAACCAAATTATGACTGTTGAGCCGCGTCTCTCCACCGGCACCGACTTTTATCTGATGGACGAGCTGCTCACCGATGACGAGCGATCGGTCCGGGATCGGGTGCGGGCCTTTGCCGACCGCGAGGTTCTTCCGATCATTAACGACTATTGGGAACGCGCGGAGTTTCCGTTTGAACTGATCCCCAAGTTGGCGGCGTTGAACATCGCGGGGGGCAGCATCCAGGGGTACGGCTGCCCGGGAATGAGCAGCGTCGCTAGCGGGTTAATCCTTTTGGAGCTGGCGCGGGGCGATGCCAGCCTGACCACTTTTTTTGGGGTACACTCGGGGCTGGCCATGACTTCGATTGACATGTTGGGCTCGGAGGAGCAGCGGCAGCGCTGGCTGCCAGCCATGGCGCGAATGGAGTTGATCGGCGCTTTTGCGCTCACCGAGCCCCAGCATGGCTCGGATGCGGTGGCATTGGAAAGCAGTGCTCGGCGGGACGGCGGTGAGTACGTGCTAAACGGCGCCAAACGCTGGATTGGCAATGCCTCCTTTGCTGACCTGATCATCGTCTGGGCGCGGGACGAAGACGGCCAGGTAGGTGGCTTCGTGGTGAACAAGGGCACGCCGGGCTTCGAGGCGGAGGTGATCACCGGCAAAACCTCGAAGCGTGCCGTCTGGCAGGCGGACATCACCTTGCAGAGCGTGCGCGTGCCGGCCGAGAATCGCCTGGAACGGTCACGATCGTTCAAAAATACAGCCGAGGTGCTGACCGCCACCCGGTACGGCGTGGCCTGGGAGGCGATCGGCCACGCCATAGCCGGCTATGAAGCAGCACTGGCCTATACCAAGGAACGCGAGCAGTTCGGGAAACCACTCGCCAGTTTCCAGTTGGTGCAGAGCAAGCTGGCCACCATGCTGGCCGAGATCACCAGCATGCAGTTCCTCTGTCTACGCCTCAGCCAACTAGCCGCCGAGCACAAACTCACACCCGGCATGGCTTCGCTGGCGAAGATGAACAACGCTCGGAAGGCGCGACAGATCGTGGCCGACGCGCGCGACCTGCTGGGAGGCAATGGCATCTTGCTGGAGAACCACGTGGCTCGCCACCAGGCTGATATGGAAGCAGTCTTCACCTATGAAGGCACGGACCACGTGCAGACGCTGATCCTGGGGCGGGAGATCACCGGACTGAGCGCCATCACCTGACCATGAATGACGCTGTGCGTCGAATCGGTGCGATTAGACCGAGTACATCACCCGTTCATCCAACTCCTCACGCTTCACCCGCCCGTCAGCCAGCAAATGCTCCAGGTGGGCGATAGTCTCCGTCAGTGCCATCCGTCGTTGGAAGGGCTCCAGCCTCGCCCAACCATCTTCGGCGCCTCGCCAGGTGAGGCGGGCCGCCAGATCGTAGGCGGTAACCGGCTCGCCTATGAGTTTGCGGCGAATGGTGCCCAACCGTTCGGCGTGATGTTCGAGTAATTGATCCACCCGACCGGCCAGGTCGCTGAACGGCTTACCGTGGCCGGGGAGGACGGTGGTTACCGGGAGGTATTGCACGGCTCGCAGTGAATCCATATAGGCGCCCAGCGGATCGGCGGAGCTTTGGACGTGCAGGCCGACGTGTGGGCTGATGCGCTGCAGCACATGGTCGCTGGAGAGCAGTACACCAGATTCGCGGTCGAAGAGACAGATAAGGCCGGCACTATGCCCGGGCGTAAAGATAACGTCGAAGCGGTACGGCTTCCACGCCAGACACTCGCCACCCTCCAGCAGGACATCGGGCCGCCGAGTGTCCACCCAGCGAAGCATGCCCAGCGAGCCTTCCGCCATCGCGGCCAACTCGTCCACCGGCACACCGTTGAGGCACAGCCAGACCTCCATCTCGTCGATCAATGCCCGCGTGTCCGCGTAGCGAGCGCCGACCAATTGTCCATCAAGCCGATGCATCAGTACTCGGGCGCCGGACTCTTCGGCAACCCGACCGGCGAGGCCAAAGTGATCGGGATGGATGTGGGTTACCACGATCTCTCGGATTCCGGCGATGCTAGGGCCGAGCCTGTCAAGTTCCGCCTTCAGCGCTTCATATGCCTCCGGCGTGTTCCAGCCGCAATCGACCAGCCGCACGACGTTGTCGTCCAGCACAGCGTAGGCGTTCACCGTGCTCAGCCGGCTGTCCGGCAGCGGGATGGCCAGGCGATAAATGTGGGGTGCTACCTCTTCCGGCATATGCTCCGATTCTACGTCGGGTGAACACTTCTGCTCCGCACGCCAAAACCAACCGGCTTTCTGTGCCCTCCCTCCCGCACTCACGTTTCATGGGTCGACAGAGTTTTCCCACGCAGTCACCGTAACGATCCGTAGCAACAACCTTCAGATCGTCAAGAGAGAGGCCGCGCCAGAGCGCCGGCCCCCACACTCGTAGATTTACGTGCGGCACGCACTAACTTGTGACCCGAATGGGGTACGACACACCAGTAACAGTTCCTCGCCGGCACAAGACCAGCGGCCCGTGTCACGGTCCTCCTCTTCGTTGCTACATGTGCGCTCACACTCGTGTCCGGTCTCCGACGAAACGCCGGGGCAGGGAAGCAAGGACACCGGGTGCTCGACCAGCCCAGCCCGACAGCTCAGTCGACGAGCAATATGATGGTACGTTCCAGGGCCTGCGCTGCCGCGCGGCCCTTCCGTTGACGACCTCAAGGTCGATCCTACCGCTGTTTGACGATGCAGCGTACCGACTTTCTCGCGACGCCGTCTGCTCCCTGACTCGTGCGAACGGCCTGCCGTTCATCCTGGCACGTCTCGTGCATACAGGAAGAGGCCACAGGGTGTAGGAACTGACGCCGTTTAAGACAATCGGTCTACCGGGTGTACCGTGTAAGTGCCCCCTGGTGGCACCTTCTTCCACACCACGAAATGGCGTTCATCTCACGAGGCACCATACATGGCTACTGTCCGAAATAATCGAGAGCGCGCTCAAGCAGCCGCAGATTCCTGGCAGCAGGCGCTGTATATCCCGTTGACCATTCTGGCGTGGCTGGCAGTGGCTCTGGTCGCGGGTTGGCTGCTCGGTCACGTAGCGAAGACCGTTCTCACCCTGGTATTGAGTGGCGTCGTGGCCTTCGCTCTTACCCCTCTAGTTGCCTTTCTAACGCGCTGGTTGCCCCGCATTCTGTCTATCGCCATTGCCTACATTCTGGGCTTCGCCCTGGTGTTTGGCTTGCTCTCGCTGCTCATCTTTACCGCCGCCTCGCAGGTCACGGACCTGGCCCACACGCTGCCGGCTAAGGCCCAGCAGATAAAGCACCTGGAACCACAGATCGTACGGGTGCTAGGCCCAGTCGGCGTCACCAAGAAGAAATTTAACAGTACGCAGCAAAAGCTCACCGGTCAACTGCAGAATATCGGGGAAGCAACTGCTAAAGACTCGCTCAATATCGTATCGACCGTGTTGGGCACAATTATCGACGTCATCCTGGTGCTCATCCTGAGTATCTACCTCACCGCAAATGGCTCCCGCATCGGGGTCCGGCTCCGGCAGGAAGCGCCGAATGCCCAGCGGCGGCATATCGTCCTGCTGATCGACATCGTGAACCAAGTGGTGGGTGGATATATCCGCGGGCAGTTGTTGCTGGCGTTGCTCATCGGCACCCTGGTCGGGGTCGGCATGGCAGTCCTCAAGGTGCCCTATCCTGTGCTGCTCGGTGTTCTCGCCTTTTTCATGGAGTTCATTCCGGTCATCGGCGTACTCGTGTCCGGCAGTGTATGCGTTGTCATCGCCCTTTTTCAGGGATGGATCACCGCGTTAATCGTGCTTGGCTACTTCGCCTTCGTGCATGTGATCGAAGGCGAGGTGGTGGGTCCGCGTATCATGGCCAAAGCCGTTGGTATCCATCCGGCCACGGCCATCATCGCCCTGGTAGCCGGCACCGAACTCTTTGGCATCTGGGGCGCGCTCTTCGGTGCCCCGCTGGCCGGCCTGGTCCAGGCGATCGGCACGGCTGCATGGAAAGAGTTCCGGGGTGGCGACCCACGCGCGGTCTTGAACGCGGTAGCCAAGGAGGGCGACCGTGAGGCCGAGGTGGGGCGTATTGCCGGTGAGGCCGATCCAGCCAAGGCAGCTCCCGGCGGCAGCACACCTGTCAGTTCTCACGGATAGTGTCCGAAGGGGGAAGGGTAGAGTCATGCGGTTCATCGATCATCGCTTGCTCGGCCACACAGTTGCGGCGGCATTCCTGCTGAGCACGTCGTTGGCGACCGGTGGATGGGCGCCGACCGCTTACGCAGCTGGTAACGTTCAGGCGCTCCTGGCTGAAGCGGAGCACAACACCAATACGGTGAACACGCTAGTGCATACCGATCAGAACACCGTGACCACGGCAACCATGACCTTAAAGGTGAGCGCTCACGGCGCCGAGGATGAGGTACACAATCGAGAGCAGGATTACGAATCGGTATCGGTCACCACCCACGGCGCGGGCAGCAAAATACGAAACTTGCACTACACTGTCGATATTATCTTCATGAATGGGTTGACGTACTACCGTACTTCGCTGACGCATAACATATGGGCCAGCCACCCCGGTATGGTCTTCCCCGATCCCTATACTGGAGGCTGGAAACGAGGACGCACGAGCGTGTCGTTCCCCAAGAGCGTCAAGTTCAAGGAAGTGGGCACGAGTGGGGGCCAGACGCAGGTCCGAGCGAGCATTATCCGGCCGGCACTGGCGGGGACGATCAATCTCTGGATCTCGGGAGGCGCCAAACCCTACATCGTGCGTGAAGACGAGAACTATCACCCCACCCAGGGTAAGGTCGGTTCGGCGCATGTGCAGATTTCATTCGGCCCCTTCAACGCCCCCACGGTGATCGAGCCGCCCTCCAAGCTAGGAAGCACCTGAGAGTGTAACCGTCTCCAACAACCGGTCGAGCGGTAGATCGGCCAATGAGTCGACCTGTAAATCCGCGTATTTGATAGGCAACAGCGCGGTAAGCTCGTTGGGCACTACCACACAGAAGATGCCCGCTGCCTGTGCCGCTATAATCCCGTTCGGCGAGTCTTCCAGCACGATGGCCTCGTCGGGGCGCAAATGAAGCGCCTGCAACGCGCGCAAGTATATCTCCGGGTTTGGTTTGACCAGCGTGACATCGTCGCCACACACCACGCAGTCGAAGGAGCCGACGATGCCCAGCCGGTCCAGAATGCCGTCAACCCAGCCGTGGGAGGAGCTGGAGGCCAGGCCGACCTTCAGTCCTAAGCTCCTGGCCTCCCGCAGATACGTTTCAACGCCGGGTAAGAGAGGCTGCGAGGCGACCAACTCGAGCTTACGCCGCCAGCGTCGGACACGCAGCCCCTCCCGGTCAATGGCGCGCCCTAGCTGCTGTTCGAGGTAGGCGCAGGCATCGAACTCGGCTCCCGATCCGCCCAGGGACGCCGCCCATTGTTCCAACGGCAGGGTGGCGCCATGCTCCTGATAGAGTTCCTGCCACGCTTGGAAGGCGGGCATCTCGGTGTCCACGAGCAGGCCATCGCAATCAAAAATAATACCGCGAATGGTTCTGATATGGGTCTCCTTGGCGTGGAGTTCGCTGCTCTCGTCCGCGGCACGTAGGCATTGCTGTTCGACACCCGCATGCTAGCAGGGGAACAGGTTCCCTTGCCGTCGCACACCTATCTAGTGCATGATCAAGCGGCTTGTTGTGGAATGAGGTGGTCGTGGCGTTCACAGGCGAAGTAGTCACACACCCGCTGCTCCAGTTCGCTGGCGGAGAGCAGGCGGGCCGGCTCGGCGATAGC
>JAABUZ0100001622.1_pt1 | contig 41796 bp, 52 predicted proteins | sample 5562091 | NCBI WGS metagenome assembly JAABUZ01 (sample SAMN12813069, study PRJNA571459) | rock metagenome | isolation source: Antarctica rocks | place: Antarctica: Victoria Land, Linnaeus Terrace sud | collected 2015-12-21
CTCGGCTTCCGGCCTCGCCCTCGCGCATGCCGCCCGCTCGGCTTCCGGCCTCGCCCTCGCGCATGCCGCCCGCTCGGCTTCCGGCCTCGCCCTCGCGCATGCCGCCCGCTCGGCTTCCGGCCTCGCCTGATCGGGCGGCGCGCGAGTCATCCGGCTGGGCGGCGCGCGAGTCATCCGGCTGCATGCCATTCGGCTGCCCGCGCAGCTTCAGGAACGCCGACACCGGCGTCTGGCAGTCGTCGATGAACGTCTGGCACACCGGGATCAGGTTGTAGTCGCGGGCGAGGGCGCGGACGTCCTCCAACGAGGGGCTCGCCCCTACGGGGGCGGCGGCCCCTCGAGTATCAGTGATGGTGTCACTGTCAGCGCCGGCGGTCATTGAGCACCCGTCCCGCGTCGGCGAGCGACAGACCGCGGCCCCGGAGCAGGACCGCCAGGTGGTAGATCACGTCGGCGGCCTCCTCGGCGACGCGCGCCTCGGACTCCTCCCGGGCGGCCCTGACCACCTCTTCGGCCTCCTCCTGCACCTTGGCGCCCGCGTAGGCGGGATCTGCCAGCAGCGCGCCCGTGTAGGAACCCTCCGGACGGTGCAGTGCGCGCGCGGCGATCGTCCGCTCCAGCACTGGAATTGCCTGAAACGGCGCGCCCGGGTCGAGCTGCCCGCGGTAAAAGCACGTGCGCTGCCCGGTGTGACACGCGGGCCCCGCCGACTCGACTAGCGCCAGCAGCGCGTCAGCATCGCAGTCATAGCGCATCGCCTTGACCGCCTGCGTATTTCCCGACGTGGCGCCCTTGTGCCACAGCTCCCCGCGCGAGCGGCTGAAGAAGTACATCTCGCCCGTCTCACGCGTGAGCGCCAGCGCCTGCGCGTTCATGTAGGCCAGCGTCAAGACCTCGCCCGTCCGCCAATCCTGCACCACGCAGGCAACCAGCCCGCGCTCGTCGAAGGCGATCTCGGAATCCTGCACGGCCGCGATTCTAGGTGCTGCTGCGCCGCCGGGTTGAGAGGCTCGGACTCGGAGAAGTACGTCAAGGAGCTGCGCGACCGTGTCGATGCCGCGGCACGACGGCTGGCGCTGGACCGGATCGTGGATGCGCTGCTGGCGCTCGACGCGCCCCGCCCGCTCCCGCTCGACGAGCTCGTTGGCGGTGACTGGTGGGGGCCGCCCTGCCTGTCGGAGCCCTCAGCGGGGGAGCGGAGCGGGCGCCGCTGGCCGTCGACGTGGGGCCGTCGAGCGCGACGATTCGCGCGATGCACCGCACCCAGCAGACATACAAGCTGGCGCAGGCCGCGGGCTTCGAGCTCCCGACGGACCCCGCGGAGGTGCGCGCCCGCGCTTCGGGCGCTCGTCGCGCCCGGCGCTCAGACCTCGATTAGTGGATCGCCTGGCCTACGAGCTGCGCCGCTCACCCGCGATCACCGCGGGGGCAGCTACGCGACCCAGCAAGCCAGGTGGACCACGCTGCGCCAAGCCGCCGAGCAGCTGCGCGAGGCCGGCCACCGAAACGTGACGCTCGGCGGCCTGAAGCCTAAGCACGTCGACGCGCTCCTCGAGCGCTGGCAGCGTGAGGACTGTCCATCGGGACAGTCAAGAATCGCGTCGCGCACCTGCTGGGCCGCGGAGAAAAGCGGCCGGGCGGGGATCATCCCGCGCTCCAACGGACGCCCTCGGCCTCGCCCGCCGAAGCTACGTCAGCAACGGCTCCAACGCACGCGAGCTCGGCGACTCGCTCGCCAAGCTCAGCGATCCCCGGATACGCACCAGCCTGGAGCTCCAACGCCACTTCGGGCTGCGACTCGTCGCGGATCACGTTGATCGCCGTCCCACCCCGGGCTAGTTCGGCAGTTCGGCGGCGTAGGTGTGCCTGAGCCCGTGGGCGTGTACGCGCCGCTCCACGCCGGCCTTGGCCGCTAGGCGCGGCAGCAGATGGCGGACGTAGGAGGTGTCGATCCGGCTGCCGTCCAGGGTGCAGAAGACCGGGGCTCGCGCGCCGGCGCCGATCTTCTTGCGGCGGTCAAGCCACCGGGCTAACAGCGCGGCGGTCTGCTCGTCGACGCCGACCGTCCGGGACTTGTCGCCCTTGCCATGCCTGACCCGCAGGGTTCCCACGTCGAGGTCGATGTCGCGCAACTCGAGCGCGAGGGCTTCGGAGATCCGCAGGCCCGAGCGCCACAGCACCGCGATCAGTGCTCGGTTGCGAACCCGGTCGGCGCGCGGGCAGAGCTGGGCTCTCGCAAGGGAAGCCGATCGCCGCCCAGCTTCCCAGCACGAACCACTTCGGCTTTCGGCTGATGGACGAGGCGGCCGTCCGCGTCGCGCGCGAGCGTTTCCGGGCTGCCAGCATTGCCGAGACCGAGTGGCAGGACGACGGGCGGTTCGTGCGCGTGCCGGTCGCCGACCCCGACGGCTACCGCGTCGAGTTCTACGCCTACTGAAAGGCCCAGGCCCGTGTACGACCCAGCCCGTGGGTATCCGAGTGTCGTGCCGTACATCCTCTACGCGGATCCGGCGGCCGCGATCGCCTAGCTCGTCGAGGTGCTCGGACTCGAGCAGGCCCTGCGGATGGCCATGCCCGACGGCACGGTCGGGCATGCCGAGCTGACGTTGGGGATCAGGTGGTGATGATCGGCCTGGCCGGCGGCGAACGCTTCGGCACGGTTTCGAGTATCACCCTCGTCTTCGTTGAAGACGTCGACGCGACGTGCGAGCGAAGGCGTGCGAGCGGCGGATCTGTCATCGGGGAACCCGTGGATCAGCCCTGGGGTCTACGCCAAGCCGTCATCGGCGATCCGGAGGGCCAACGCTGGGAGGTCACCAAGCACCTCCGCGATGTCACGCCCGGTGCGTGGGGCGCTGAGATCGTCGGGCCGCTGCCGGGCGCAGACGGATAGAGGCGGCCGGGCTCCCACCGCCGGGTCGCCCGTCAACGGATCCGCTTGCGGTGACTGCCGCGGGTCCGCTCAACAGCCGTGCGTCAGGACTTGGTTAAGTCCCAGGACTGCACCACGCAGGCCGTTTCCTCCTGCCCGCCCGCCCTACGATAGGTAGCGAGTGCGGACACGTTGTCAGCGTCGACACCTACCCACATGCCGTAGCACCCGCGAGCCTTGGCCAACGCTGCAAGGGCAACGCTCGCGCGGAGGCGCTGAACAACGAGGGCCGTAGCACCCGCGAGCCTTGGCCAACGCTGCAAGGGCGGACGAGCTCGGCAGCGCAACCGCGCTTCCGAGCGGTGGCCACGACGCCCAGCTCGTACAAGAACATCTCGGTGCCCTTATCCGGGTGCGTGGTTTCCACGCCGGAGATCATCCCGATCACGGCTCCCGTCTGATCGTCGTACGCGAACAGCAGGTGATGGCAGGGGCTGCTGAGAAACTGCTCGGTCTCGGCGGCCTTGGGCGGCTAGTCGAAGAGCTCCCCCCTGCCTCGACCACGGCTGCGTCGATGACGCGCTCGATCCGCATGATTGCACCGTAACCCGAACGGCTCACGGGTAGTCGGTTCGGTTCGGTGCGGCGTTGACCCGCGTAGTGCTCGTCGAGTCCCCGGCTTGGCGGCCTCACGGCGTGAGCGCTCAACCGAAGGAGCGCTGCGCGGCCTCGAGGTTGGTGCCGTCGGGGTCGAGCACGTAGGCCGCGTAGGGGCCGTACGCGCGCGGGCCGGGGGCGCCGTTGTCGGTGCCGCCGGCGGCGATCGCGGCGGCATGAAATGAGTCGACCGTTTCTCGCGAGTCGGCTGTGAACGCGATGTGGACGCCGGTGCTCGCTGGCTTCTCGGCGCTCAGTGCGAGGTTCGCGAATGCGACGAGCTCCGGTGTGTCGAGCAGCAGGGGGATGCCGAGTGGCTCGAGCGCGGCGGCGTAGAACGCTCGGCTGCGCTGGAGGTCGGTCACCCGCAGGTGGACATGGTCAAAGATCACCCGGGTCCAGTCCCAACTCTGTGTGTTTGTCATGCGGGCAGGCTATCATCACGTCTCATACCCATGACGCGCTCCAATCCGCGCTGGCGCTTCGTCGGCCGTCCGTGCCTCGATTTCGCGATGACCGGCGGCCGCGGCCAGTGGGCACACTTCGAACGCCTCGGGGGTCCGCAGGACCTGCGCGAGTGGTTCGCACAGGGGCCGCTACGGCTCGACGATGTCGGCGTTGACGAGGATGAGCTGCGCGCCGCCGGTGACCTGCGCGAGGCGATCCAGCGCCTCGCGTTCGCACTGCTCGCGCAACAGCCGCTCGCCCGCGAGCACGTCGCCGTCCTCAACGCGTTCGCCGCCGCGCCGCCGATCGTCCGCGCGCTCGACGCACAGACGCAGACGCTGTCGATCACCACGCCGGTGTCCGTGGAGGCACTGCTCTCCGAGCTCGCCCGCGACGCCGTCGCCCTCGCCGCCGACCCGCAGGCGCGCGGCCGCGTCCGCCAATGCCAAAGCCCGGACTGCCAACTGCTGTTCTTTGACGATTCGCGTCCCGGCAAGCGACGCTGGTGCTCGGCCGGCCGCTGCGGTGACCGTGCACGAGCCCGCGCCTACCGCGCTCGCAGGGCAGTCCGAGATAACGACCCCGAGGAGGAAGCATGACGTCACGACCTACGGGCCTGACCAAGGACGCCGGCTGGGAAGTCGGCGTCTCGCGGACCCTGCCCACCGACCCCGGCACGATGTGGGAGTACTTGCTCTCAGAACCCGGCTTGTCGCTGTGGCTCGGCGACGGCGTGCCAGGACCGCTCGAGAAAGGCCTGCCCTTCTCGACGACCGACGGCACCACGGGCGAGATTCGCAGCCTGCGCCCCGGCGACCGCGTCCGCCTGACGTGGAAACCACCCGGACGCCAGCAGTACGCCGTCGTGCAACTCGCCCTTCGGCCCGCGCCTACTGGCTGCTCGGTGCGCTTCCACTCCGAGCGCCTAGACAGCGAAAGCGAGCGCGAGACGATGCGCTTCCACTGGCGCAAGGTCCTCGACCAGCTGGCGGTCGCGACCTCGCCCGACAACATCTGAAGCCCGTCGCCTCACCCCGTATCGGTAAAGGACCCTCCAACGGAGCGTCGCAGCGAGTGATACTCGGGGCTACCGGTCGTGTTGAGTCAGTGCAGCACGAGGGCGGCCTGTGCGGCGCCACGCAGGTCAGCGATGCGCTGGACCTCTGGCTCAAGGTCCGCGCGGGCGAGCCGCCCGAGCTTTTCGACGGTGATCTCGGCCTTCTTACCCTTGGCTTTGACGCGCCACAGACCGGCGAGCCGGCCGTCCTTGAGCACCGCGCCGGGCTCGCGACCGGGCGAAAGAGACGCTTTCGCAGTTCGACGTCCGGCGCCAGGAGCGATCGATTAGGCTTGCTTAGGAAGGGGTCGCCGGGCGGGATCAGACGGATGCCCTTCGCCTCGGGCGGTGAGTCGAGCACCGGCGCATCGTCGCTAAGCACCCAGCCCTTGTCGCTTCCCATCGCGATCTCCGAGAGCTCACCTTCGACTTGTTGCCAAAGGCGGTTGGCGTGAGGCTTTGCAACTCCAGCCCAGCCGCCGAAGTCACCGACGGCGGCGGGCCCGTAGGAGCGCAGAAAGCGCTTGACTGCCTTGGCGCCCGGCGGGGTCCGGCCTGGCCGGCCGAGCACGTAACGGCGCTGGAGTCAAGGCGCCCCCCTGCCACGACGGTCCCATAGCGCCATAGCATCGGAGCGACGTGATGGCTCTCACAACCCTTACACCACGGCGTCAAGTCGGCGCTGACCCGCTGGCGAAGCTCGTCGTGGAGCTCATTCTTGGTCAACGCGCGACCGTCGCCGAGCCCATCCGTCGTCGCCTGCGCAACTTCGTCGAGCGCGTCCGTGGGAGCGATGCCCGTCTGGACCGCCAGCTGCTGGAACTGCCGACCAAGCTGCGCCCCCAGCTCATCGTCGTCGGTCGCTACCAGCGCGCGTCCGTAGAGGCCAAGGTCCGCGGCCGTCAGCACATGAATCGCGCCCCGAATGATGTGGGCTACGACGAGTTCGCCTTGGTCAACAGCCTGCTCGTAGGTTTCACGCGTGAGATCCTCTCGGCGCGCGGCGAGCGCGAACAGGGCCGAATCTCGAGCGAAGTCAGAGGCAGGGCATGCCGCCGCTTCGGCAAGGCTTCCGGCATCGCGGTTGACGAGCCCTGACCGCGCGAGCCGGAACGCGATGACCTGCTCAGCATGCATTGGGGAGTGAGACTACCGAGCGACGGCCCCGCGTCGCCATCACGCGCTTCATCGACCCGCACCCTAGGTGCAAGCCAGTGACCGAATGCCTTCAAACGCGGGTCGACATAGCCACGAGCCGAAGGGTGAGGGTCGCCGGTGTACCGCCAGGGATCCCTTCAGTGGACGGATGAATACAGTGGTGGATCCTTCACCGGCGGAAGATCGAGCGTTCACGTAGGGGTGGAGATGAAGATGATCTCTGAGGCTGATCTCTGAGGCGACGGTGAAGCCGGCGTGGGCGTAGACGGCTTGCTCGGCCTCATGGGCCATGAGCATCAGGACTGGGACGCTGCGCTCGAGCCTCGGCGAGGTCTCACGTGGCGCGGTCCTCGCCCAAACCGCCTACGGCAAGCTCGAAGTCGGAATCCGTGAGGGCGTCGCGGCCTGGCTGGATCTCAACACGCACTGGGGCAACGTGCAGCACAACCTGGACGCCACTGAGCACCCCGAACCGAGCGAAGACGCGAGCGAAGACGCGGTCGAGGTGCGCGCTCGCAGCGGGTTCGGCGACATCACCGTCCGTCGCGCCCAGCGATTGACAACGACGGCGTAGGCCCAAGCGATGACCGCCTCCACCTGCTGATCGGCGGCTTCACCGAAGCCGACCTGCGCCATCTCGACGGCCGCGCAACGGTCAGGACCTGGCAGGCGCGTGGCTTGGCTGCTCCGGCACGTCGATCGAGATCAGCTCGCGGGCTTCGTGGTCGACCTGCAGCGTTACGTGCTCGATCTGGAAGCGCTCATGCAGCAGCGTCGTCAGCGAGCGGCGCACGCCGTGGCAGTCTTCGTGGTCGCTCTGCACCAGGACGTGAGCAGACAGCGCGGGAAAGCCCGAGGTTACCTCCCAGACGTGGAGGTCGTGAATCTCTACGACGCCGGGGTGGCTGGCCAGCGCGTGCCCGATCCGGTCGGGGTCGAAGCCTCGTGGGGCGGCCTCGAGGAAGATCCGCGCGGAGGCTTTCACCAGTCCGCAGCCCGAATGGAGCATCAGGCCGGCGATCAGCAGCGAGACGATCGAGTCCGCGCGGTCAAAGCCGGTGAGCAGGATGACGCCCGCGGCGATCGCGGTACCGATGAACGCGTACAGGTCGGTGAGTAGGTGCTGGAAGGACCCTTCGACGTTGAGGCTCTGCCGGTTGGCCTTGGCAAGCATCCAGGTCGCGGCGATGTTGACCGCGACGCCGGCGAGCGCGACGGCCAGGATCAGTCCCGCCCGCACGACCGGGGGGTCGAACAGGCGGCGGATGCCCTCGTAGGCGATGAAGGCGGCGAGGATCAGCAGGGTGACGCCGTTGGCTTGGGCGGAGAGGATCTCGACGCGCTTCAGGCCGTAGGTCATCGCACCCTTCGCGGGGCGTAGGGCGAGGCGTGCCGCGACCAGTGAGAGGCCGATCGCGGCGGCGTCGGTCAGCATGTGACCGGCGTCTGAGAGCAGCGCGAGCGAGTGAGCGAGGATGCCCACGACGACCTCGATCGCCATGAAACCGAGGATCAGGCCGAGGGCGATGCTGAGCTTCCCGGCGTCGGCGTCCGCGGAGAGACCGTGGCAGTGCCCGCCGTGCCCCGCCCCCCCGTGGGAGTACCCGCCCTGGTCGGGCTCGTGCTCGTGTGTCATCGTCTTTGCACCAGCGTATTGTCAGTCATCCTGTCCCTTCCCTCGTCAGTCGCTGTCGTCGGCCATGTGGAGTGGGTCGAGTTCCTGCGCGTCGCGCGCGTCCCCGCCAGCGGAGAGATCGTCCACGCCCGCGGGGGCTTCGCCGAGCCCGCGGGGGGCGGCGGGGTGGCCGCGGTGGCGCTCGCCCGGCTCGCGGGCCGGGCGACTCTGTACACCGCGCTCGGGGACGACGCGCTCGGCCACCGCTGCGCGGAGGAGCTCGAGCGCCGCGGCGTCCGCGTCGAAGCTGTGTGGCGAGAGAAGCCCCAGCGGCGCGCGGTGACGTTCCTCGATGACGCCGGCGAGCGCACGATAACCGTGATCGGGGAGCGCGTGGCGCCGGCAGCCGCAGACGCGCTGCGCTGGGAGGAGCTCGGAGCTTGTGACGCCGTCTTCGCGACCGCCGGCGATGCTGAGGCGCTGCGCGCTGCGCGCTGCGCGCGAGTGCTCGTCGCGACACCGCGGATCGGCCCGTCGCTGATTGAATCGGCAGTAGAGCTCGACGCCCTCGTGCACAGCACCACCGACGCCGGGGAGCGCTACGCACCGGGGGATCTGCATCCGCCCCCACGGCTCGTCGTCGGCACGGCGGGTGCCGCCGGGGGCACCTACACCCACGCCGAGGGTGTCAGCGGCGCCTGGCAGGCGACAGAGCTCCCCGGCGCGGTCGCAGACGCCTACGGCGCCGGGGACTCCTTCGCCGCCGGGCTCACGTTCGGGTTGGCAGCGGGGCTCTCAGTCGATGACGCCGTGGAGCTCGCGGCGCGCTGCGGCGCCGCCTGCGTGAGCGGTGCGGGCCCCTACGGCGCACAGCTCGACCCAGCGGTCCTCGCTTCACTGCTGCGCGCAAGCGGTTAGGAGCGACGTGAGCGCGCCGGCGATCATGGTTCGGAGGACGCTGCCCGCCCAGCTCGGGGCGACCGGGCTGCGCAGCGCCTCGATGCGGGCCGGGCTCGCGCTCGCGGCCTCTCGCGTCGTGGCCTGGACGGCGGCGCTGCTGGGTGGGCACGGGGCCGTGTCGGCTCCGTTTCAGCGCTGGGACGCACTTCATCTGCTCAGCATCGCGACTTACGGCTATCCGCCGCACGACGGCCAGCAGTGGTCGTTCTTTCCCCTTTATCCGCTGCTGGCGCGCTCGGTCTGGATCGGTGCCGCGATCTCGATCGCCGCCTTCTGGGCGGCGCTCGTAGTCATCGAAATGATCGGAGAGCAGGAGCTCGGCCCCGCGATCGGGCGCCGCGCTGTGTGGATTGCGGCCTTCTTCCCGGCCTCCCTGTTCCTGACCGCGTACTACACCGACGGGCTATTTCTCCTGCTCTCGGCGGCGGCCGTGCTCGCCGCCCGCCGCGATCGCCCCGGCCTCGCTGTCGTGCTCGGCTTCGCCGCGGCCGCTACGCGGAGCGTGGGAGCTGCACTGGCGGTGCCCCTGTTCCTCATGAGCAGCCGATCGATCCGGGCAAGGCTGCTGGCGGGCGCCGGTCCGCTGCTCGGGACGGCAGCCTTTCTTGGCTACGCCTACGCGCGAGCCGGGGATGCGCTCGCCCCGATCCACGCCGAGCGGACGTGGGGGCGGATGTTTCACGGGCCGTTCGCCGCGATCCTGCCCGCCGCCCGCGACGCCTTCCGGGCGCTGGTGGGCGCACCGCACCCCGCCTGGACCTTCGAGCCCGGCTGGCTGCGGGTCGTTCAGTTCTCCTCTCTCGTCCTGGCAGTGGTAATCCTCGTATGGACGCTGCGGCGCCTGGCGCTCGGCTACGGCGCCTACCTGCTGGTTGGACTCGCGCTGCCGCTCAGCACGTTCTGGCCCGCCCACCCCCTGATGTCATTCGTACGCTTCCTCGCCGTCCTCTTCCCGATCTTCCTGGCCCTCGGCGCAGTCGCCGGGCGCTGGAGGTTCAGCGCGATCCTGCTCTCCAGCGCCGCCCTGCTCGCGATCTTCTCGTGGCTCTTCGGGGCGGGAATGTGGGCGGGGTGAGGCCAGGTCTCGCCTGCACGACAGGCAGCAGCCTGCGCCCGAGGACCGGAAGCTGAGGGTGCCCGAGTAGGCCAGCACCGACCCCCGCGTCCTCGGCGAGTCGCTTGTAGCTCTAGCCCTCCGTCGTCGCTCAGCGCCGGCGCGTCCTGGCAACCTGCAACCGTCCCGTCGACGATCGGCGGATTCTGGCAGTTTCGCGCCGGGGGCCCAGCTGATGGGCGGCGCGCTGCGCGGGTCGCGGTGCGCCAGCCCCCGTTGCTATAACCGGACCTTCGCAAGCTCGCACCCGGATTGGGAGGACAGCGTCGTGAAGATATATGAACCGCCGGCCAGCACGGGGGCCGAGACGATCAAGCGTTACGGGGAGCTCGCTGACCGCGGTGGCGATGCCGAGGTCGCTGCGCAGGCATGGACCAAAGCGGGGTTTGACGACGAGACCACCGCTAAATGGCTCGAGTCGCGCTGCTTCGATCCGGGGGCCGCGCGCGCGCTCGCCGAGCTTGGCGTGACGCCCGGGCAGGCGGGCGCACGCACCCGCGACGGCCCCGGTAACTACATCGACACGATCGGCCACAAGGTGGCCAATGGCGATCTGACCGCTCGCCAAGGCGCCGCCCGTTGCCTGTCGAGCCGATGAGTCCAAGCGCGGAAGCGGCCCCCGTCGAGCCCCGAGCGGCCCGCGTCTGAGTCCCGGACGGCCCGCGTGATACCCGGGCGGCCCGCGTCTGAGCCCTGGGCGGCCCGCGTGGCGCCTTTTGAGCCCGAGCCGACCGGGGGGGACTGACTCCTCACTCGATCCCCAGCCGGTCGAGCAGGCGCTCGTCGGCTCGCCAGTGCCGGCGCACGCGGACCGACAGCTCTAGATGCACGCGGACGCCGACGCCGAGGTGGCGCTCGATTGACCGCCGGGCGCCAATTCCAATCGCCTTGACCATCTTGCCGCCGGCGCCGATCAGGATCCCCTTCTGGGATTCGGTCTCCACCAGGATCACCGACTCGACCCGGACCAGGTCACCGCGGCTGCGGTCCACCGACTCCACCTCCACCTCCACGGCGTGGGGAACTTCGTCCCGGGTGCGCGCCAGCACCTGCTCGCGAACCAATTCGGCCAACAGCGCGTACTCGGGCTGATCGGAGTGCTCCTGCGCCGGGAAATAGAACGGGCCGGCCGGCAGCAGCGAGACGAGGTGATCGACCAGCGCCGCGACGCCCGAGCCGGTGCGCGCGGAGAGCGGGAAGATCTGATCGGCAACCGCCAGCTCAGCGGCCCCTTGGAGCGCCTGCGCCACCTTAGCTTCCGGCGCGCGGTCGATCTTGTTGACCGCTATGGCGACCGGGATCGCAGCGCAGCGCAGCAGTGCCGCAATGAAGCGGTCTCCCGGCCCGACCCCCTGCTGCGCGTTGATGACCAGCAGACAGCCGTCGGCGTCGGCCAGCTCGCGCTCGACGCGCCGCTGCATCCGCTCGGTGAGCGCGTCGCGGGGGCGCTGGACTCCGGGTAGATCGACCAGTACGAGCTGCCAATCCGCCTCTGTGGCGACCGCGCGAATCGCCCGCCGTGTGGTCTGGGGCTTGTCGGAGACGATCGCCACCTTGGCACCCACGATCGCGTTGGCCAGCGTCGATTTGCCGACGTTCGGGCGCCCCGCGAGCGCGACGAAGCCCGATCGCGTGGGCTGGACGCCGGAGGGCTCCCATTGGGAGGCCGGGCGCCCCGGCTGGGCGCCCGGCCGCGCCGGGTGGGCCCCGGCCTTCAACGCACCCAGCGCATCAGCTCGGCTCCGAGGGCGAGCATCTCACCGTCATCGCGCTCGTGATCCATGCCGCTGAGGTGCAGCGCTCCGTGCACCACGGCTTCGCGCAGGTCCTCCGTGTGGGCAGGGCAGATCACGATGTCACCCACCTCCCGAGGACCGGCACAGGGCCCGTTCTCGTCGACGCCGAACGACAGCACATCGGTCGGGGCATCGACGCCTCGATGGTCGCGGTTCAGGTCGCGGATCCGGTCCTCGCCGACGAGCTCGATCGCGACGTGACCGTCCTCGATGCCGCTCGATGACAACGCCAGCGCACATAGCTGCTCGAGCTCGAAGGCGGTCGGCCCGTCGTCATCGTAAAGCGCGTCCGCCCCCGCCCCCGCCCCCGCGCTCGCCTCGGCCGCGGCCGCGTCGATCCCGATCACCTCGATCTCGAGCACTTGGCAAACCGGCCTGAACGAACCCGGGGCTCAGGCTCGCTTGCGCGGACGCAGCTCGGGGGCCATCCGCTGCGCGTTCTCGTTGTAGGCCGCGACGATCCGCCGCACGAGCTTGTGGCGAACGACGTCCTCCTCGCTGAAGCGGACGAACTCGATCCCTTCGACTTCATCAAGGATCTCCGACACCACCACCAGCCCCGAATCGTTCTCGCGCGGGAGGTCGATCTGAGTGATGTCGCCGGTCACGACCACCTTCGAGTTGAAGCCCAGGCGCGTCAGGAACATCTTCATCTGCTCGGGGCTGGTGTTCTGCGCCTCGTCGAGGATGATGAAGCTGTCGTTGAGCGTGCGGCCCCGCATGAACGCCAGCGGCGCCACCTCGATCACGCCGCGCTCGAGGTGCGCCGAGACCCGCTCGGGCTCGAGCATGTCGTGCAGCGCGTCGAACAGCGGGCGCAGGTAGGGGTCGACCTTCGCCATCAGGTCGCCGGGTAGGAAGCCCAGGCGCTCGCCGGCCTCGACCGCGGGGCGGGTGAGGATGATCCGGTTGACCTCACGACGGCTGAGCGCAGCGGCAGCCAGCGCCACCGCGAGAAAAGTCTTTCCGGTTCCGGCGGGACCGATCCCGAACGTGATCGTGTTGTTGCGGATCGAGTCGACGTAGCGCTTCTGGTTGACGGTCTTGGGCGCGACCTTGGTGGCGCGATGGCGCCAGACGACGTCCTCCAGGATCCGCGCCGGCGACTCGTGCTCGTCGAGCGCGCGGGTGACCGCCTCGATCGTCCCCGGCGCGATCTCGTGACCCTGTCCGATCAGGTCCACAAGATTGTGAACCACCTCCACCGCTGCATCGACGGCCGGCGCCTCGCCTTCGAGCGTGAGGACGTTGCCGCGCAGGTAGACCTCGCAATCCAGATGTCCCTCGAGCGTGCGCAGGACCGCGTCCGCCGAGCCCGCGAGCTCCGCAGCCACGCTGTTCTCGAGCTCGACCTGCCTACGCACGAAGTGCCTCGCGCACGCGCGCGGACGCCCGCTTGCCGTCGGCGCGACCACCCGAGCGGGCCATGACCGCCTTCATCACCCGCCCCATGTCCTTGGGATCGGCGGCACCGGTCTGAGCGATCGCGGCGGTGACGATCGCGTCGAGCTCGGCATCGCCGAGCTCGGCAGGGAGGTAGTGCTCGATCAACCTCGCTTCGGAATCCTCCTGCTCGGCGAGCGCGGTCCGGCCACCGGCACGAAACTGCTCGGCTGCCTCGAGCCGGCGCTTGCGCTCGCGGCGCAGCACGACGAGCTCGTCGCCTTCGCCCTCCTTGGTGGCCTTCTGCAGCTCTGAAAGGACCAGGCGCAGTGCCCCGACGCGATCCTTCTCACGCGACTTCATCGCGCTGATCATGTCCGTATGAACCTGGTCGGTGACGGTCACGCTCCCAGGATACCCGCGCGCCGTACGAAAGCCCCCAGGCCCCCAGTCCGCCCTCATACCTCGTCCGCGGTCAGTGCGCCCGTCCGCGGTAGGGCGCGCCCGGAGTAGCGCGCGCCGGGACCTGCTTCAACGCCATAGTCCACTCGCGACCGGCGGACCGAACCGCTCCACCGGAACCCTCGCCAGCCACGGTGTCCTCGAGACGGTTGACGGCGAGAGGAGAGGAGGCTCGCACGCAAATCCAGCCCGGGGCTTGGGCCTTGGGATGGCAAAGTCCAGCAGCAGTCCACCGACGGTCACGCCGATCGCGAGCGGGTTGGGCAACTTGGTTCACCTCCTTGGCGACTTCCCGGATCGTATTGTGGAGCATGGGCGACCGCGAGGCTCCCGTCATCGGCCAGATGGCCAAGATTCGCCATCTGGCCGCTGTCCACGAGGGTGGGCTTGGGAGCGCACTCATTTGGCACTCATTTGGCGATGCCGGCCCGCGGGCCGGCATCACTCCGGGCTCCCAGGGGCCCGCGCTCCAGCAAGAGCGCCGCCCACTCGCCACTCGTGCGGCGCGCGGACTCGGTGAGGCCTTGCGCCGCGAACGCCTCCGCGACCCGATCCGCCTCGTGCGTGAGCAGACCGCTTGCGATCACCCGGGCTGGGAGCGCCCGGGCGAGGAGCCCATGAGCTGGAAGCGCCGCAGCTGCGATCGCCGCGGCTGGGAGCGCTGAGGCTGGGAGCGCCGGCTGGTCGCCCAGGCGCGCGGCCCACTCGAGCAGGAGCGGCGCGAGCAGGTTCGCCGCCACGGTGCCGGCGCCCAGCCCGTGCTCGATCCGCTCGGTCCGCAGATCGAAGCGGCGCACGTCGAGCGCGACGCCGTTGACCTGCGCGTTGGCGCGCGTCGCCTGGACGCTCGCGGGATCGTTGTCGAGCGCGAGCACTGGCGAGAAGCCGAGCCGTGCGGCCGCGATCCCCAGCACCCCCGACCCGCAGCCGAGGTCCAGGAACGCGCCGCCGGCCGGCCGGCTCAGCATCAGCTCCAGGCACAGTCGCGTGGTCGCATGGGCCCCGGTCCCAAATGCCTGTCCGGGGTCGATCACGATCTCGATCGCCGTATCGCCCGGAGGCTCCCACGGCGGGCGGACTGTGAGCGCGTCGCCGAGCACGACCGGCTTGTGAAAGGCGCGCCAGCGCTGCGCCCAGTCCTCGGCGACCTCACGCGTGCTGATCTCCACCAGCGCCCCGCCGGCTGCCGCCTTGCAGTCCGGCAGCGCGGGCAGCTCGCCCGGAGATCCGTACACCGCGTACTCGACGACCGCGCCAAGATCGACCTCCTCGACGCCGCTCGGCGCCAGCTCCAGCAGCTCGGCGAGCACGAGCTCCGCCTGCTCGCGCCGGACGCGGATCGCGAGCCGGAGCATGTTCTCAGTTGCCTCGTGCGGCGTCGCCGGTCCGGTCTGCCAGCCGGGGCCGGCGTCGACCGCCCGCGGGAAGCTAGCCGCCGAACGCCCGCCTGAGCTTGCCGAACACGCCCTCTTCGGTACGCAGGTTCTCCGCGGACATCGTCTCGGCCAAGCGCTCCAGCAGCTCACGCTGCTCGCGGCGCAGCCGGCGCGGAACCACGACGTTGACGACCACCCGCAGGTCACCTATGTGCCGGCCCCGCAGGGCCGGCATCCCGCGCCCGCGCACGAGCAGCGTCTCGTGGGGCTGGGTTCCAGCCGGGACTTCGAGCTCCACCGGCCCATCTAGGGTCGGAACTTCCACGGTGGCACCGAGGGCTGCCCGGGGCGCGGCCACGTCCACCGCGGTCACGAGATCGTCGCCCTCACGCACGAAGCGGGGATCCTCGCGGACTCCGATCAGAACGTATAGATCGCCAGTAGGAGCGCCGTGCTCGCCCGCATGGCCGCGCCCCGTGATCCGCAGCCGCTGCCCGTCGGCGATCCCCGCGGGGACGTCGACGGCGGCCTTCGCACGCTCCACCTTGCGTCCCTGCCCCTTGCAGACCCGGCAGGGATCGCGCGCGACACGGCCCTCCCCGCCACATACATCGCAGACGACGGCCCGCACCATCTGGCCAAACGGTGTTTGCGAGACCGCGCGGAGCTGGCCCGCGCCCTGGCAGCGCTGGCAGGTCTCGATCGGGGTGCCCGGCTCGGCGCCATTGCCCCGGCAGTGCTCGCAGCGGGCGATCGTCTCGTAGGAGACCTCGATGCTCGCGCCGCGCGCGGCCTGCACGAGGTCGATCTCCGCGTTGGCGGCGACATCGCCCCCCTGAGCCGCGCCGCCCGGCCGCCCACCCCCTCCGAAGGCGCCGCCGAAGAACGCCTCGAAGATGTCCGAGACCGACCCGAAGCCCTCGAAGTTCGGCGCGTAGCCGCCGCTGCGCAGCCCTTCGTGCCCGTAGCGGTCGTAGGTTGCCCGCCGGTCACGGTCCGATAAGACCTCGTATGCCTCCGCGGCCTGCTTGAACTTACCCTCGGCGGCCGGGTCGTGGCTGTTGACGTCCGGGTGCAGCTCGCGCGCCAGGCGCCGGAACGCCTTCTTGATCTCCGCGTCCTGGGCGTCGCGGGAGACGCCGAGCACGTCGTAGTAGTCGCGGGGCATCTGTGAGGCGCTCACCGATGCACGCTCAACGCTCGTCGTAGACGTCGGCGATGAAGCACGAGAGCTGGGCGGCTGCTTCCTTGACCGTGCGCATCACGCGGTGGTAGTCCATCCGCAGCGGCCCGATCACCGACACGGTGCCAAGGGCGCGCTGGGGCAACCCGTACCCGGCGGCCACGAGCGCGAGCGTACGCAACGCCGGTGCCTCGTTCTCGGCGCCGATCCGCACCAGCACCTCACGCTGTGAGAGCGTCGCGCGCAGGATCCCGAGCAGCGCCACGCGCCGCTCGAGCATGTCCATCAGCGCATTGAGCTCGGAGGCCTCGCCGAAGCGCTCGCCCCGCAAGAGCCGTGCGGTGCCCTCAACGTACAGCGTCACCTGGGCGCCCGCCTCGAGCTCGGTGAAGACTGGCGCGAGCGCGCCCAGGAAGCGCGCCTCGGTGCTCGAGAGCGAGGAGTCGTGAAGGCGCTGATGGAGCATCCGGGCGCCCAGGCCGAGACCGACCAGTCGCTCGTTGAGGTAGCTCGCGGCCCATTGCGCGAGTCCCGGATCCACGGGCCCCGCGAAGGTGAAGAGCCGCTTCGATACCCCGCCGGTGGAGGTGATCACGACGACCATCACCACCTGAGGCTGGAGCCCGAGCACTTCGATGTGGCGAATCGACGAGGTCTCGATCGGAGGTGCGGTGACGATCGTCAGCAGATTGGTGATCTGCGACAGCGTCTCGGTCGTCACCCGCATCGCTTCGTCGAGCTCACGCGCGACGAGTGACAGCGACAGTCGCGGGCCGGTGTCGTGCTCCGGCAGAAGGCGGTCCACGAAGTAGCGGTAGCCGGCCTCGGTTGGAATCCTGCCCGCCGAGGTGTACGGGTGCGCGAGCAGGCCGAGGTCCTCCAAGCTCGCGAGCTCGTGGCGGACAGTGGAGGGACCCCACTCCACCCCGGCAGAGAGCGCCCTCGAGCTCACTGGCGCGCCAGCCTCGAGGTACTCCTCGACGACCTTGCGCAGCACGAGCTCCTGGCGGTCAGACAACACATGGCTGATTGTAGGTCGGAGCTTCGACGTGCCCGAAGGCTCGTCGGGGCCGCCCGGCTCAAAGGCGCCTTGCCTGCTCGGCCGCCTGAAGGTCGGTCGCGACCCGGCCAGCGCCTCCCTCGGCTACCTGCGAATTTCCGCCTCTGCGCTGCGGATGATCCGCTTGCCTGACTGCGTCGCTTCGGACTCGACGAGCGCCGTCTCGCCCTTGAGCTCGACCACGGCGCCCTTGACGACAATCGCCTCCCCGAGCTTGCCCATGCCGCGGAACTGCACCGAGAGCCGCGCCAGCTTGTCAGGTCCACCCGCGGCCTCGGTGTGCGCGCGGGCGACCTGGGCCATCGTCCAAAGGCCGTGGAGGATCCGCCCCGGCAAGCCCACCTGCCTGGCGAACTCCTCGTCGATGTGGATCGGGTTGAAGTCCCCCGAGGCTCCCGCGTAGCGGATTGTCACGTAGGCGTCGGGCGTGACCTCGAGCTCGATCTCCGCGCCCTGCTCGAGGCTCACCGAAGTCCTCCGCGGAAGCCCACCGCACTGGCCGTGCAGATCATTGGGAGGGGCTCCTGACGATCTGCGTCCAGGTCCCCGTGCAGACCCACTCGCCGCGCTGGTTCTCGGACACCAACTCGAAGACGTAGAAGCCCATTCCACCTCGATCCGAGACATCCTTGACGGTCGCGGTGGTCGCGATCTCGTCGCCCGCGATGACCAGCGGGCCCCAGCGGAGCTCCTGGCTGCCGTGGACCATCATCGCGAGGTCGATCGCGAGCTCGGGATCGAACAACCCGAGGTGCAGCGACGGCACCGAGTAGACGACGGCGAACATCGGGGGCGCGACGAGATCCTCGTAGCCCGCGCCGCGAGCCGCCTCCAGCTCGAAGTGAAGCGGGTTGGTCTCTCCCACGGCGGCTGCATATTCCCGTACCTTCTCGCGCCCGACCGCATACGTCGTGGCCGGGTAGGACTTGCCGACCGATCGGGTGTCCAGAGACATCGGCGCGGTACGATACCCGGACCCGCTGCTCGAAGCCCAGCGTACTGAAATGAGCGAAAGCCTGGACGAGTAGGTTGTAGAGCGTCCGACACCGCTACGAGCTCATCCTCGGGGTCCACCTGGTGGACCCCAGCTCCGGGCTTTCGTCACCAAGCAGCCGAGGTCGGCGTCGACCGGCTCCGGGACGGAATCGCGCAGATCGAGGCAGTTCACGAGGAGTTTAGGGCCGATTCATGTGCATCCCCCAGACTCGTCTCCGCGACGTACCTCATAGCAGCACCTCCTCCCCAGAAGTGCAAAGCTGGCCCGCCTGCGAGCGGGCCGGTTTTGTTTAAGCGGAAAATCACTTCCATCCCCGCTACCGCCGCTCGCACGCTCGATAGAGCAAAGCTCCACGCTCGTCGGCCGCGCCGGCCGCGGGCTCTCACGCTCAGGGGTGCGCCGGACACGCCGGTCCCGGCGAGGGCTTCCAGCGCAATCCTGCGCCCCCAGCGCCATCCTCCCCCCAGAATGGTGAAGCCGGCCCCGGGGGGCCGGCTTCATCTCTCCTCTCCAAACCGCCAGGCGGACTCTGGGAGCCCCTACTCGGCGCCTGCAGTCAACGAGAGTCAATGTAACGAATGATGCGAGCGCGTGCGCGCTGCCTCCCCGCGGCCGGCCACACGCACGCCGCCCGCAGCCCGCAAATCCGCGTCCCGCAGCAACCCGCCGGCCACGCGCACGCCTTCCGCAGCCCCCCCGGCCGCTACCGGGTCGCGGCCGCCGGGCGCTGCCTGATCCGGACTGCCTCGATCCTGTTCTGGCGCACCGACTCGACGCGGATCGAGTATCCGTCGGCGGCGACCGTATCGCCGGGTCGGGGCAACCTTCCAAGCTCGGCGAACACGAACCCACCCACCGAGTTGAAGGCATCGGTGTCGACAGGCAGCCGCAACCCGTAGTCGTCGAGATCGGTGACCGCGACGTGACCGCGGACGAACCAGTCTCCGTTGGCCAGGCGGCGGACCGCCCCGCCCGTAGGGTCGGTTTCGTCGGTGATCTCGCCAACGACCTCCTCGATGATGTCCTCGGTCGTGACGATGCCGGCGGTGCGTCCGTACTCGTCGATCACAATCGCCAGCTCGGTGCGCTCGCGCTGGAGATCGGCCAGCAGATCGTCGAGCGGCTTGGTCTCGGGGACGAGAGGTGCTGCGCGGACGAGCGCGTCGAACCGAGCCTCGTACCCCTTGGACATCATCAATTTTACGAGCTGATTGACGTGGACGATCCCCTTGACGCGGTCTTGGTTCTCGTCCTCGGTCACGACCAGGCGCGAGTGACCCGTGGACACGCACCGCCGCAGGGCATCCTGCACGCTCTCGGCGACATCGACGGTCACCACCGCCGGGATTGGCGTCATCACCTGCCGCGCTTCCTGCTCGTGGAGGTGAAAGACGCCGGTGAGCATGCTCGCCTCCCCCGCGTCGAGCTGTCCTCCGGTGTGGGACTCGGCGATGATTCGCTTGAGCTCGTCCGGAGTGCCCCCCTCGGGCTCGGCGTTGGGGTCGGTCCCGAGCATGCGCAGGATCGAGTGCGAGGATCCCTGCAGCGCGACGATGAACGGATGAAAGAGAAGCCGCGAGAACCGCAACGGTCGCGCGAGCCGCCGCGCCAGGCCCTCCGCGTGCTGGATGGCATACAGCTTGGGGACGATCTCGCCGATCGTGCTCTGGGCGCTGGTGATCAGCACGTAGGAGATGATCACGGCGATCGCCACCGCCGACGTGTGTCCCAGTGCCCCCCCGAGCAGGGGCTCGAGCAGGTGTGCGATCGCGGGCTCGCCGAGTGCACCGATACCGATCGACGCCATCGTGATGCCGACCTGGCACGCGGAGATGTAGTCGCCGATCTCGTCGAGCTGGGTGAGTGCGAGCCGTGCTCCCCGTGCTCCCTCCTCGGCGAGCGCCTGCAGGCGCGCGGGCCGTGAGCGCACGAGCGCGTACTCCGCGATCACGAAGAAGGCGTTCACCAGGACCAGCAGTCCGGTGAGGACTACGAGCAGCGCCTTCACTGGCTCTTTCGCGCGGCGTAGCCCTCCACCCGCGCGCCGCTACCGCTTAAGGGTTTGTCGTCGTTCATCAAGCGACGCCAGACACGCTATCAGCAGCGGAGTCCGGGGTCGGCGAGCCGGGGCACGCCGGCCTTCAGCTAGGCCAGCTCGTCCAGTCGCTTGGCCAGCTCGAAGTCGGCGCTGGTCAAACCCCCCGCGGCGTGGTCGGTCATCGACAGCCTCACGTGGTTGTATCCATGAACGAAGATGTCAGGATGATGGTTGGCCTCCTCGGCGGCCTGCGCCACCCGGTTGACGAACGCGATCGCAGCCGCGAAGTCCTCGAGCTTCCAGTGGCGCACGATCTCTTCGCCGTCGCGAGCCCACTCACTGCCCTCGAGGCGCTCGCCGATCTCGTCGTCGGTCAGTCGCTGTGCCATATCGTTCTCCTTTGCTCATGCGAATCGTCAGCCTGATTCCCTCCGCGACCGAGATGCTGTTCGCACTCGGGCTCGGACCCGACCTTATCGCCGTGACGCACGAATGCGATTACCCCCCCGCATTACTGGATCTGGGCCTGCCGAAGGTCACGCGCGATACCCTCCCGCCGGGCCTGAGCGCCGCACAGATCGACGCGGCCGTGAAGGAGCGCACGCTGGCGGGCGACTCGATCTACGAGCTCGACGCCGAGCTGTTGCACGACTTGGCACCCGACCTGATCGTAACCCAGGCGCTGTGCTCGGTCTGCGCGGTCTCCTACGACGACGTGCGAGCGCTCGCGCAGGAGCTCGAGAGTCACCCGCGGGTGATCTCCTTGGACCCGCGGACGGTGGGCGAGGTGCTCGGGGACGCGCGCACGCTGGCACAGGCCACCGATCGCAAGGAGGCGGCGGTCCAGCTCGTGCGTGACGCGTCCGCTCGAATCGACAGAGTACGGCTGGCGGTCCGTGGGGCCCGGCGCCCACGGGTCGCGGCGCTCGAGTGGCTCGATCCCCCGTTTGCCGCCGGGCACTGGACCCCGCAGCTCATCGACTACGCCGGCGGGGAGGACGTACTCGGATTCGCCGGCGAGCACTCCGAGCAGCGCACCTGGGAGGAGGTCGCCGCCGCCCAGCCGGACATCGTGATCGTGATGCCGTGCGGCTACGACGCCCAGATCGCCCACCGCGAGGCGGAGATGCACCGCGACGAGCTGGCGGCGCTCGGTGCCGGGGAGGTGGTGGCGGTCGATGCCTCCGCGTACTTCTCGCGCCCGGGACCGCGGATCGTCGACGGCGCCGAGCTGCTGGCGGCGATCCTGCACCCCGGGCTCGTGCCGGACCCTCCGGGCGAGGTGCTGACGGTGGAGCTCTGAGCGCGCGGAGGATCCTCTTCGTCCACTCCTCGAGTGGACGCTACGGCGCCGACCGCCAGCTATATCTGATCGCGACGGGGCTGGAGCGCGGTCGCTACGAGCCACTCGTCGTGCTCCCCGCTCGTGGCGAGCTCGGCGCTGATCTGCGAGCAGCCGGGGTCGAGGTGATCGTGGCACCGGTGAGCGTGATCCGCCGCGGACTCGTCAATCCGCGGGGACTCGCATCGCTCGCCTCGGCGGCCAGTCACGATGCTGTCGAGCTGCGGAGACTGATCCGCACGCGCGGGATCGCACTCGTCCATTCAAACACGTCGGTCGTGCTGGGAGGCGCGATCGCCGCGGCGCTTGCGCGCGTGCCCCATGTGTGGCACGTACGCGAGATCTACTCGCGCTTCGGCCGCACGTGGCCCGTCTATCGGCGCCTGCTAGGCAGCGCCAGCGCGCTGCCGTGCGTCTCCCGCGCCACCGCCGCCCAGTTTCCCGCTTGCGATCGCGTCCGCGTGATCTGCGACGGGCTGGCGGTCGATCGCGCCCCAGTGGCGCGCGCGCAGGCTCGCCGGGTGCTCGGCCTCGATCCGGACATCCCGGCGATCGCGGTTCTTGGCCGGGTCTCCGATTGGAAGGGCCAGGATGTGCTCGTGCGCGCGCTCGCGCACGAGCTCTTGCATGATCGGGGCACGATCGGGCTGATCGCGGGCGATCCATGGCCGGGGGCGCAAGACAGGCTCGCCAGCGTACTGGCGCTCGCCGCCGAGCTCGGAGTCGGCGATCGTCTGCGCCTGCTCGGCTTCCGCGCGGACGTGGAGACCGTCTACAGCGCCGCCGACATCGTCGCGGTGCCTTCCAGCGCTCCGGATCCACTACCCAATGCGGCGATCGAAGCGGCCGCGGCCGGGTGCACGGTGCTCGCCAGCGCCCACGGGGGCTTGCCCGAGATCATCCGCGACGGCCGCACCGGGCGGCTCGTGACCCCCGGTGACGCCGGCGCCTTGGCGCAGGCCGCCCGCGAGCTGCTCGATGATCCGGGCCAGCGCGCGCGGCTCGGCACGGCTGCCACACGCGATGTCCACGAGCGCTTCTCAGCCACTCGACTCTTGACGTTGATCCAAGCGTTATACGACTCGATCCTCGACGCCGCCTGATCCCGGGACGCCTGGGCGGTGCACCACACTTACAAGCCGATCCCGATCCCGTTTGGCGTCAACCCGGTGGCGCCTGCCACCGTGATCGCGCCCGCCACGCTGAGGACGGCGAGCAGCGCGCAGCCGGCAAGCGCCACGCCCCGCAGGCGCCGGCGCTCGGAAAGCTCGACGATCAACGCGCCGGAGATCAGCCCGGCAACCAGCCCGCCGAGGTGGGCTCCAATCGAGATCCCCGAGTAGGTCAGCGCGAACACGATGTTGATTGCCAGCGTGATCCCGAGCCCACTCTGCCAGATCGAGATGCCCCGTTTGCGCGCCACCACGATCAGCGCACCGAGCACCCCGAACAGCGCGCCGGAAGCGCCGACCGTGGGCGCATCGGGTTCAAAGAGGAGCGCGCCGAAGGACCCCGCGAGCAGGGATGCGAAGTAGACCGCGGCGTAGTTCAGGCGCCCGATCGCGGGCTCGAGCAGCGGGCCCATGATGTACAGGAAGACCATGTTGAAGAGGATGTGCAGCAGGCTCTCGTGCAGAAAGCCATAGCTCAACAGGCGCCAGTACTCGTGGGTCTGCCCGGTGTATCCGGGGGTATGCACGATCAAATACCCGGCCAGTGCCCCGTTCTGGTAGAGCGTGCTGTGCTGGGTACTGCCGAGCGTCCCGCCCGTGGCGATCTCCGCGAGGAACGCGATCACGTTGATCGCGATCAACGCGTTCGTGAGGGTCAGTCGCGAGGGTATGGATGGAAGCGAGCGAGCCGTCTTGACCTTGGTCCGCTCTCGCGAGCACTCCGGGCAACGCATCCCGACCGACGTCGGCGTCATGCAGTCGGGACAGATCGGGCGTCCGCACGAGGAGCACGAGACTCGGGTTTGACGCGAGGGATGCCGGTAGCAAACGTCGGTGTCCATCGACCGAACGCTAGCGGTCGGGAAGGACCCGTCGCGTCTCGGTGCCGACATCCCGGAGCATCTCCTGAGCCAGATCGAGCAGGTTGGATGACTGCCGGCTGCGCGCGTATTGATGGCGGCGCACCCGGAGCACCACCAGCGCCGTTCCCGCGCTCGCGCCCATCACAACCGCGGCCGCCGTTCGCGCCCAGGTGCGCGGGTCGCCCATCGCCGAGAGCTCCCAGGACTCGAGCTCGTCCTGGGCCAGCTCGCTGAGGTTCACGAGCGTGCGCTCGAGCCGCGCCGCCAAGCCGGCGGGCGGATCGACCGGAATCAGCGCTTCCCTCAGCAGCGCTTCGAAATCGGTTCGAGCGCCACTCATCGCGCCGTCTTTGTCCCAGCAGCGTTAGCGCCCGCACCCACGGCGCTCTCGTCGGCCTCAGCGACGATGCGCTCGAGCTGGCGGACCGCGCGATGAAGCAGGACCTTGGTCGCCCCATCAGTGCGGTCCAGGGCGCGCGCGATCTCCCGGTTGTCCATCCCGAGCGCGAAGCGCATGATCACCGCCTCGCGCCGGTCCTCCGGCAGATCGCGCACCCCGATCAGGATCGACCTCAGCTCCTCGCGTGCCTCGACAAGCGATTCGGTCGTCTGCGGCGCCGAGATCATGTCAGCGTCCTCCATCGCAGATTCGGGCTTGCGCGCCCGGTCGCGATAGAAGTTGGCCGCCAGGTTGTGGGCGATCCGGATGAGCCACGGGCGCAACGGGCGCCCGCGGGATTCGCGCAGCGCGCGCTCGAAGTGGCGGTAGGCTTGCAGGAAGGTCTGCTCGGTGACGTCTTCGGCATCATGGTGGTTGCCGATCCGGTAGTAGCTGTAGGAGTAGACGTCGCGCAGATGGGTTCGGTAGAGCTCGCTGAACCGGGCATCGAGCTCTGCCTTGGCCTTGGTGTCGCTGCTTGCGTTGGCGTTAGGTATCTCTGCGGCCACAACATGTGGAGCGTACCCGCGGTCAAGCTGCGCGGACAGCGCGCGAGTGCTCGCCACGCACGGGCTTGGTCACAGCCGTCGTGTAGAGCTCGGGCTCGATCCGTCCCTCGACGAGCGCTGCGAGGGCGTCGAGCGCCGGGGTCTGAAGGCCCGCGTCTCGCGCCACCGCCGCCAGCAGCGCCGCCGAATCTACAGCCTCGGCGACCTGACCGAGGACTGCACCGATCTCCACCGGCGAGGCGCCCCGGGCTAGCAGCTCACCGGCGCGGCGGTTACGCGAGGTAGCCGCGAGCACTGTCGCGACCAGATCCCCGGCACCGGCGAGTCCGGCAAACGTCTCGGGCCGCGCACCACGGTCCCGGGCAAGTGCGTCGACTTCGGCGAACACCTTGCCTGCCGCGGCTCCGGCGACGTTGGGCCCCGCCGACGAAGCCGCGGCGGCAGCCAGCACGGCGGCGTTCTTCGCCGCGCCCGCGAGCTCGACCCCGATCACGTCGCTGGTTATCGACACATCGAGCCGGGCGGCTGCGAACGCATCGGCAAGCTGAGCGGCGAAGGCACGCTCTGAGGAGGCGAGCACGAGCGAAGCGCCGTGATCGAGCACTTCGGCTGCGTGCGCCGGGCCGCCCAGCACGGCCACCGCGCGCGCCGCGCAGCGCTGCGCGGCAAACGTGGACGGCAGCGTCCCGAGCGGAGGCACGAGACCCTTGGAGAGGACGAGCAGACCAGCGCGGCGGGGGATGCGCTCGGCGTGCGCCGCCAGCACACCGGGCAGTGCGCGCGCAGGCACGGCCAGGCAGATGAGATCGTGTCCGCCGAGCTCGAGCTCGGCCGCGCGCACGATGCGGACCGATGCGGGAAGCTCGACCCCCGGCAGGTAGGGCGCGTTCTCTCTGCTCGCGGCCAGCGCCGCGGCCTGTTCCCGCGTACGGCAACCGAGGTCGACCTCGAAGCCGGCCCGCGCCAGGCAGACCGCGAGGCTCGTCCCCCACGTGCCGGCGCCTACGATCGCGGCGCGGCGGATCGGCGGCAAGCCCCCCAGCCACTCCCATTGGAGCATCACGCACGGCCAGATGCGGGCGGTGACGGCACGCGCGAGCGCGGGCGACGGGCTCTGCACCTGCGGGAAGCGCAGCGCCCGGCCGGCGCGGATGCGCACCTTGGCAGGCCGGATCCTCCACCCACGGCGCACGTACTCGGTGCCGATCACCGACAGCGGCACGACTGGCGCGCCGGTTGCAAGGGCGAGCCGGCCGACGCCCCGCTTGGGCTTGCTCAGCGACCCTGGCCGTATGCGCGTGCCCTCGGGGAAGATCAAGAGGATGTCCCCGCGCGCGAGGACCGCCTTCGCGGTCTTCATCGTCTCCTCGTCACCGGCACCGCGATCGACCGGGAACGCCCCGAGCACGTTGAGGATCCAATTCTGCCAGCCCTTGAACAGCTCGCTCTTGGCGATGTAGTACATCGGCCGGGGCGCCATCGTCCCGATCACGAACGGGTCCAGGAAGCTGCGGTGATTGGAGGCGAGGATCACCGCGCCCCGCGCAGGAATGTGCTCGCGCCCGATCCGGCTGTAGCGCAGGTAAAGGTGAAAGAACGGCTGCAGAACAGCGCGCGCCAACCAGTAGACGAGTCGATTGACGCCCTGCTCCCGGATGCGCCTGTGCAGCGCTTCTTGATCCATCGCACATTGGCTACCCGCCTGGCGCTTGCCCGTTACAGTTGCGCCCTTGAGCCTCGGGATCGACCGCACCCGCACGCTGAGAGGAACCGTCTGCGGCTTGATCGCCGCCGGCGTCTGGGCGCTCGGGCAGCCGCTCGACAAGCTCGTCTTCTCCAGCCGCTACGACGACATCGAGCTGCTAGGCAAGGCGCTCACGCACGGGGACGGCTGGTATCAGGCGGGGCTCGCGCTGCACATCCAGAACGGGGCCATCTTCGGCGCCGTCTACTCGAACCTGGCCCCGATCCTCCCCGTCCACCCGGCCCTGCGAGGACCGCTCGTTGCGATGGCCGAGCACCTCGCGCTCTGGCCGCTGGGCGCCGTCTGCGATCGCGTTCACCCCAGACGCGAAGAGCTCTCGCCGCTGGCAGGCAATCGTCGCGCCTTCGCGCAGGCGACTTGGCGTCATCTGGTCTTCGGAGTCGTGCTGGGCGAGCTCGAGCGGCGGCTGAATGCCGAGCCCGAGCCGGCGCCACCCCTATCCGAGGCCGAGCTCTCCGGCAACGGTCACGGGCCGCTCGAGCAGATCGTCTCGTTTGAGCCTGCCCCGTAGGGCCGGCTCATAGGGCCGGGCACCTGATGATGGGGCGGGAATGGCTTGCGTAGGGGATGAAACGGCGTGCGTGAGAGCGGCTTGCGTGGGAGCGGGAGCGAGAGCAGCTTGCGTTGGAGCGGGAGCGGCTTGCGGGTCCTGATTACCGGCGCCTCCGGATTCGCGGGCCGGCACCTGGCACTGCGGTGCGCCCGCGCAGGCGACGAGGTGATCGGCTTGTCCAGGAGCGGCCGCGTGCCCGCTGGCGCCGGCGAGGGGAGGGCGATCGACCTGCGGGACGCGGCGGCGGTTGCGGCAGCCGTCCGGGAGGCAGAACCGGAGGTCGTCTATCACCTCGCCGCGCTCAGCTCGGTGGGCCGATCGTGGGAGGACCCTGCCACGACCGTGAAGGACAACGTGAGCACCGCGGTCAACGTGCTTGAAGCGCTGGCGCTCGGAGCACCTCGAGCCAGGGTCGTCTGGGTCAGCTCATGCGAGGTCTACGGCGTGGCCGCTCGCCTGCCCATCGAGGAGAGCGCTCCGGTTGCGCCGGCCAATCCGTACGCGGTCTCGAAGGCCACCGGCGACCTGCTCGCCGGTGTCTACGCCGATGCCCGCGGCCTGGATCTCGTCCGCGCGAGGCCCTTTAACCACGCTGGTCCGGGACAGCTCCCGATCTTCATCGTCTCCTCGCTCGCCCAGCAGGCCGCCAAGGCACGGATCAAGGACGCGCGGAAGATCCGGATCGTCACCGGCAACCCCGACGCCCGGCGCGACTTCACCGACGTGCGAGACATAGCTCGTGCCTATCGCCTGCTCGCGCAGGGGCCCGAGCCCGCGGGAGCGCAGGGGCCCGAGCCGGCGGGAGCGCGGGGGGCCGAGCCGGCGGGAGCGCGGGGGGCCGAGCCGGCGATCTACAACGTCTGCTCCGGGCGATCGGTCTCGGCCGCCGAGCAGGTCAGGCTGCTGGGCGAACTGATCGCACCGATCGCAGTCGAGCACGTCGTAGACCCTGAGCGTGTGCGCGCGCGGGAGGTGATGGAGCTGCGGGGAGCACACGATCGCCTGAGCGCTGCCACCGGCTGGGAGCCCGAGATCCCGCTGCGCCAGACGATGGCCGACGCGATCGACTGGTGGGAGGCAGAGCTGGCCGGGCGCCCGGACGACTCTAAAGCGACCTGAAGACGGTGCTCTGCCCTGAGGCCGATGCTCGGCCGGTCAATGGCCCGGCGCGTGCGCTGCGCCTGAGGCCGATGCTGTGCCGGTTAGATGGGCTGGCGCGTGCGCTGCGCCGGGGGCCGGCCGATACGATCACCGGCTTCGCAGCCCCGCCCGCCTAGCTCAATTGGTAGAGCACTTCATTTGTAATGAAGGGGTTTCCGGTTCGAGTCCGGAGGCGGGCTTGGGAAGAAGTGCCTGCAAACCGGCGAAAACTGACCGTTGCAAGCTCATCCGCCGGATGCCCTGTTCGAGCCGATGGGCAACTGAGGGGCAGCGCAGGTCTCGCGAGCGGCCAGAATCGCGGTCTCCGCGTCCTGCCGCGGCTGGTCTTCCAGCTCCTCGATGACGTGCCCGTAGGTGCCGAGCGTGAGCTGGGCGCCGTGGCCGAGCTGACGGGCTACGTAGATCACGCTGCGGCCTTCGTACAGCAGGAGCGAAGCGAAGCTGTGACGCAGGTCGTACGGGCGGGCATGGTCGATCCCGGCCGCTGTGATCGCCCGAGCGAACGCCTGGCGGCGCCACGACCGATATGCCTCCTCGGTCCACGGGCCGTCATCCCGGGCGGGGATGACCAGGTCCTGTCCTTGGGCCGGCCGGATCGGAGATCCCATTCGCGCAGATCGGATGCAAGCGGGGACAACAGCCGTACTGTGCGCCCTCCGGTCTTCCCCGCCTTGATCTCGCCGATGCTTGCCCGACCGTCCCGTCGCCCACGGTGCGCGCGAGCCCGTCCAGGGCGCTCGACGCGCCCGCTGCGCGCGCCTCCTGCCGTCGCCGGGCCACGTAGGCGCGGTCATCAGGCAGACGGCCGACCACCTGGGCGACCGTGAACACCTCCAGTTCGAGCCGGGTGCAGATCACGGGCCGCGGCGGGTCGTGCTTGAAATTGAACGTTCCCGCCGGGCGAAATCCGGTAGTGGGGAAGGGGCGTACGCAACGGAGGTCAAGAGGCGTTTGAACTCTCTGTTCGCACTGTTGCGTACGGGTTATCCGGGAGGTTGGATAGCGGTTGCGGATGGAGAAGCCGCCGGCCGCGAAGACGGGCGAGCCGTAGGCGAGCTGGGATTCGTCGCCGGCGGGCGCGCCGCGCGGACCTCCCCCGGCGTGATGGCATCGATCTCGTCGGCGCGGCCTTGGAGGACCCGCTGATTACGCTCGGTCGGATGCGTCTTGTTCCTGCGGACTTCGAGCAGTTCATCGCGCGCCATTTCGGTGCGGAGGGCCGTGCGTGGCTTGATCGGCTTCCGGAGCGCATCGAGCGCTATTGCCGCGATTGGCAGCTCGAGACCGAGTGCTTCTTGCCGGGTGGTTTGATGTCGTGTTGCCTGGCTGTGCGCCTGCCCGGTGGGGAGTCGGCGGTGCTCAAGCTGAGCGGGCCGTGGACGCCGGCGGCGCTTGAGGCTGTCGCCCTGCGCCATTGGAACGGTGGGCCGGCGCCGTCTGTGCTCCGCGCCGACCACCCTGGGAATGCCCTGCTTCTCGAGCGGATCGTTCCCGGCTCGCAGTTCGGCGGCGGCGCGAGCCGTGAGGATGTCGACAGCGTCGCTCGGTTGATTATCTGGCTGCACGCGCTGGCGCTGTCCGAGGGTCACGCGCGTCGCCTTCCCCGGCTTGCGGACGTCGTCGAGCAGCAGATCGCGACCGCGGAAGCCGAGGCGAGCGCGCGCTCGCAATCCGAGGGGAAGGAGCTCCGTCCGCGGCTCGAGCGGGCGCGTCGAACAGCCGCAGACCTGCTTGAGGCGATGACCGGCGAGGAGTGCCTGCTGCACGGCGATCTCGAGAATCGGAACATCCTTCGCTGCGACAAGCGTGGTCTGGTGGCTATTGATCCGCTGCCGTGCATCGGCGATCCCGCCTACGACGCCGGCTATTGGCTTGCGTCTGCGGTCGAGCCTGATCACCGAGAGGCGACCGCCCGGGTTCTGGCCGGCTACCTCGGTGTCGATCTCGACCGGGTGACGTTGTGGGGATCGGTCGTCGCGCTCGACTGCTGAGCGACCTGCTTCCGGGCGAAGTACCTGGGGGTGTCGATCTCGATCGGTGATCTGGGCTGGGCGTCCGACCGGGTCGGCATGATGCCCGGCTCTTGATGGCCGACTCCGCTCTGATCACCCGTCCGGCCGGCGCTTGCCGGACGCAGCGTGTTGCGCTGCCGGACGGTGAGCGGACCTGGACGGTGCTCGACCGTGATCACCGTGTCGCGGAGCCTGCTGAGCAGTATCTGGAATATTTGCGGTTGCTCGGCCGGTCGCCGATCACGTTGAAATCGTACGCGCGGGCGCGGGCGTTGTGGTGGGAGTTCCTGGCCGTCTACGACCTGGTGCGGGACGGGGCGGCGGTCGAGGATTTCGGCCGGTTTCTCGGCTGGTTGCGGACCAGCGACTCGCTGGCGGTGACATCGATCGAGCGGCGACCGGCGAGGTTCAGCGAGGGCACGGTCGCGTTGCGGGTACAGGCGTTGTGCTCGTTCTACCGCTACCACCACTACAACGGCGTCGAGACCGCGTCGCGGCTCTACGAGCGGGGTGCTCCCCCGTGGCCGGGCGTATAAGCCGATGCTTGAGCACATCGCCCGGCGGCGCGGCTATGAGCGCAGCGTGGTGCGCGTGTCGCGGCCCCGGCCGGCGACCCCGCCGAGCGCCGAGCAGGTCGCTCTGATCCTCGATGCGTGCGCGCGGTGGGATCCGGTCGCGCAGGAGTGGCGGGGGTCGGTGCGTGATCGGCTGCTGTGGGCGCTGCTGGCGGAATCGGGGATGCGGCTCGGCGAGGCGCTGGCTTTGCAGCACCGCGACTGGCACACCGGCCTCGGGGACACACCGTTCGTCGAGGTCGTCCCACGCGCCGATCACCCGCACGGACTGCGTGTCAAGAACGGCGGCTTCAGGCGGATCTACATCTCTGACCCAATTCAGTGAGTAGGGCGGGGCGAGTTGCTGTCATCATGGATTTCCGGGTCGCGAGAGTTACTTTTGGTGGTGGGCCAGCTTGTCATCGTGTGACGGGGGTCGTGAGTGGTGTTCTTGTTTTTGGCGTCGGGCGCCCGCGGCGGGTACCACGGGCTGGTTTTCGACATTCCGGCGGTGGCGGTTATGGAACGCTTGAGGACTGATGGCGCGCGGGAATCCGGAGAACCTACGCAACGCAAACGCCAGGCCGCGACCCAGCGCGCACAGACCGCGCTCGACGCGCTCATCGCCAGCGGTGAGCCGATCACGTTCCGCGGGCTCGCGCAGACCGCAGGCGTGTCGATCGGCTTCCTATACCGCTACTCACTCCGCGCCCGGATCGAGCAGCTCCGCGCCGACCAGCAACGCACACCGGCCGGTCCGCGTGAGGGCGAGATCGACCAGCCGCCGTCGCAGAGCAACGTGGTGCGAGCGCTCACCGCCCAGCTCACCAATGTCAAACGCCACCACCGCGCCGAGATCGCCCGGCTCGAACCAGCGGTTGCAGCGGCCCAGGGCGAGAACCTGGAGCTGCGGCGACAACTGGGACGCACCAGTCCCGCTCCTGGGTGACCAGCCCGAGCGTCCGCGGAACGGATCGGCGCTCGGCTCTCGCTCGGTCTCCCGCCCTGGCTGCGGCTGAGGTCTGATCGCTCCGGCTTACACTCAGGTCGTGACAGCCGCGTTTGAACAGCCCCTCGTCGGCGGCCGCCAAACGCCCGGGATCGTGCGAGTCGGGAACACGGTTCGTCGCCCGCCGCACGCACGTTCTGAGTACGTCCACGAGGTCCTGCGTCATCTGGAGACGGTCGGATTCGACGGCGCGCCGCGCGTGCTCGGCTTTGACGCAGACGGGCGGGAGATGCTCAGCTACATCGACGGTGAGGTGCCCGACGGGCCTTCCGTGCGCTTCTCCGATGAGCGCCTTGCGAGCGCGGCCGTCCTGATCAGACGCTTTCACGACGCGACCGCGGGGACCACACTGGCCGGTGGTGGCGAGGTCGTGTGCCACGGAGACCTTGGCGATCACAACACGGTCTTCCAAGGCGAGATGGCGGTCGGCTTGATCGACTGGGACGACGGGGTCGCACCCGGATCGAGGCTCTGCGATTTCGCCCACGCCGCGTGGTGCTTCGCCGCCGTCGGCGAAGACGCGCTGTCCGTCCCCGATCAGGCGCGGGCGGTAGAGGTGATGTGCACGGCATACGGCTGGGAAGACCGGCACGCGATCATCGACGAGATCGCCAACAGACACCGGCGCGCGCGCAATGACCACGCCAGCCACGGCCGGCGCAAGGCCGTGAAGGTCTTCGAAGACATGATCCGCGTGATGGACCTCGCCATGCCAGATCTCAAAGCACGGCTCTAACCGACGAGCCGAGTGGTAGCCGCGGGACAGCTCCACTCGCGCTGCTGCCGCGCTCGGCTGGGGTCCGCGGCGGCGCTCACTCATCGCATCAACCCTCCAGTTCGCGCCGCAGCGCAACGAAATCCCTCCCGCGCGAGCTGCGCCCCGACAGCAGCGCCGCGAGGTCATAGATCGATCCGCCGCGACCGCACCCGAAGCAATACCACCCGCGACCGGGCTCGTTATACACGTGCAAGGCGTCCAGGCGCTCGACCTCGGCCGGCTCGACGCCCCACAGCGCACGCCGCATCGCTCGCAGAGTCGCGACGCTGACCCGCGCTACCTGCGGCGGTCGCGCCGCGGGCTTAGCTAAAGTCGGGTACGTCGGCGTCGTCATCGCCGTGCTTCTCGATCGCCCGGCCCCGCCGCCGCGCGATCGTCGTTTAGGAGGTCGTCTACGCGGCACCCGAGCGCGGCGGCAAGCGCGCGCAGGGTGCAAACGTGCGGGTCGTGGCGTCCGGACTCGGCCGCGCCGACCGCATCGCGTGAGACGCCTGCTGCGCCAGCAAGCTCGCCCTGCGTGAGGCCTGCGGCCAGGCGCAACAGGCGGGCACGGGACGGTCGAGAGCGAGAAGTCCGGTGCCGTTGAGAGACTGTGCCCGATGGGTCCATGCCCACATCGTGTAGCCGCGCGGCGGCTTGTCTTCGGACAATAAATGCGGCCCGGTGAGGAGACTCCCGACGTCCGGCACCGTGGCCGCCCTTCTTGGAGCGATCTTCCTCGGGGCGAGCTTGAGGACCACTGGGACGCGCGGCTCGACTGGACGCCGGCGCGGAACACCCGTCGAGCGCACGCGGCATTGGTCGCGCTGCGCGATCAAGCGATACCCGAAGGGGTTGTCGTCGTTGCACGCGAGGCGCTGATCAGGCGCAGGGCGGGCGAGGCGCAGCATGCCTACGACACAGCACGACGCGCGGGTGATCCGCAGACGATCGCCGAGGCCAAGCGGAAACGCGACGCGGCGGCGGCCTACTATCCCGGCGCCGAAGAGGTCGCGGACTACCTCGCCGCGGCGCTGCCCTCCCGGCCGGTCGGCGGTACGGGTGAGTGGATTGCTGCCGCGCGCCGTTGCGGCTGCCGATCGGCGGCTACGCCGCGAGATCGATCATGTGAACGAGGATCTGGGCGAAGGCATCACAAACGCAGCAGGGCACTCGTTCGCGCGCTTGCTCCGCGGATCGCCGCCGCCGCCGAGACAGCGGGGCGGAGTGTTGGCGCCCTGCTCGCCAAGCGACTGCGCGGAGAGCAGGGTGGCCCCCTTGCGCTAGGAGGGTTTGGCGAAACGATTGGCGAAACTCGGCCGCGAGGATGGCGCGTGCGAAGCTATTTGCCGTCGCAGCGGACGAGCGAGAACTGATGACGCCGGTCCATGATCGTCACGTCGAATTGCTGCATGAGGTCTGCGCGGCCCCAAAGTGCGTTCTGGCACCCGTTCACGAAGCAGGGATTGATCGGGAAGACAAGGTCGGGTATCTCGGGCACATAAGCCATGCACGGCTTGGTCGCATTCCGGAGGGTCACGCTTCCCGACCTGGGTGCCCTGCACGGTGACAAGGTCAGTGCCCGTGTAGCCCATCAATGGGGCATACCCTGCTGGGAGAACCGTGTTATCTGCCCCGGAGTCGATCAGACCGGGAATCACCCCGCTCTGACCGTTGATGCCAGTGACGCGGAGGACCAGATACGGCCGAACGCCACCCCAACCGAAGTCGCGATAGGCGACGAGGACGGGATCGGCCACGGCAGCGGCGCTACGGGCGGGTGCTACAGGACGAAGACGCCTGCCGCTCCGTCTGGAACGGGCATGAGGAGGTCGTCTTCACGATGGTCGGGGCGATCCCGCAACTCAACGGAGTCGAGCGCACTGGCGAGGACCTTGCTATCGCGAATGGCAACCCAGCTCCCGGCGTATGGGGTCAGATCCTCGCAAACCTCGGGTTCCTGGTGGATCACAGCCATATTGCTCTCCTGGGTGAGTGGTCGTAAACGTATCGTGTCGGAGGCTCCGGCACAACAACTTTGGGTGCTTATCGGCTGGACGGCTTGGCGGTGGCTTCTCATCTGCCGCCCACGGACAAAGATCGTACCGACTCTGATGGTGTTCTGCGCGCAATACACGGATTCTGTGTCTTCAGGATTACACCGCGAGCGGCAAGGCCCGCTCGGCGGCGAGTCGACAGGTCAGCTTCGCAAGGATCGTCAGGTCGGCGTTGACCAAGCGACTGCGCGGAGAGCAGGAGCCCCCCTTGCACTAGATGAGTAGTGCCACGGATTTATGCGGTGTAGGCGACGAGGCTGCGGCTGGGGCGTCCGAGTTGGTGGTTGAGCATCACCGCGGCGGCGAGCGCGGCGAATCGGGCGCTGAGGCGGACTCGGAGGTTTTGGAGGGTGCGTGCGCCGTGGCGTTCGAGGGTGAGAATCTCTTTGCAGGTCCAGAAGATCGATTCGATCCGTTGACGGATGCGGGCGAGATGAGGGCCGTGGCCGGACTCATCTTTGCGGCGTGGTCTGAGGATGTTCGCGTCAAGCGCGGCGAGCTCGATCTCAAAGGTTTTGCCGCGGAAGTTCTTATCGCCGATCAGGATGATCGCTCGTCCGGGCTCGCGTTCGCAGCGGGCCACCATTTGCAGGCACACCAGCTTCTCGTCGATCTTCGGGGAGGTCAGCGTCAACGCCCGGGGGTGCCGTCGGGGGCGAACAGGGCGTGCAGTCGAAATCCCCAGAAGAACCGGGAATGGCTGGCGCAGTAGCCGTAGTCCGCGGCGTCAGACAGCGCACCCCCGAGGCTGGAGTGACCGCCGCGTTTGACGGTCTCCTTGGAGCGGGCGCATTCGACCGGCGTGGAATCGACCAGCAGCAGATCGTCGGTGAACCCGGGGCTTTGCCTGGCGAAATGGGCGATCAGCGCCTCGATCTGGCCCGAGCAGCGCAGCCTGCGTTTGTGGAAGCTGTCGCGGGATGGGAGGTCCGGGAACAAGTGGCGCAACCGCTTGGCGCGGTCGCGATGAACCTCGGATCAGACGGGATTCCGAGGATCGCCTGCGCGACGCAAAGGGTGACGGCCGTCTGAGCATTGGGCAACTGATGGGCAGCCCAGGATGCAATCTGGAGCGGTCCAGAGTCGCCTCGCGCGCGCTCGCGCGTTGGCGGGCCGTTCGACCACTGCCGAACAACTGGCCCCTACACCCGGTCGTTGCTTTGTATGAAGGGGTTTCGGTTCGAGTCCGGAGGCGGGCTTGGGAAAGTGATCCCGGCCTACGCAGCCAACTCCTCGAGCGAGCGTCCCGCATCTCGCGCACTGCGGCACTGACGTCGGGGCAGCCAAGAAGCCTGCCCGTCCGAAAAGAAGGTGCGTTGCTGAGCGGGCGCTGTGTGATCGCTTTCACCTCAGTAGCAGAGTGCTCGCTCAGTCGGGCGATGGCCGCCACCCTCCCGACGCTCGGGGCGACGGCTGTCGGCCGCCGCCCCGAGCGGGTTAGGCTCCGGCGCCGGGGAGAACCTTCGTGCCTTCGATCCGCACGGCCTTTAGCTTCTTCGGACTGAGTCCGAGAAGGTGCACGATCGTCGGCGCGATCTGGGTCGTCTCGACCCCTTGGCCGAACACTCGGGGCCTGACGGCGCCCGGCGCGTAGACGACGATCGGCACATCGCGGTCGCCCGCGTTGGCCCCACCGTGCTCGGCGATCTTGCGCTTGCCGCCGGTGTAGACGACGCCGACCCTCACAACGCCCCACACGTCCGGGTGGTTCGGATCCGCGACCGGCACCCCGAAGTACCGGGCCGCTGCTTTGCCAGCGTAGATCTTCACGAGCCCTGAGTGGGGCAGCGTGCGCGAGCCGCCGGTCGCCGTGTTGCCAGTCGCTGAGTGGGTCGACAGGTAGTTCGTCACGAACCTTGCCGCCGCGGCTGAGCGATCCGAGAGCCACCACATGATCGCGTCGTCGTCGGTGGCGGCCGCGATCAGCGGTGCCGCTCCCGGATGGGTGGCTGCCCACGCGGCGTTGACCGCGTCCATGATCGGACCGTCGTCGATCCGGGTCAGCTGGTTGGGGTCCTGGGGGGACTGCCCGTGCTTGGCCGACACGATGATGGCCGTCGAGCCGGCCAGGCCGTGCATATGGATCTCGCTGACCATCTTGTGCAGCTGGTCGTCGATGTACCGAAGCCCTCGCCGTAGCAGCGGCCCCGGTGTGTTCGTGCCGGGCAGGTCGCCGCCGGTGAGGCCGTCGGAGGTCGGAAGCTTCTCGGCGGTCGAGACGGTCTGGAAGTTCATCCCGAATATCGCCGGGACGCCGACTTTCCGGGTGCGACTGTGGTTGTACCCGGCGATCCAGTTGAGCACGGCCTGGACCTTGTAGGAGTCGTACTGCATCGTCGCCGCGTTGTCGCTCGTCCAGGAGATGCCACCCGGGTAGGAGGTCCCGTTGGGCTTGAGCGCGTTGCTGTCAATCTCGGGATCGAACGAGTCACTGATGCCGTTCCCGGACGGGCCGTTGAAAGACTCGTAGACCGGGTGCTTGTCCGACCACGCGGTGCGCAGGCCGGCATTGTGGGCGACGTTGAAGACCGTGTTGACCTTCAGGTACGCGTGGGGGTAGATCGGCTTGCACGTCTTCGGACTGACCGGGAATGTCGAGCGGACGAGCAAGTTCTGCGGCGTGCTCGTCATCTTCAGGATGCTCTCGGGCAGGCCGGAGAGCCCCTGGCCGGCGTCGAGCCGGGTGGCGTCTCTGTCGTCCGGCGAGTCGTAGATCACGTTGGCGCCGGTCGGTTGGGCGTGACACGAGTTCGTCCCCGCTGGCAGCAGGGCGTGGTTGTACTCGACGTCGTAGTAGACGCCTGTCGTTCGCGGGTTACCGCCGGTCATCTGCGCCGTCATGCCTGGGTCCGAATCGGAGGGGGCGGGGGTGTGCGCCGACGTATACTCGGCACCGGCACTCGAGACCTTCGCGAGCTCCGAGCGGGGATGATGAGCGACATACCAGTCGAGGTCTGACTGGTGAAGTCCGTCGACCGAGATCAGCAGCACGTGCTTGATCGCGTGCGGATGGTGACCGCGACCCTGATCGTGCCTTGCCACCGCGGTAACCGGGATACCGACGACGAGGGCGCCGGCTGCCATGGCAGCGAAGGTGCCCTTCTTGTAACGTCCACGCATGGGAATGCAACTCCTTATATTGGGCTGACGTGCCGTTATACGGAGAACCAGAGGCGCGGATGTTGCCGTGATGTAAAGACCGAACACGTGGCGGGCGCGCTGGCACGAGTCGTGCGCACGGAAGCGGGATTCACGAACAGCGCGGCTGGAGACCCACTTCTCGCCAATCTGGGTTCGCCGGCGCGGGCGACGGCGCTGGTTCTCGTTAGCTCAAGGCCAACAGCGTGCAAGCAAAGCCTTCGATCGTTGGGAGGCGCGCTCGGGCCCGGTAGCGTGCAAACGTTCCAGTCCCAGCACTACGCGTTCGCGGTCACCGACGAGGAGCTCGACGCCATTCTCGTCCGCATCAACGCCGCAGGCCTCATCTTCAGCGCCGACCCACAACCCAACCGCCAAGGCGGGCTCAACGACTACAACGGGGGGGCCTGTACTTCCGGGACCCACGGCCGCAACCCTGAACTGCTCACGCTGCCATAGCGCGGTAGCTCTGCTGCGGCGAAGCCGTAAGCGGCACCCGCTACGGAACGGCTGAGCTTGTCCGTGGCGCGGTTCTCAACGACCGCTTCTCGATCTTCAAGACAGTCGTCTACTGAGACCGCGTTGTGGCTGCAGCGAGGAACTGATCAACTTCATGAGGTGAGCGCAAGACGTGCACGTCGGCCCCGGGCGCCCATCTGTCGACAGCCGCCAGAACGCTTGGCCTGCTGCGACGCGGCCAGGTAAGGAGCCACCACCAGGAGTCCGCTCGCGATCGTGACCTGTGCATGGCCCTCCAAGCGCATCGGAGGACACCGAAGTCGAGGATGACCACGGTGTCAGCGCTGGCCAGGCGGGGCTGGAGGGAGTCATAGGGGCCGAGATCTCTCTCGAGGACCCACCTGATGCCCGCCGCCAGCTCTCGTTGCAACTCCTCCCAGCGGTCATGGGGCGTTGGTCGGAGATCGGCTGACCAGAACATCTGGTCAAGCTCGGTGACGGGCAGCCCGGCGAGCTCCCCGAGGCGCAGCGCAACGACGGACTTGCCAGCACCGCCTCGGCCAGCACGACCACGCGCTGCAAAGCGACCTCTGCTCCCTACAGCGCCTTGAAGTAGCGAGCAATGGGAAGGAGGGTGTACTCGGCCTTCTCATACACCCGCCGGGCGGGAGCATGTCCGGCGTCCCCGCCGCTGTCGATCATTGCGACTCGCATCCCCGACGTGCGCAGCCAGTCGGTCGCCATCTCGGTCAGCGCGGTGCCGATGCCCTGGTCCTGGGCGGCGGGATCAACGGCCAGCATGTAGATCTCCCCGACGAGGCTGTCACTGTCGAGCTTCGCGGCGGCGAAGCCCGCGGGTCCAGGCGCGTCCTCGGCTACCCACAGGTGCATCGCAGAGTCCGCCAGTACGGCGCGAACGGCCTTGTCCTGGTCGACCCGCCAGTCGGGATGCAAGCGGCGGAAGATCTCGGTGCCGAGCACCTTCTCGAGGGAGACGAACACCGGCGCCCAGGCCCGCAACGAGAGCGCCACGACGGGCTCCTCGTCCGATGACCTGTAGCCCCTGATCTGCGGACTCATGACGTCCAGCTTCCCATAACGGTGCCGGCGTTGCCCTCGGCCGTCAAAGTTTCGCTCGGCGCGATCGAGATCCGCTTGCGACCGCCAGCAGCTTCGGTGAGCGGCACCCATGCCCCCCATCAGTTCCCCGCAGCGATTCGCTTCAGCGGGAGGGGTCCCAGGCTCCGAGCCGCGCACAATGACATCTGATGGGCGCTTGACTTCGAGCGCTGTAACCCTTGTTGTCGGTGCCGATGCTCGACTCGACCCACGGGCTAACCGTTACCGAGGTCGCCGAGAGCGCCGGCCTGTCACCCTACACGTTGCACTACCACGAGCGGATCGGTCTGCATGAACAGTCGCCCGTGGCGGCGGCGGCCACCGTCGCGTACGGCGAAAGCGACCACCAAGTGGATTGCGTTTTGCGCAGGCACTTCGGGCGAGGCGGCCGGGCAGTGCTACAGCTCCAAACGAGAGGCGTAGGCGCCGTGTCGTCCCGCAGGCCGAACGCCGGGGGTACGGCAAGCCCGGTATTCAGCGACCAAGAGACCGTAACCACGCGGAAACGACCTGCAAATATGCCATTTGTACATTTGTAATGAAGGTCATTCGGTTCGAGTCCGGAGGCGGGCTTGGTCGGAGAAGTGCTGCGAAGCACGAGCTGAGAGCTCACGGTGCCGAGCTCGCCGCCGAGGCCATCAGCGCGCGATCGGCCAGTATTTGCAAGCCAGTGACAGCTGATCGGGCCTCCCACGGGGCGCCCGCCCCGCTGAACGTCCTTTCGCTGCCTCCCCCCATGCGTCGCAGGCGGATCCTCTATTGGGTCGGTGCTGTTCGAACCAGGTCCCCGTCGAGGTGCGGCAGCCGGCGGCTGCCTGTTCTGCCAGTGCTGATGACGGTGCGTTGGAGCTGGGTCGAACCCGGTCAGCGCCTGGAAGCGAACAGCGTGGACGCGACGGCGGCGTCAACGACGGTAAGCGCGGTCATGGCTGCCGCTCCGGCGCCTGCCCTCCGGGCGTTGGGGTTCCCGCGGGCGCGGGCGCGGTAGTGCCTGACGATGACTATGTTTAGGGCTGCCCGAGCGGCCATCCATGGCCAGCGCGGCCGTCCTGCGAGCAGCCCTGGTCCCAGTGCGAGGTCGGCCAGCCCGATCGCGCGAGCCCAACTTGGTTGGTCGCCCAGCCCGAGCGTTGTGGCAGTGGGTGTTGGCGCGAGCGTGAGGGTGGCGCCGATCCCGATGCTCACGACGCCGGCGGCATCCGTGGCACGCTCGGCGGCCGCAGTCACTGCGGATGCGGTGATCATGTGCTGCTAACGGCGGAGATGGCGCCGACGGCCAACCGGTGGGCGGTCATGACAACCTCCTCCCGGTTCGTGTCGGGATGCTCGAGCCACCACATCGCAATGCCGACGATCGCCGCGCGCAGGAACTCCGCGCTCGGTGGGGCAGCCTCGGCGTCGACGCCCATCTGCTCGGTCAGCAGGGCGGCGAGCACAGCGCGCGCCTGAGCGCGCATCGCTCGGTGGCGCTCTTCCAGGGTCGGCAGGCCGGTGCTGTCCTGAAAGAGCAGCCGCCACGCGAACGGATGGCCCTCGACGTAGGAGAACCAGGCATCCAGCCCGGTACGGATCCGGTCGGCTTGGCTCGCGCCGTCAACCTCCTGGGAGAAGATCAAGGTCTGCAGCAGCTCGTCGCGGTGGCGATCCAGCAGCGTCTCATACAGCGACTGCTTGGAACCGAAAGCGCGGTAGACGATCACCTTCGTCACGCCAGCCGCTGCGGCTATCGCCGACAAATCAGCACCGCGGTATCCCCGCTCGGCGAACTGCTCGGCTGCAGCTATGAGCAGCAGCTCTCGACGGTCGGCGGACGCCATCCGTTGCGTAGACTTGCGAGGCATGCCAACATGTTACCCATGAGTGACATCGTGGTCGATCCTGCAAGGCGCCAGCGCTACCGCTTCTCACGCGACGGTGGCGACCTGCTCGCCATAGTCGAAACCGACCCCGGCGGAGACGTGCCCGAGCACCTCCACCCAGCCCAGAGCGAGGACTGGGAGGTCATCACCGGCGATGTCACCTTCTTTATCGACGGCCGGCCTCAGGCGGCCCGGCCTGGCGATCGCATCCGCGCGGACGCCGGAGTGCGACACGCCTTCGTCAACGACGGAGCGCAAACCGCGCTGCTGAAGGTTCGCGTCACGCCAGCCAACGACCTCCAGACATTCCTCGTTGAGGCGGCGCGTCTCGCCCGAGCCGGAGCTTTCGACGCCAAAGGCAAGCCATCTTCCCTCCGTGCAGCGATCGCGCTGATCGGCCTCGTCGTGCGCCATCGCAAAGACATCCAGATCATGACACCCGCCCCCATGCGGGTCTTCAACATCGCGATGCGCGCGCTGGGCTGACCCTTCTGAGACACGGTCTCGACTGCCTCTCCGTCTCATGCGCTGGGAAATCCCGTTGATTCTCAGACTGGGTCCGGACCGCGGCTCGCCTGTTCGGTACGAGGATCCCATCTGCGGCGCCGGATAGCGCCGAGAAAGCGTTGCCATTTAGCGATCAAAGCCCCAGCGCTGAGGCTCCGCGGACGTTGCGTTCTCGGGACCGTCCAATTGGTGACACACGAGCGGATGCGTATCGCCACATCTCAGAAGGTGTTTTGGAAGGCAGGACTGGGGATTGTTATGTCGAACTGTGAGGTGTGTCGGCGAAGCGGCGCTATCCGACGGATCTGACCGATCGTCAGTGGGAGCTGGTGGGGCCGTTGCTGCC
>JAABUZ0100001624.1_pt1 | contig 41676 bp, 39 predicted proteins | sample 5562091 | NCBI WGS metagenome assembly JAABUZ01 (sample SAMN12813069, study PRJNA571459) | rock metagenome | isolation source: Antarctica rocks | place: Antarctica: Victoria Land, Linnaeus Terrace sud | collected 2015-12-21
GACGCTGGCCCACCTCGATGGACTGGCGGGCAGCTCCCAGGGAGGCACCGGTACGCCGGGCCAGCTCGTGGGCGGGGGAGCGAGAGCCCTGCGCCCTGGCGTTATCACCCTGGGCCATCCAGGCGGCGGCCAGTGACTTGATGGTGGCGGCCATCTTCTCGATGGCGCCGGCATGGGCCACCACCTGGCCACCATGTCCAGGACAGGCCAGCGCCGCATCGAACTGCGCCGTGTAGGCGGCCATCGCTCCTCGCAGCCCTGCCAGCGTCTCGCACATTGACCTCGGGCCCTTCCTCACAACCACAACCCACTGACCGAGGCCGGCTATGACGCCGGCGAGCGCTCCGTCCCAGGAACGTATGTTCTACTCTACACGGTTGATGTCACACTGGCAGGCAGGGCCGCAAATCGAGAAAGGCCCTGGTGCACAAGCGAGCCCCGACCGGGCGACGAAAAGATCTAAAGGGGCAACCGCCATTACGCCACCCGGGGCCGAGGCCGTCGACGAGGCCACCGACATGCTTAACGTCGGCCGAGCACATCGATGATGACCCGGTTGGACGCCGTGTGAAGGTCCGAGACGTGATATGGCTCGTGGAAAAGGACGGCTGGTACTTCGTCGGCCAGCGGGGCAGCCACCGTCAGTACCGCCACCCCGCGAAGCCTGGCAAGGTCACCGTGGCCGGCAAACCCAGCGACGAGATGGCCCCGGGTACGCTGGGGAGCATCTTCCGCCAGGCTGGCATCGACAGAGAGGAGGGGAGCCGGTGACCACATGGAGTGTCGTCTACGAGCGCACACCGACCGGTTGGAGCGCCTACGTCCCCGCTCTACCCGGTCTCGGCGTCGCCGGGCAGACTCGAGCCGAGGTCGAACAGCTAATCCGCGAGGGCATTCCGTTCCACCTGGAGGGGCTCGCCGAGGATGGTCTGCCGATCCCGGATCCCGAGAGCATCGACGTAGCCGCTATCGCCGTCTAGACATCCCACGGCTGCATCTTGTCAAGCTGCTTTCTGAACTTTCTGGTTGGCCCGGTGTCCCCAGGCGATGGTCTCGTCGTAGCCGACATGATGTGCGAGGCAGCCGTGCAGGATCCCGACGAGGCGGTTGCCGAGCGCCCGCAGGGCGGCGTGGTGGGTGTCGCCGGCGCCCCGGTGGGCGTCGTAGAAGGCCCGGGCGCCTGGCGAGGCGGTGAGGGCGGCGAACGCCCACAGGTAGACGGCGTCGGCCAGGCGCTGGTTGCGGGCGTAGCGGGCCAGCACGACCCGCTTGGTGCCCGACGCGCGCGTGATGGGTGACGTGCCGGCGTAGTTCTTGCGAGACTTGGCGTTCGTATAACGGTTCGGCTCGTCGCCGAACTCTCCGAGCACCCGGGCTCCGAGGACGGTCCCCAGTCCTGGCAGGGATCGGACCACCTCGGCGTCCGGGTGCGACTCAAAACCCGCTTCGACCTCCCGGCCCAACTCGGCGATCTGAGTGACCATGGCGGCGATCACCGCCACACTGGCCGCCACCGATACCCCCATGGCGGTCGACACGGCGGCGGGCGCGGCGAGCTGGGGAGACCGCAAGACGGCCCGGATCTCGCCAGCGCGTTCGTCGATGCGGCGCTGGCGGCCGCCGCGGCGTAACGCAGCGGCGATCCTCGAAGTCGACAGGCCCCGGCCCAGCTCGGGGGTCGGAGCGACCCGGAGTACTTCGAGCGCGTCAGCGCAGCTCAGGTCGTCGAAAGCGGCCAGGGCGGCCGGGTAGAACTCACGCAGGGTGGAGCGCAGCAGATTGGTCTGCCGGCCTCGAGACCAGATCATCGTCTGATGGGCCCGGGCCAGGATCTTCACCGCCTGAACCGTCTCAGAATCGGCCGCCACCGGCCGGTGGTTATGGCGGTCGGTGCGGACCATGTCGGCCAGCACCTTGGCGTCACCGGGATCGGACTTCGCCCCCGAAGTGGAATGGCGGTCCCGGTAGCGCGACGTCGACATCGGGTTCACCGCGAACACCTCATAGCCAGCCGCCACCAACGCCGCGACGAACAGGCCACGGTCGGTCTCAATCCCGATCACAACCTCGGCCGGCTCCTCGACATGGCCGCCCACCAGGTCGTAGAAGCGGGCGATGCCCTCCACACCCTCAGGCAGGCGGCCACCGCCTAGCCGTTTGCCGTCCTCATCCTCGACGTACACGTCGTGGTGGGCCTGCGCCCAGTCCACCCCTACGAAGATCATTGTGGCTCCTCTCGCTCGACCGGCACCAACACCGAGCCCGAGGACCCCAGCAGCCACCTAATGGGACGCTTCTATGTCACGTCAAGTGCCGCCGGAGCAAGCGCCTCGAGCTGGCGGAAGAGCTGCCGGGCGACGTAACGCTTGAGGCACCGCTTGATCTCCCGAGAGCTCCTGCCTTCGGCCAGTCGACGCTGGACGTAGTCCTTGGTGGCAGAGTCCTGGCGCATGCGCACCATCACGATGGTGTGCAGGGCCCGGTTGAGCTGGCGGTCCCCAGAGCGGTTGAGGCGATGCCGGACGACCATTCCCGAGGAAGCCTCGATCGGGGCCACGCCGGCCAGCTTGGCGAAGGCGGCCTCGGAGCGGACTCGCCCGCGGTGGGACCAGGAGGAGAGCACCTGGCCAGCGACCACCGGGCCGACCCCGATCAGCTCTAGAAGTTGGGGAGCGACCCGCCGCACGAGGATCCCGAGCTGAACTTCGAGCTCGGCGGCCTCCGCCTCACAGGCCAGCGCCCGACGGGCTGTGGATCGGAGGGCCATCACGGTGGCGAACTCTTCAGCACTTTGACGGGACGACCCCCGCAGTGCCGCGCAGGATCTCAACAGCTGACCCATGGACAAGTTCCGAAGCCGCTCCCGAAGGCTGTCAGGGGCGCTGACAACCAGGGCATTCACGGCCGCTATGGCCCGGGTTCGGAACTCGATGGCCTGGGCCCGCGTCGTCAAAAGCACCCGGATCGCCTCGCGTTCTCCCCGGGACCGAGGCTCGGCTAGGCCGATTCCAGCCAGGGCCTGGCGGGCCGCCCGGACAGCATCGATATCGTCGCTCTTCACTCCGCCCCGGCGGGGGGCACGCTGGGGGCGGTCCACCTCCACGACCCGCTGGTCTTTGTCGAGCAGGGTGGTGGTGAGGCCGGCCCCAAAGCTGCCAGTCCCCTCGATGGCCCAGAGCCCGGCCTGGTGCCGCCGCCCGAAGGCGATGAGGCGCAGATAGCCCTTCGGGTCGGCGGGGACGGTCAGGTGGGCAAGCACGGCGCCGGTCGAACTGACCGCCGCCGCAGTGTGGGTGTCTTTGTGGGTATCGACGCCGATGACGACGTCAGAATCGTGTTCAAGTGCCAGCATGGTGTCGCTCCTTGAGTGGGGAGTAGCGGTTGTCGGTGCCGGTCCGAGCGACGCTGCGGCAGGACTGTGATGGGTCACGCCTCGAAGGGCGGACAGGCTTCTGATCAGGCCAACGCACGGCGACCGGGCCGGTGCCGGCGACAAGAACGGACAAGTCCCATTGAAGACACCCGAGGGGGCCGATCAGTATTTGGGTCACGCCCCTGCCACCGCCACCAGCTTCGGGCACTTACTGCCCGAACCGGTGGATCCCAGCTTCACAATCAGTGCTCGAGGCACGACATCCCACCAGCCGTCACGGGAACCTCACCGACCGACAGGGGCACGATCTAGACGTAAGGCTCGAAGCCCTGGCGCTTGCAGTGCTCACCTGCCGGCGGCTCAGCTTGACCAGTCTCACCCACCAGGTGGCTGGGGTGGTCGGTCCCCATTAGGCATCGAAGGGCAACAGCCCCACATCTACTGAGAACCGGCTACGCATCAACGAGGCAGGTCGTCACCGGATCCGTCGGCACCCGGACCTGCTACCGCTAATTTTCGTTCCGATCCTCGCGAGACCCCAGGCAGCTCGGGGATGCTGGCAGCGGCGACGTTCCCTTCTGGCGGCCGCCTCCTGCACTCAGGCGGCCTCGGAGAGGGCGTCTGCGTAGGGCTGGAGATCCCAACCACCGGGGGAGCCCACGGCGTCACGCATCGCTTCCCAGCCGTTGCCGTGACGGTCGAGGTGGCGGTGCTCCAGCTCCACAACGGTGTGCTTGGCGTCTTGGGCAGTGAAGGTGATGTGGACCTCACTGGCTCTGGCCGGGTCGGTTTCGATCTGCCAGCTGAGGTTGATGTCCCAGCTGAAGGTCACACGGTCGGGCGGCTCGTAGACCAAAACGGTGCCCCAGCGGTTCTCCGCCCCGTTGGTGCCACGGTCGATGATGTGACCGCCGACATGTGGCTCGAAGATCATCTCGGCCAAGGGCTCGCCCAGCAAGTGTTTGTCGGAATCCCACCACGCACCGATGTCGCGGGTGAAGAAGCTGAACGCTAGCTCGATGGGTGCCTCGACGACGACGGACCGGCGGACGGTGGTGGTGTCGGGGTTGATGCTCACGGTGCCTCCTTGGAGGCAGTTTGGTCGGTTGCGCTGGACTGTTCGACGGCCGCCTTGAAGGCGGTTAGAGATCGCGTCCAAAACGAGTCGAAGTAGGCTCGTACCCCTTCGAGACCTGCTGGCTCGAGGCGATAGACGTGGTGAGTGCCCACTTGCTGCGCGTTCACGAGACCGGCCAGTCTCAGCACCTTGAGATGCTGGGAGACGGCTGGTCGGCTCACCGGCAGCCTCTCAGCGAGCTGACCCACCGGGCTCGGTTGCTCGGCAACGAGCTCAAAGATCTGCCGGCGGGTGGGATCGGCTAGGGCAGCTAGAGCGTCAGCGATCACTAACGGTAAGTTACTACTAACGGATGTACCTCGTCAAGGACTGGCCTCAGGTCTCACAACCCATCCCTGACCGACGTAGCTGCGACTCAGCCGGGGTACCACTACCCAATCTGTACACAACGGGTACGCATGGGCCCATGCCTGAGATCGGCGTGACCGAAGCCCGCGACCAGCTTGGCCAACTCGTGAGCCGAGCGGAGTACAACGAGGAACGGATCGTGCTGACCCGTAACGGACGGGCGGTGGCGGCGCGGGTGCCAATCGACGCGCTTCGCGATCTGGAGGCCGCCGAGGACGCCGCAGACTTGGAAGCGGCCAAGCGAGCGGCCGCTGAAGCGGGCCCGAACGTGCCTCACCCGCAGGTGCTGCCGATCTCGTTGCCGATGAGGCACAACGACGTAACGCGTGAGCTACGCGATCGAGTGGAGACCGTCAGCCCGCAGGCAGGTCCGTGCTCGTTCTCCGTGTCGGCTCCCGTGGCGGCACCTATCACCACCTCGATGAATGACGCCTGTCCGCCAGCCCATCCCGCCGAGCAGCCGCCTTGGCCGGCGTCCGGGACAGGGCCGACACCTTGTGTCCGGCCACCAGGGTCGGGACGGTGTGGCCACCGATCGCTCCCGTGGCCCCGGGCAAGAAGACCCGCATGGTGTCGGCGGGGCGACAGGCGCGGCCCTCCGCCGCCGGGGGATTCGCTACCGGCACGTTTGCGACGCGCCCTCGTCAGTCATCACGAATACGGTTCTGACGACCGTAAGGAGGAGCATTCCGTGACTGAACCAGACGCAGTGATGGTCCGTATCGGCGAGGGGATCTCGCTGGGAGAACGCGGCGAATGGCTCGCGGCACGCGATCTGTTCGCCCAGGTGTGGAGCGAGATCGGTGGCGAGAGCGGCGATCCGTTCCACCGCTGTGCACTCGCTCATTCGATGGCTGACGTCCAGTACGACGTGCACGATGAACTGCTGTGGGACCTCAGAGCGCTGGCGGCTGCTGATCTGCTCACCGACGAGCGCGCGGCACAGGGCGGAGTGGCTCGCCCGGTGGCGGGGTTCTATCCGTCGTTGCACCTCAACCTCGCCGATTGCTATCGCAAGCTCGGCGAGCTTGACAGGGCGCGTGAACACCTTGACCGCGGCCGTGCTTCGGTCAACATCCTCGGCAACGACGGTTACGCCCAGATGATCAAGGGCGGCTTGGAACGGCTTGCGGACAAACTGGGTTGACCGGAGGAGCATCGGCGGCTGGGAGACCACGCTCTGGGCGGCCCTGTTCGGCCGGGACGTCGCCGGGTCACCCTCACGCCACCGGGCCAAGCACTCCTCCGGTTGGCCAGGGACATCATCGTGCGCTGGGACGCCGCTTAGCACGCCGTGGCCGCGGCAGCGGTCGAGGAACGGGCCAGCCTGCGTGTGGGGCCCCAGTATCGGCCGCGGGCTCCTCCCGGCCATCACCAGCCGCCTTACCGAACGTCACCCCACCAGGAGGCTGGTCTTGCGGCATGTCACCTGGGACGACGCCACCGCCGGACTCGCCGATGCCAGCTCGAATGTCGCCCTCCTGTGGCTGCCGCTGCCCGAGCCCGACGCCTTCGCTGGAAGGTCCTCGCCACCGAGCCCCGCTACGTTGCCCTCGCCACCAGCCACCGCCTGGCCAGCCACGACACAATTGCTTTCGCCGACCTTCTCGACGAGGCGTTCCTGGCTCTGCCCCAGAGCGCAAGGGCCGCTACGCGACTACTGGTTGGTCACCGACGAACGCCGAGGGCAGCCCGTCAATGTCACAGCCGACCACCGCCGGCACGGCCCTGGCACCGGCGACGCCTCGGCGCTATCCCATGGTCTTGGCGCCGTCCAGGGACTCGCGGATGATGTCGGCGTGACCGGCGTGCTGGGCGGTCTCGGCGATGATGTGCAAGACAGCCCGGCGGGCCGACCAGCGAGCGCCGCTCTCGAACCAGGGTGCCTCCGGCAACGGCTGAGAGGCGCCGAGATCTGCAAGCTTGGCCACTACCTCGTCGGTGCGGCGCGCCACCTGCTCGTACCGCTCGAGCACGCTGGCCAGGTTCTCGTCCGCCAGCAACTGAAACTCAGCCGACCGCCCCTCGGGCTTCCACTCACCCGACCAGTCGGGCAAGGCGTCGGGCCCGCCGATGATGAAGTCGATCCAGTGTGACTCGGCGTCGGCGACGTGCTTGATCAGCCCGCCCAGGCACAGCTGACTGGCGGTGGTGCGCTGGGCGGCCTGCTCGTCGGTCAGATCACGGACCGTGAACCGCAGGAACCAGCGGTGCTGGGCCAGCGTCGCCAGCAGGTCGGTCCGCTCGTCGACGGTGGTGGTCGGGTCGGTGGTGGTCGGGTCGATGGTGGTCATGGCTCTCACCTTTCGTTGTGGCTGTCGAGAGAAACGGTAAGGGCCCTAGCGGTCACTTATTGACCTGAATGGCGCGAAACTCTGGGCCATGGCCAACACCAGCTCCCGGGCCCTGCAGCTGCTGTCCCTGCTCCAGACCCACCGGTACTGGCCGGGGGCCGTGCTGGCGGAGCGACTCGAGGTGTCGGTGCGAACCCTGCGCCGAGACATCGACCGGCTGCGAGAGCTGGGCTACCCGGTGGAGGCGGAGCGTGGGGTTGACGGCGGGTACCAGCTGGCGGCGGGTGCCGTGCTTCCCCCGCTGCTGCTCGACGACGAAGAGGCGGTGGCCCTGGCCGTGGGCCTGCACACTGCCGTCCAAGGGGGCACCGTCGCTGGGATCGCAGAATCCTCCCTCCGCGCCCTCACCAAGGTCACCCAGGTCATGCCGCCGCGGTTGCGGCGCAGAGTCGACGCGCTGGGTGCGATGACAGTGCCGGCCACGTGGGGCGGCGCCGGGCCGCTGGTCGACCCCGTCACCCTCACCTCCATGGCCCAGGCCTGTCGGGACAGCGAGCGCCTCAAGTTCACCTACACGGCGCGGGACGGCCAACAGACCGCTCGCCACGTCGAGCCCCACCGGCTGGTCCTGCTCGGTCGCCGCTGGTACCTGGTGGCCTACGACCTCACCCGCCAGGACTGGCGCAGCTTTCGCCTCGATCGAGTGGGCGAGGTACGTGCCACTGGATCAGGCTATTTTTCGCGCCAACTGCCGAGCCACGACGCCGCCGCCTTCGTCCGGGCCGGGATCGACCACCTGCCAGCGTCTTACACCGTGGAAGCGCTCGTCCATGCCCCGGCAGCCGCCATCCGCCAGCGCATCGGCCGGTGGGGGACGGTCGAGGACGTCGACGGCGGCCGCTGCCGGCTGCGCGTGACGTCGGACTCGCTGGACTGGCCGGCCCTGGTCCTGGGGGCGACGGGGGCGGACTTCGAGGTGGTGTCCCCGCCCGAGCTGGTGGAACACGTCCGTGAGTGGGGCCAGCGGTTCGGCCGAGCCACCGCCCCCACCCAGGTATAGCCTCGTGCCATGTCCCTCAGGGCCAACGCCCCGGGGCAAACGCAAGCGGCCCCAGCGGGCGGGATCTGACGAGCCCTCGTCACCGGATGGTTCAGCTTCGTCGACGGGGAGGCGACCGCTGGCGACCTGATGTCGGCCACGGTGGCCGCCGACTGGCTGGAGGGCGCCGGCATCGAGCACGACACCCGTCCTGTCACCGATCCTGCGGCCTGCACAGACGTTTGACGACATGGACCCCGGCGCTCACAGCCACCTGGTGTTCGTGTGCGGCCCATTGGCCGGCCGCCAGGTGCAGGATCTCGCCGACCGTTTTGGCGGCGCGGTGACGATCGCCGTCGGCGTGTCGGTGGTGGATGCCGGGTTGGCCGAGTCCTTCGACGTGGTGATCCCCCGGGACGGCCCGACGGCGCCCATCCCGATCTGGCGTTCGCAGCCAGGCCAGCCGCCGGGCCGGTCGTCGGCGTCGTCCGCGCCAATCAGCAGCCCGAGTACCAGGCGTCGGCCCACGACCGGGTCCACATGGTCATCGACGAGGTGCTGGACTCGCGTTCGGCACGCTTGCGGCCAATCGACACGCGGGTCGATCCTCGGATCGTCGGCCAGCGCTCGGCGGCCGAGGTGGAGTCGCAGTTCGCAGGCCTGGACGCGGTGGTCACCACCCGGCTCCACGGGTTGGTGCTCGGGCTGCGCTGCGGCGTGCCGGTGGTTGCCGTCGATCCCATACCCGGCGGCGCCAAGGTGGCGGCCCAGGCTCGGGCCGTCGGCTGGCCAGCGGTGATGGACGCCGAGTCGCTCGACCCGAGCCGCCTGGCCGACATGCTGGCCTACTGCCTGTCATCCGAGGCGCGGGAGCGGGCAGCCACCGTCCTGGCCGACGCCCGCCGAGCCCTGGCGGCCACCCACGTCCAGCTCCGGCAGGCCTTCTTTTGCGAAAAATAGCCGTACCGCGGGGAACGCCAATCGCCCACGCAGGCCCTTGCTGGTCCGCCGGCCACGCTCCAGGAGTGGGTCAGGCCCGTTGTCTGTCGACCTCGAAGCGGGCTTCCACCGTGACCTCACAGGCCAGGCTGTTGGCGCTCGTGGCTGAGTCGCTCCGGGTCGCCCCCGAAGGCGGGATCGGCGCTCAGGTCGACCGAGCACGACGATGGGGGAGCGTCGCCCTGATGGGACCGGGAATAGGCGTGGTACCCCACGGCTGTCGAGCCCTGCCAGTGGCACCGGGCCTGGTAGCGGTGGACCTGAGCTGGTTCGGGAGCCGTGACGGGACCACGATAACCGGTGGTGGTCCTCTCATCGGTAGACGTCGTGGGCGGAGGTGCCGGGCGCGCCCGCGGCGGTAGGGTTTGCTCGGTGCATGATCGCTGGTTTTCCCAACGGGCAGTGCTGCTTCACCTGGCGGTGGTCGTCTGGGTGCCGGGCTGTCTGGTCGCCGCCTGGTGGCAGGTCAACGTGGCCATGTCCGGGAACACCCTCGGCTGGGCCTACGCCGTGGAATGGCCGATCTTCTCGATCCTGGGCGTGGTGGCCTGGTGGCAGCTCCTGCACGACGACCCCGAGACGGTGGGGGCCAAGGGCCTGGAACGGGCCCGCCAGGTGGCCGAGGCTCAGGCGGGCGCCTCGGTATCGGGAGTACCGGCGTCGGGCGAGGCTGCTTGTGGCGCGGCGGCTTCGGGGGTGCGGGCTCAACGCTCGGGGGCTGGCCACGGGGAGCAGTGGGACGAGGAGCTGGCTGCGTACAACGCCTACCTGGCCGCCCTGGACGAGAAGGGTACGTCCAAGACCTGGCGCAACCCAACAGGAGCCTGCCAGCGATGACCGGCGCCCTGGCCCGGTACCGGGTGATGGCCTACATCGTCGGAGTGGGCCTGCTGGTCCTGGTGCTGGTGGGGATGCCGCTGCAATACGCAGCGGGACAGCTGGGGGTGGTCCGCGTGGTCGGGCCCCTCCATGGCTTCTTGTACATCATCTACCTGGTGGCCGCCCTGGACCTGGCCCGCCGAGGCCGCTTCACCCTGCTCCAGATGGCCGCCATGGTGGGCGCCGGGTTCCTTCCCTTTCTCGCCTTCTTCATAGAGCGCCGGGTCAGCCGGCGGGTCGAAGAAGATCTGCTGCCGCGACGTGAGACCGCGCAACCGGCCGAGAGAAGCGTGTAGGGAAGCGCAGACCTGGCAGGCTCGCAGGTGAATTCGGAGGCGCGAGTAAGGCTGCACCGGTGCTGAGTGTCCGTGCTGCCGCGGCGCAGGATGTCAGCGAGGTGGCGGACATCCATGTGCGCTGCTGGGGTGGCCTCCCAAGGGCTGCTCCCTGACGCCGACCTCGACGGATTGCGAGCTGAGGACCGCATGGCCCGCTACTCCCTCGGTTCCACCGATCCCAGCGCGCCAGCGACCATCCTGGCGGTGGATGGGGGAAGGACCTGCGGCTTCGCCAGTACCGGTCGCCCTCGTCTGGCTGTCCACCGCCCTCGGCCTAGCCGCAAAGAGCGTCGAGACCGCCAGCAACACCCCTCTATTCCTCACCCTACTGCCCTTCCTCAGCAGCGGCTTCGTCCCCACCTCCACCATGCCCACCGGGCTGCGCCAGTTCGCCGAGTACCAGCCCTTCACGCCGGTTACCCAGACCGTGCGCAGCCTGCTCACCGGCAGCGCGATCGGGACGCACGCATTCTCCGCCATGGCCTGGAGCATCGGCATCGCCTTCACCAGCTACCTCTGGTCCATCCGCCTCTACAACCGTCGCCGAGCAGCCGACCCGAAGTGACCTTCCTAGCTCACCGACCACCAGCCGAGCGACCGCGCTCGAATCCAAGCGCCAATCCCCGTTCGACCACGTCGTATCCGGAGCACCTCCAGCAGGCCGGAAGGTCCGACACCGTCACAACAGGATCCAGCGGTTCTCGGCATACCAGGCGACGGCCGTCCTGATCGAGTCATCCAAACGTTCGTCGTTGAAGCGAAAGCCGGTGGACAGCAAAGCCTCCACGCTCAAGCGATTATTGCGGTTGGCCTTGCCCAGCAAGCGGAACCGCTCCTTGGTCAACAAGATGTCGGGATGCATCCCTCGGGAGAGCATCGCCGCCCGCTGTTGTTGGCGCTCTTCGTAGCTCAACCCACACTGCGGGTCATCACTCATCTCGGGGGTCATGGCGAAGATGTCGGCCAGCAGCTCGACGATTTGATGGCTGGTCGGGTATTCCGGGAAGACAATATTGAACGCCCGGCCGGCGGCATCCCCGCGGGGAGCCAAGTGAAGGCAGGCCCGGACCAGGTCGTCGATGTGCACGAGGCGCTGCTCGACAACCTCGGCGGGGACCGGCAGGATCGGCCGGCCGGCGAAGTGCTCGATGGCCACATCGAGGATGGCGCTGCCGAGGAGTTTGATATTGGCGGGTCCGAAGACTGATACCGGCCGCAGGACCGTGACCGAAAGCCCTGATGCAGCCGCCGACCAGACGGCTTGCTCGGCCTGCCACTTGGCCTTGCCGTAGCCCCGGCTGGGACAGGGCCTCACATCCTCGCGTACCGGCAGGTCCAATTGTTCCTCCTCCCCGTAAACCGACGTCGAGCTGAGATGCACAAATCGCTGCACATCTCCGCCGACCAGGGAGGCCACGAGCCGTTGGGTGGCAACCACGTTGGACCGGTGCATCTCCTCGGTCGAGGACAGCGAGCTCGATGCGCCGGCCAGGTGGAACACGTGGGTGATCTCCTGGCTGAGAGGTCGCAGGTCCTCCCCACCGGTCAGATCCACGGCGCGGTAGTCGACCACGCCTGGCATCCACGCCGGCCGAGGACGCCGGGCGGTAGCCCGCACCGCCCAGCCAGTGGCCACCAGTGCAGGGACGAGCCGGGCGCCAAGGAAACCGGTTGCGCCAGTGACCAGAGCGGAGGGTGCGGACATGGCAGCTAGTCTCCCATCCTGCGCGGACCGCTCAAGATGCGGTCACCTTCGAGATCGCCGACTGAGCGGTGTTCGGCGCAGGGCACAAGACGGGAGATCGGACGAGTGAGTCACTATCCCGAAGCGATTACCGCGGTGAACCATGTCGAGCCGTCGCCCCGCCGCATCCGGGCGGTACTGGCCGGTGTCAATGTGGTCGACACCACCAGAGCCCGCTACGTCTGGGAATGGCCCTACTACCCGCAGTATTACCTGCCGTTGGCCGATGTCCGGCCCGGGGTGTTCGAGTCGGAGGGGCCATCTCAGCCCAGCCCGCAAGGCTTGGTCGAGCCCCACACCCTGAGGGTCCGGGACGTGCTCCGGGCTCACGCCGCCAAGGTGGTCCGGGAGACGGCGCTGGCGGGTCTGGAAGGCACGGTCCGTCTCGAGTGGGGTGCTGTTGACGCCTGGTTCGAGGAGGACGAACCGATCTTCGTTCATCCCCGCAGCCCGTATGTCCGTGTCGACGCGCTGCGTTCCACCCGGACGGTGCGCGTCGAGCTCGGCGGTGTCCTGTTGGCTGAGTCGTCTTCGCCGGTGATGGTCTTCGAGACCGGGCTACCCACCCGGTACTACCTCAACCGGAGCGAGATCGACTTCTCCCACCTGGTACCGAGCGACACGATCACGCAGTGCCCGTACAAGGGAACCACCAGCGGTTACTGGTCGATCGACGTCGCTGGAAGGGTTCACCCAGACCTGGTCTGGTCGTATGACTTCCCGACCCGCCAGCTGCTACCGGTCGCCGGCATGCTGGCCTTCTACAACGAAAAGCTCGACATCCTCATCGACGGGCGACCGCTTGAACGACCGCAGACCCACTTCTTTGCCTGAGCACCGCCCCGGATTGGCTGGCCAGTGTCACCAGGCGCTCGGCGGGGCCGGGGTCGGCGCCCAGGTGGAGGTGAAGGTAGGAGGCCAGCAGGGTGGGGGAGGCGAAGCCGCTGATGCCGCAGCCCAGGTGACCCTCCATCGCCAGTGCATCTCCGGCGGGGTGGAGGGCTGAGTAGTGGAACTCGTGGCCGAGCAGCTGCGTCCCGGCTGGGGCCAGGGGCGTGTTGACCAGCACCCTGGCTCGGCGGTAGCCCAGGCTGAGCCGGTCGGTCATACGGGCCTCGGCCGGCAGCGCCGCGCACATTGGTCGGCAGTCCATCGAGCGGGCCAGCCACAACAGGCCCCCACACTCGGCCCACGTCACCAAGCCGGCGCCCACCCGGCGCCGCACGTCGGCCAGCAGAGCGGTGTTGGCCGCCAGCGACTCCCCGAAGACCTCCGGAAAGCCGCCCCCGGCGTATAGGGCGTCGATCGACGGGGGCAGGGCCGACTCGGTCACGGGGTTGAAGGGGACCAGCTCGGCGCCCGTCTCCTCCAGGCGCTCCAGGTTGTCCGGGTAGTAGAAGCTGAACGCGTCTCCGGCGGCCACCGCCACCCGGGCCCGGCCGGAGGGACTGGCGGCGGCCAGCCGGCCGGCTGATGTGGCCGGGGCGGTGTGAGCCAACGCCACCAGCGCCTCCACGTCGCAGTGACGCTCGATGGCAGCGGCCAGCACGCCCAATGACCGCTCCACCGCCGAGCGCTGCTCGACCACCGGCACCAGCCCCAGGTGCCGGTCCCTCCAGGCGTAGGCGTCGTCTCGGCGCAGGGCACCCAGCACTGGCAGCCCGAGCGGTTCCAGGGCCTGGCGAAGGAGAGCCTCGTGGCCGTGGCTGCCCACCCGGTTGAGCACCACCCCGGCCACCCTGACCGCCGGGTCGAAGGTGGCGTAGCCGTGGACCATGGCGGCCACCGAGGAGCTGAGGCCGGAGGCGTCGACCACCAGGACCACCGGAGCATCCAGCAGCACCGCCACCTGGGCGGTACTGGCCACCTGGATGGCGTCGACGGGCGAGTCGGCCGCCCCGTCGAACAGTCCCATCACTCCCTCCACCACCAGCAGATCGGCTCCGGCTCCGGCCCGGGCAGCCAGGGGAACGATGGCATCAGCACCGCAGATCCAGGCATCGAGGTTGCGGGCCGGGCGCCCGGTGGCCAGGGCGTGGTAACTGGGATCGATGAAGTCGGGTCCCACCTTGGCAGCGCCCACCGTGAGGCCCCGGTTGGCCAAGGCAGCCATGAGGCCGGTGGCAACCGTGGTCTTGCCCGCCCGTGAGTGGGGGGCGGCGATCACCAGGCGAGGGCCCAATTTCGCAAGATCGCCCGGCGCGCCTGAGGTCAGTACTCGATGCCCTTCTTGGCCACGATGCCCTGGTCGTAGGCGTGCTTGACCTTGCGCATCTCGGTCACCGTGTCCGCCACCTCGACCAACTCGTCGGGAGCATCCCGGCCGGTGATTACCACATTGGTCTTGGGCGCCCGGCTGCTGATGCCGGCCACCACGTCGGTGACCGGGACCCATCCGTACTTCACGGCATAGGTGAGCTCGTCCAGGATGAGCAGGTCCCAGTCCCCCGAGGCCAGCATGGACCGGGCCACCTCCCAGGCGTGGCGACCCCTGGCCGCCGTCTCGTCCAGATCGGTTGACTCCCAGGTGAAGCCGTCGCCCAGGGTGTGCCATTCGATGCCCAGGTGGTCGGCCAGCTTGCGCTCCCCGACCTTCCACTTGCCGCTCTTCACGAACTGGACGACTCCGACCCTCCAGCCCCGGGCCCAGCCGCGGCCCATGACGCCGAACGCCGAGGAGGACTTACCCTTGCCGTGGCCGGTATTGACCAGGACGAGTGACTGGGCGCGGACCATGCCCGCCACAGTAGACCAGTGGGCGGGGAGTGAGGAGGCTGCTGGCATGATTATCCTGGTGCTGGGAGGGGCCAGCTCGGGGAAGTCGGAGATCGGTGAGCGCCTGGCGGGTGGCCTGGGAGCTCCAGTCACTTTCGTGGCTACTGGAGCTCGGGTCGATCAGGGCATGACAGACCGGATCGCCGCACACCGAGCCCTTCGGCCCCCGTCGTGGGCCACTGAGGAGGTGAGGCAGGGTGGAAACCTGGCGCTTGTGCTCCGGGATCTGTCCGGGGTGGCGCTGGTGGACTCTCTGGGTACCTGGGTGGCCGGCATGGGGTACTGGGCCAAGGGAGCGGGGGACCTTCACGGTGGCGAGGCGGTGGTGATAACCGCCATCGGGAGAGGGCTGTGCGACATCCTGGTCTCTCGTGACGGTGACACCGTGGTGGTGAGCGACGAGGTGGGCCTGGGGGTGCATCCGGCCACTGACACCGGGCGGCGGTTCCGTGACGCTCTGGGACGGCTGAATGCCCAGGTGGCCGAGGTGGCCGATCGGGTGCTGCTGGTCGTGGCCGGGCAGGTGCTGCTCCTGGACCGCCCGAGCGGCGTGGCCGGCGTGGCCGGGCTGGGCGGGCTCGGTGACGAGTTGGGCTGGAGTCGGTGAGCCCGGGCTGGCTGGGCTCGGCGACTGCGGTCAGTTAGGTGGTTGATGACGTGCGTCGGGCGCTGTCGTTCCTCACCTCGTTGGGAGGTGCCAGCCTGCCCAATGGCCGGGCGGTCACCTGGTTCCCCCTGATCGGCCTGCTGATCGGGTCGGCGCTGGGCGGTGGGTGGTGGCTGGCCGGCCAGGTGTGGCCAGGATTGGTGGCGGCGGCCATGGTGGTCGGCGCCGACTTGGCGGTGACCGGGTTGCTCCACTTCGACGGACTGGTCGACGCAGCCGACGGGTTGCTCCCGCACCTCTCGATGCAGCGCCGTCTGGAGGTCATGGCCGAGCCGGGCGCCGGGGCGTTCGGGGTGGGGGTCGGGGGCGCCGTCCTGGTGGCCCGCTTCGCCGCCCTGGCCACCCTTCGCCCCTCCGTCCTGCTCCTGGCTGGGCTGTGGTGCGCGTCTCGAACCTGGATGGCCCTCGCCATCTGGACCGTCCCCTACGCCCGGGACACTGGCGGCCTGGCCTCGTGTTTCCTCCATGCTCCGAGCCGCGCTGTGCCGGTAGGGGTGCTCGGGCTGGGTGCCTCCCTAGCTTTGTTGGTGGCCTGGCGGCTCTGGCCGGGACTGGTCTGCCTGGCGGCCGGGAGCCTGGCGGCCCTCGGGGTGGTCCTGCTGGCCCGTCGCCGGGTGGGTGGATTCACCGGTGACGTCCTGGGGGCGGCCGGCCTGGTGGGCGAGACGGTGGGGCTGCTGGCGGCGGCGGCCCGATGGTGAGGACAGGGCGGTCGCTGGCGGCGGTGATGGGACTGGTCGTCGACCGCCTGGTGGGCGAGCCACCGGCCCGCCTGCACCCGGTGGCCTGGTTCGGCAGGGTCATGCGGGCGGTGGAGCGGCGGCTGTGGCGAGACGGCCACGCGGCCGGGACGGTACATGCGGCGATCGGCCTGGGTCTGGGGGTGGGCGCCGGTTGGGCCCTCGAGGCGACGGCTGCTCTGGTGGGTGCCATCAGCCCGAGCGTCAGTGAGCCGAAGATCAGTGAGCCGAAGATCAGTGGGCCGAGCGTCAGCGCGCTGGGGCCGACCGTCGCGGCGGCCTGGGTGGCGACCGCCGGTCGGGCCCTCAGCCGGGCCGGGCTGGACGTGAGCACCGCGCTGGAGGTGGGTGACCTCCCCAGGGCCCGCTCCCTGTTGCCTGGCCTGGTGGGACGAGACCCAGGGCCAATGGGCGAGAAGGAGGTGGCCCGGGCGGCGGTGGAGTCGGTGGCAGAGAACACGGTGGACGCGGTGGTGGCACCGATCCTGTGGGCCGCGGTGGCCGGTGCTCCCGGAGCCCTAGGGTACCGGGCGGTCAACACTCTCGACGCCATGGTCGGACATCGCAGCGTCCGCTACCGGCGTTACGGCTGGGCCAGCGCCCGCCTGGATGATATTGCCGGTTGGGTACCGGCGCGGATCACCGCCTTACTGGTTTGCCTGGTGCGCCCGGCGGCCATGGGACGGGTGTGGCGAGCAGTGCGCCAGGATGCGCCTGGCCACCCTTCTCCCAACGCCGGCGTGGCCGAGGCCGCCTTTGCCGCCGCCCTCGGGCTGCGCCTCGGTGGCCTCAACCACTACGGGGAGCGGACAGAATTGCGGGCCGGACTGGGTGACGGCCGGCCGCCCGAGACCCGGGACATCGCTGCCGTAGTGAGCCTGTCCGCCGACGTGGGTGGCGCCCTCGGCGTGATCCTGGGCCTGGCGGGTGCGGCGGCCGGGGCAAGAGTCAGGCGATGAGGGTGGGTCCGGGATAGCTTGTGGGCTCCATGCCTGGAAAGCGAGTGGCTCAGACGAGACCGATCCGGTTCTCCCTGCCCAAGGTGGCGGGTGCCGGCGCCTTGGTGGCGTTGGGGTCCTACCTGCTCAAGGGTATCCACTACCGCAAGACAGCCGAGCGCGGCTTCGAGCTGGCCAATCCACCAGCGCCGGGCACCGACGAGTTTGCCCGCCTGATCGAGGCGGTCGCCCAGGCGCCCATCCGGGAGGGCAACCACCTCCAGGTCATGCGCAATGGCAACGAGATATTCCCCAGCATGGTGGAGGCGATCCGGTCTGCCTCTCACACCGTAAACTTCTCCACCTACATCTACTGGACCGGCGCGGCAACGGTGGAGCTGGCCGAGGTCCTGAGCGAGCGGGCCCGGGCCGGCATCGAGGTCAACGTCCTGCTCGACGCCTGGGGTTCGGCCCTGGTGGACCGGGACCTGGTTAAGGACATGAAACGGGCAGGCGTCAAAGTGGCGTGGTTCCGCCCGCCGCGCTGGTACGAGCTCAAGAAGTTCAACAACCGCATGCACCGGCGGATCCTGGTGATCGACGGTCGGGTCGGCTTCACCGGGGGAGTGGGCATCGCCGAGGAGTGGGAGGGCAACACCGATGACCCCGACCATTGGCGTGAGACCCACATCCGGGTGGACGGCCCGGCGGCCAGGGACCTGACGGGCGCCTTCCTGGAGAACTGGGTGGAATCGACCGGCACCATGCTCGGGCGCTGGCACCTTCCCTCGGTACCGAGCCACGACGACGGGGTAGCGGTCCAGGTGACCAGGAGCTCGCCCACGTCGGGGAGCACTGCCACCGAGGAGATCTTCCTGGCTGCCATCCTGGGGGCCCGTGAGCGGTTGTGGATCACGACCGCCTACTTTGCGCCCCGCAAGGCCTTCGTGGATGCCCTCTGCGCGGCCGCCCGCCGGGCGGTGGACCTGCGCATCCTGGTCAATGGGCGCAGCATCGACAAGCAGGTGGTCCGCACCGCCGGCAAGCAGTCCTACGGTCCGCTGCTGGAGTGCGGCACTCGGATCTTCGAGTACCAGCGGGCCATGCTGCACGCCAAGGTCCTGATCGTGGACGACAACTGGGTCAACGTCGGCTCGGCCAACTTCGACAACCGCTCCTTTGCCCTCCAACACGAGATCAACCTGTGCGCCCGGGATCGGGACATGGTCGTGCGGCTCGAGAAGCACTTCCTCGAAGACCTCGATGACTCCGAGGAGTACCTGCTTGGGCATTGGCGGGAGCGCTCCATCGTTGAGCGGGTTCGTGGGCAGGCCAGTGAGCTGGTGCGGCACACCCTTTGACCGGCACCCCGTCCCTTTGACCAGTACCCGGCGCTGGCCCTTCCTGGATTGGCCCCATCCGATCCCCTTCGCACACCGGGGCGGGGGCGCGGAGTCACCGGAGAACACCATGGTGGCCTTCGAGGCCGCTGTGCACCTGGGCTACCGGTACCTGGAGACCGATGTGAGGGCCACCTCGGATGGAGTGCTGGTGGCCTTTCACGATCACCAGCTCGACCGGGTGGCTGACCGGCCGGGAGCGATCGCCGACCTGACCCACGCCGAGCTCAGCTCGGTCCGGGTCCAGGGAGAGGCCATCCCCCGCCTGGAGGAGCTCCTGGAAGCCTGGCCGGAGATCCGGTGGAACATCGACGCCAAGCACGATGCCGCGGTATCGCCCCTGGTCAGTGCCATCCGCCAGGTCGGGGCCCATCACCGAGTGTGCATTGGCTCCTTCTCCAGCCGGCGGGCGGCTCGTCTGCGCCAGCTGACCGGGAACCAGGTGTGCACCTGGATGGGCAGAGCTGAGATCACTCGTCTCCGCCTGGCCAGCCTGGGGCTCCCAGCCCCCGACTTCGTCGCATCCTGTGCCCAGGTGCCCCGGCGGGTGGGTCCGGGATATGGAGTCCCCCTGGCCGATCGGCGGTTGGTGGAGGCGGCGCACTCTCGGGGGTTGGCTGTGCACCTGTGGACGATCAACGACCGTTCGGAGATGCGTCGCCTGTTGGAGATGGGGGTCGACGGCATCTTCTCGGACCGGCCGTCGCTGCTCAAGGAGGTCCTGGTCGAGCGGGACCAGTGGTCCTGACCACGGGCGCGCCGGGGTGGGCGGCTAGGGCGCGGGCGGGTGTGAGGGAGCGGGGGGCGCCAGACGTGCCCGCGGGAGCGCGGGTGCCCCAGGCGGCTCACCACGGTGGCGACGGTGCCCGGGTGGCCGCTGCTCTGGGGCTGCACCCGGCTCAGGTGCTCGACCTGTCGGCCAGCCTGAACCCGGTGGCGCCCGACCCGGTGCCGATCGTGGCCCGCCACCTGGGGGCCATCGGCACCTATCCGGACCCCGGGCCGGCCGCCGCCTGCCTCGCCGGCTATCTGGGCGCCGATCCCGGCAGGGTCCTGCTGACCAACGGGGGGGCCGAGGCCATCGCCCTGGTGGCGGCGGAGTTGGGGCGGGGATGGGTCGAAGAGCCCGACTTCGGCCTCTACCGCCGCCACCTGAGCACTCTCGATCCTGGCGGGCCACAGTGGCGCTCCAATCCTCACAACCCGACCGGCCGGTTGGCCGCGGCCGACCGGACGGTCGGAGTATGGGATGAGGCCTTCTACCCGCTGGCCACCGGCTCTTGGACCCGGGGCGACGCCGACCGGGGCTCCATCGTGGTCGGCTCCCTCACCAAGCTGCTTGGCTGTCCCGGTCTGCGCCTGGGCTATGTGCTGGCCCCCGACCCTGCCCTGGTGAGCCGGTTGGCCGGCCGACAGCCCCAGTGGTCGGTCAACGGCCCGGCGGTGGCCGCCCTGCCGGAGCTGCTGGAGATGGTGGACCTGGCGGCCTGGGCGGCCGCAGTGGCCCGCCTACGCTCGGAATTGACCGACCTGTTGGTCAGTCACGGCCTGCGCCCCAGGCCCTCGGATGCCAACTTCGTCCTGGTGGACGGGGCCGGCGGGTTGCGAGAGCGGCTCGCCCCACACGGGGTGGTGGTGCGGGACTGCACCAGCTTTGGCCTGCCCGGCGCGGTCCGGGTGGCGGTGCCGAACGGTGATGGCCTGGGCCGCCTGGCCAGGGCCCTGGAGGCGGCCGGACGGGCCGGAACCCTGGAGGCGGCTGGGGCGGGCGCCCTGGAGGCGGCTGGGGCCGGACAGGGCGGCCGGCCATGAGGGGCGGCCTGATGGTCTGCGGCACGGCCAGCGACGCCGGCAAGAGCCATGTGGTCAGCGGGCTGTGCCGGGCTCTGGCCCGCCGGGGGGTACGGGTAGCTCCCTTCAAGGCCCAGAACATGGCGCTCAACTCCTGGGTAACGGCCGACGGGGCCGAGATCGGGCGGGCGCAGGGCATCCAGGCGGTGGCCGCCGGGGTCGAGCCGGAGGCGGCCATGAACCCCATCCTGCTCAAGCCGACCAGCGAGCGGACCAGCCAGGTGGTGGTCATGGGCCACCCGGTGGGCCACCTGGATGCTGTCGCCTACCACGCCCGCAAGCCGCACCTGCTCGGAGTGGTCACCGACGCCCTGGCCGACCTGCGGTCCCGCCACGACGTGGTGATCTGCGAAGGCGCGGGGAACCCGGCGGAGATCAACCTGATCGACCACGACATCGTCAACCTGGCGGTGGCCGAGGCGGCCGGGCTGTCGGCCATTGTGGTGGGTGACATCGACCGGGGAGGCGTGTTCGCAGCCCTCTACGGCACGGTGGCCCTCCTGCCCGAGCGCTATGCCCGATTGGTGGGTGGCTTCGTGATCAACAAGCTCCGGGGAGATCCGGCCCTGCTGGTCGGAGGCCCACAAGAGCTCGAACGGCGCTGTGGGATCCCTGTCCTTGGGGTATTGCCCTTCGTGCACGACGTGGCCCTGGACGCCGAGGACTCCCTGGCTTTGTCGGGGGTACGACCTCGACCGGGTGCCGCGGCGGTGGCCGACACCCTCGACGTGGTCGCCGTTCAACTGCCCCGCATGGCCAATTTCACCGACCTGGACGCCCTGGGTCTGGAGCCGGGAGTGGACCTGCGCCTGGTCGACCGGGCCAGCGGTATCGGTGACCCCGACCTCATAGTGCTTCCCGGCACCAAGGCCACGGTGGCTGACCTCGACTGGCTGCGGGGCCGGGGCCTGGACCGGGCCCTGGGCGACGCCCTCCGGCGGGGCTCGGTGGTCCTCGGGCTCTGCGGTGGCTATCAGATGCTGGGGTGGCGGATCTGTGACCAGGTGGAGTCGGGTCGGGGCGAGGTCGAAGGTCTGGGCCTGTTGGACGTGGAGACCACTTTCGAGCCCACCAAGGTCACTCGTCAGCGCCGGGGCCACGGGAGAGGGCAATGGGGCTTGGATGGGCAACGGGTCAGCGGCTACGAGATACGCCACGGTCGTCCGCGGGTGGGGGCGGGAGCGACCCCGTGGCTGGACCTGGACGATGCCTACGGGTACGAGGCCGAGGGCGCAGCCAGCGCCAACGTGCTCGGCACCAGCCTGCACGGTCTGTTGGACGAGGACGGGATCCGGGCCGCCCTGCTGGTGGAGGTGAGCCGGCGACGAGGCCGCAAGTTCGTACCCGCGGGAGTGTCCTTTGCGGCCGCTCGGGAGGACCAGCTCGATCGCCTGGCCGACCTGATGGAGGCCCACCTGGACTGGCCCCGTCTGGAGGCGCTCATCGAGGCCGGCGCGCCGTGATCCCCGCCGGAGGCGTCGAATGATCCTCATGCTCACCAACGCCGACAGCGAGATCCTGGCCTTGCGCACGGTGGCCGAGGGGCTGCCCGAGGGATTCCCGGCGGTAAGAGCGGCCAACCCGGCCAACCTGGCCGGCCTCCCTTTCCTGGACGGGGTCGAGGTGGTGCTGGTGCGACTCCTGGGAGGGCGGCGCTCGTGGGAGGAGGGCTTCGACCAGTTGGCCCGTCAGTGCACGGCTGCCGGCATCCCGTTGCTGGCCTTTGGGGGCGAGGCCGAGCCGGACGCCGATCTGGCTGCCGCCTCGACCGTGCCCGGCGCCGTCTGGTCCCAGGCCTTTGCCTACCTGGCTCAGGGCGGTCTGGCCAACGTCGAGCATCTGCTCCGCTTCGTGGCCGACACGCTGCTGGGCGCCGGCTGGGGCTTCGAACTGCCGGTGGCGGTGCCCGCCTTCGGGGTGCTGGGGGCGCCCTGCGTGCAGCCTGGCCGGCCCACCGTGGGGGTGGTCTTCTACCGGGCCCACCTGCTGGCCGGCAATACCGGCTTCGTCGAGGACCTGTGTGGGGCCATCGAGGAGAGAGGGGCCAACGCCGTACCCGTCTACTGCTATTCGCTGCGCCGGGAGGGGGGCGTCACCGGGGACCCGGCGCTGGGCACCGGCGTCGGTGCCATCGACCTACTGGCCTCTCACGAGGTCGACGCGGTCGTGACCACCGTCCTGGCTGCCGGGTCGGCGGCCGACGACGGCGACGGTTGGGATGCCTCGGCCCTGGCCTCGCTGGGGGTACCGGTGGTGCAGGCGGTGGCCTCCACCTCCTCCCGGGAAGCCTGGGAGGACAGCTCGGCCGGCTTGGGACCGCTGGACGTGGCCATGGCGGTGGCCATACCGGAGTTCGACGGGCGGATCGTGAGCGTGCCCTTCTCGTTCAAGGAGACGGTCGACGACGGTGAGGAGCTGGGCTCGCCGGTCACCGCCTACCGCACCGTCGGTGACCGGGTGAGCCGGGTGGCCGGGTTGGTGGTCCGCCTGGCCAGCCTGGGCCGCACCCCGGTGGCCCAGCGCCGGGTGGTCCTGGTCCTGTCGGCCTACCCCACCAAGCGCTCCCGACTGGGCAACGCGGTGGGCCTCGACACCCCGGTGTCGGTGATCGGCCTGCTGGGCGCCCTGGCCGCCGATGGTTACCGGGTGGACCGGATCCCGGCCGATGGCGACGCCCTCATGGCCGAGCTGGCCGACGGGCTGACCTACGACACCCAAGGGGTGCCGGCCGGGGCGGGGACGACCGTGGGTGGGCGGTGGGGGGCGGGGGAGTACGAGGCATATTTCGCGCAGCTGCCTGACGCAATCAGGTCGGCGGTGTGCGAGACCTGGGGGCCGCCGCCGGGGGACGAGCTGGTGTTCTCGGGGATGGACCTGGGCGGCGTGCTGGTGGCCGTGCAGCCTCCCCGGGGCTACGGGGCCAACCCGGTGGCCGTCTACCACTCGCCCGACCTGGCCCCCACCCACGAGTACCTCGGCTTCTACCGCTGGTTGGAGCACGGGTGGGGGGCCGATGCGGTGGTCCACGTGGGCAAGCACGGCACGCTGGAGTGGCTGCCGGGCAAGGGGGTCGGGCTGTCGGCCGCCTGCCATCCCGACGCCGTGCTGGGGGAGCTGCCACTGGTGTACCCGTTCGTGGTCAACGACCCGGGGGAGGGGACCCAGGCCAAGCGCCGGGCCCATGCCGTGATCGTCGACCACCTGGTGCCACCGCTCACCCGGGCCGAGACCTACGACGACCTGGCCCGGCTGGAGTCGTTGCTGGATGAGCACGCCCGGGTGGCCGCCCTCGACCCGGCCAAGTTGCCGGCGCTGCGCCGGGCGGTGTGGGAGCTGCTGGTCTCGGCCGACATCCACCGGGACCTGGGGTGGGAGGCCGGGGCCGGCTCCGGCGACCCGGCGTTCGAGGATCCGGCGTTCGGCGGCCCGACCTTCGAGGATCCGGCGTTTGACGACCGGATCGTGCACATCGACGGTTACCTTTGCGAGCTCAAGGACGCCCAGATCAGGGGGGGGCTCCACGTCCTGGGCTGCCCACCGGAGGGGGAGGCTGAGCTGGATCTGGTGCTGGCTCTGACCCGCCTGCCCCAGGGCAAGGTCCCCTCGCTGCGCCAGACGGTGGCCGCCGAGCTGGGAGTGGGCCTGGATGCCCGCCACGACGTCGATCAGGTGGAGGCCGAGTGCCGGCGCCGCCTGGGGGTGCTGCAGGCCGGCGGTTGGGTTGTGCCGGACGGCGCCCCTGCCCCCGCCGCCCCCGGCGCCGCCGCCGCCCCCGTCCCCGGCGCCCCTGCCCCCGGCGCCACCCCCACCCCCACCCCGGACCCCACCCTGGACTGGGTGTGCCGGCGGCTGGTGCCCGCCCTCCGGTGCACCACCGACGAGATCAGCTCAGTCCTGGCCGCCCTGGATGGTCGCCACGTGCCCTCCGGCCCGAGTGGAGCGCCCTCCCGGGGCATGGCCCACGTCCTGCCGACCGGCCGAAATTTCTACTCCATCGACCCCAAGGCCGTCCCCTCCCCTCTGGCCTGGACCGTCGGTCAGGCCCTGGCCGACCGGCTGGTCGAGCGTCACCTGGCCGAGACCGGCGCCTGTCCGGAGTCGGTGGGGCTGGTGGTGTGGGGCACCTCGGCCATGCGCACTGCGGGCGACGACGTGGCCGAGGCCCTGGCCCTGATGGGCGTGCGTCCCACCTGGGCCGAGGAGTCGGGCCGGGTGACCGGGCTGGAGGTCATCCCCCTGGACAGCCTGGGCCGGCCGAGGGTGGACGTGACCCTTCGGATATCCGGGTTCTTCAGGGATGCCTTCCCCCACGTGGTCACCATGTTGGACGACGCAGTGGCCCTGGTTGGGGCGCTGGACGAGGCGCCGGAGGACAACTACGTCCGGGCCCACGGGTCCGGTGATCCCCGCATCTTCGGCCCCAAGCCGGGCGCCTACGGCTCGGGCATCCTCGGCCTCATCGAGTCGGGGGACTGGCGAGACGACCACGATCTGGCGGCGGTATACGTGGCCTGGGGAGGCTGGTCCTACGGGCGGGGGGGGATGGGAGTGGCCGCCCCCGAGGCCATGCGCCGACGCTTCGGCGCCATCCAGGTGGCGGTGAAGAACCAGGACAACCGGGAGCACGACATCTTCGACTCCGACGACTACCTCCAGGACCACGGGGGCATGGTGGCGACCGTGCGGGCCCTGACCGGCGCCCAGCCCCGGGCCTGGTTCGGCGACACCTCCGACCCGGCCCACCCCCGGGTCCGCTCCCTGGCCGAGGAGGCAGCCCGGGTGGTGCGCACCCGGGTGGTCAACCCCAAGTGGATCGCCGCCATGCGACGACACGGCTACAAGGGGGCCTTCGAGATGGCCGCCACCGTCGACTACCTCTTTGGCTACGACGCCACCGCCGGGGTGGCCCAGGACTGGATGTACGAGGCGGTCACCGCCGCCTACGTGGGCGACCCCGAGGTGGTCAAGTTCTTCGAGGCGTCCAATCCCTGGGCCCTGCGCTCCATCGCCGAGCGCCTCCTGGAGGCCCACCAACGAGGACTGTGGGAAGCCTCCGCGAAAAGCATCTCCACCCTCCGGGCCGCCTTGCTCACTTCCGAGGGCTGGGAGGAGGGACGTTGAGCGATCCTGTGCGGTTCCCCCTGAGCGCGGTGGTGGGCCACGACCGGCTCAAGCTGGCTCTGCTGCTCAACTCGGTGGACCCTGGCATCGGCGGAGTGCTGCTGCGGGGGCAAAAGGGAAGCGCCAAGACCACCCTGGCCCGTGGCCTGGCTGGGCTGCTGCCTGGTCAGGCCCCTTTCGTGGAGCTGCCGGTGGGTTCGACCGAGGACCGGGTGGTGGGTTCGCTCGACTTGCGGGCGGCTCTGGTGGAGGGCAGGCACCGGTTCTCGCCGGGACTGCTGGCCGCTGCCGATAGGGGGGTCCTGTACGTCGACGAGGTCAACCTGTTGCCCGACCACCTGGTGGACGTCCTCCTGGACGTGGCTGCCAGCGGGGTCAACCGGGTGGAGAGGGAGGGGGTGTCGGAGGTACACGCCAGTCGTTTCGTGCTGGTGGGGTCCATGAACCCCGAGGAGGGGGAGCTGCGCCCGCAGCTGCTGGACCGTTTCGGGCTGGCGGTCGAGGTTGTGTCCAGCACTGACCCCGACGAGCGGGCGCTGGCGGTGAGCCGGAGATTGGCGTTCGAAGCGGCCCCGGAGGACTTTGTGGCCGAGTGGGCGAGGGACGAGGAGTCACTGCGGTCCCGACTGGCTGCCGCCCGGGCCGCGCTGGTTTCCGGGCTTGCTCCGGGGCTGGCTCCGGGACTGGTCAGGGCGGTGAGCGCGCTGTGTGCCTCGGTGGGGGCCGAGGGGCTGCGGGCCGACCTGGTCATCTGCCGGGCGGCGGCTGCCCTGGCCGCCTGGGAGGACCGGGAGGTGGCTGGCCCGAAGGAGGTCCGCCGGGTGGCCGACCTGGCCCTGGCCCACCGCCGTAGGCGCTCGCCGCTGGAGGAGCCCGGCATCGACCGGTCAGAGCTGGATCAGGCGTTGGATCAGGCGCTCGGGCCGAGCTCCGCGGGTGACCGGGAGGGAGCCGACCCGAACGGCGGCGACCCGGGTGGCGACGACCCGGGTGGCGACGACCGGAATGGCGAGGACGCGGCCGGCGAGGACGCGGCCGGCGAGGACGGCCGGGACGGTGGTCGGTCAGGAGAGGCCGGCGACCGGAATGGTGGGGGCCCCAGCGGTGGGGGCGACCCGGATGGCGGGGGACGGCGGGACAGCGGCCGGTCGGAAGACGCCGGTCGGATGCGGCCGCCGGTGGCTGGTGGGGAGCCGGTGCCGGTGGTGCGCCTGGAGGCTGGACGCAACCGGGGCGGTCCGGTGGGCGGGGGGCGCCGGACGGTGGCGCAAGGGCCGCGGGGCCGGCTGGTGGGTACTCGTGTGCCGGGCCCGGATTCGACGGGGCCCATTGCCGTCGGGGCCACGGTGGCCGCGGCCGCCGGTCGACGGGCGGTGGATGATCCCGAGGGTGCGCCGCCGGGCGGGCCCCTGCCTTCGGCCCGCCTCCCGGGCGGCCCCCTGCCTCCGGCCCGCCTCCCGGGCGGCCCCCTGCCTCCGGCCCGCCTCCCGGGCGGCCCCCTGCCTCCGGCCCGCCTCCCGGGCGGCCCCCTGCCTCCGCCCCGCCTCCCGGGCGGGCCGCTGGTGGTGGAGGCTGACCTGCGGGAGGCGGTTCGCCACGCCCGCACGGCCAACTTGGTGGTGCTGGTGGTCGACGCCTCGGGGTCCATGGGGGTCGGGCGGCGGATGGAGGCGGCCAAGGGAGCGGTGCTCAGCCTGTTGGTCGACGCTTACCAGCGCAGGGACCGGGTGGCGCTGGTGACCTTCGGCGGCGATGGGGCCACGGTCGCCCTGCGGCCCACTGGCAGCGTGGAGGTGGCCAGGGCTCGACTGGCGGAGCTGCCCACCGGGGGACGCACCCCTCTGGCCGAGGGTATCGCCACCGCCCTGGCGGTGGCCGAGGGGTCGTCCGGCGCAGCTGGTTCACTGCGCCCGTTGATGGTGGTGATCTCCGATGGGCGGGCCACCGCTGCACAGTCCGGGAAGGACCCGGTGAGGGCGGCGGCCGAGGCGGCCGGGATGGTCCGGCGCCGGGGGGTGGCGGGCGTGGTGATCGACGTGGAGGAGGGGACGATCCGCCTGGGCCTGGCTCGGGGCCTGGCTGAGGCCATGGGCGCCCGTTATCTCACGGTGGCCGAGCTGTCGGCCGGGGCCCTGGTGGGAGCGGTGCGTGGCGCGGTGGGTTGCGCCGACAGGGCCTGACTGACGGCCCTGGTGCCTCGGTGGCGACCGCAGCGGTGGCGGGAGCGCTACTGGCGGTGGCGCCGGTATGTGGCCAGAGTGATGGCCCCGACCAGGGCGGCGACGCCCGTTCCCACCCTCATCACCAGTCCCTTGCGGCTGGTCCGCATCTCCTTGATGGGCCAGCCTCGCTCGTCGGCCAGGCGCTTGAGCGGGCGCGCCGGGTTGACGGCGTGGGGGTGACCGACCAGTTCCAGCATTGGCAGGTCGTTGACCGAGTCCGTGTAGGCGGCCGAAGCGGCCAGGTCCAAGCCGAGCTCCTCGGCCCGTTGGGCCACTGCCTTGGCCTTCTCCGCCCCATGCAGGACCGGCCCGGGGAGGTTGCCGGTGTAGACGCCCTGGTCATCCACCTCGGCGGTGGTGCCGATGGCGCCACTCATCCCCAGCTCGTCGGCCAGCGTCTCGGCCAGCTCAGTGGGTGCGGCGGTGACCAGGAAGGTGGCGTCCCCGTTGGCCTTGTGCTCCTCGATGACCTTGACCATGCCCTGATAGACGCGGGGGACGATCCGTTCCTTGGCGATGTCGATGCACCAGGAGTAAAGGTCCTCCTGCCTGCGACCGGCCACCAGGTTGAGGCCCGAGCGCCGTGAACGGCCCAGGTCCTTGTCCGATTCGCCCCGCACCCGAAAGGTGACCTGCCCCCACCCGAACCTGATGATGTCAATCAGCCTGAACTTGATGGTGTCCGACGCATGCAGGCCCCGGGCCAGGAGGTAGAGACTCGATCCAGGGATGAGCGTCTTGTCGAGATCGAAGAAGGCGGCTCGACTCGGCCCTGAATCCCCGGAAGTGTCGCTCGACATGACACTGATTCTGCCATAGATCGTGGACGGCCCCGGTGGACAGCACCGGCCAGTCGGAGCGATGGGGGCTATGGTTCACCCGATAAGACTGCACCGGGCCGGTGGCGAGCTATGAGGCTCCTCCTTATCGTCAATCAGCACGCCTCAACGGTCAACGCCCGCATGTCGAAGTTCGTCGAAGGGGCGCTCAGGGCGGAGCACGATGTCGAGGTGGTCGCCACCCGTCGCCGTGCCCACGCCACCGATCTGGCTGGGAAGGGTGCTGCCGACGGGGTGGACGTGGTCGTGGTGCTGGGAGGCGATGGGACCGTCAACGAGGCGGCCAACGGCCTGATCGGGACCAGCACCGCCCTGGCCGCAGTTCCGGGAGGGTCGACCAACGTCTTTGCCCGAACACTCGGACTGTCCAAGGACCTGAGGCAGGCAACCTCGCAGCTGTTGTCGGTCCTCCGGAGCGACTCACGCCGTCGGGTCGGCGTGGGGCGGGTCAATGACCGGTACTTCCTTTTTCACGTGGGCCTCGGGTTCGATGCCGCGGTGGTCGAGCAGGTAGAGAAGCGAGCTGCCCTCAAACGACATGCCGGACAGATGGCCTTTGTCTACTGCGCCTTGTTGACCTGGGTCATCCACTACGACCGCAGCGGGCCCAGAATGGCGATCCGGGCGGAGGACGATGGCGAGCAAGAGGCATATTTCGCAATATGCCTCAAGACCAACCCGTACACCTTCCTCGGTCGCCGGCGACTCAACCTGGCGCCGGAGATCGCACCTCAGCAGGGCCTGGCCGTGGTCCGTTTCGCCACCATGCGCTTCGCCCCGGTCATCTGCCTGGTCGCCTCGGCGCTGGGATCAGGTGGGTGGATCCAGCGCCACCCCAAGGTTGGCTTCCGGGCCGACCTGGACCGGATCGAGGTTCGCGCCATCGGTGCCCCCGTCCCGTACCAGGTCGACGGCGAGTTCCTGGGCGAGGCCGACCGTCTGGTCATCACCCACCACCCTGACGCTCTCGAGGTGATGGTCCCCTGAGCCGGTGGCGTCTCGTTGGGCGATCCTGGTCAGCATTCTGACACTCCACCCCCGGATGGACGGCCGGTGGACCGACCGGCAGGCTGACCGGCAGGCTGACCGGCACTGCGTCCCCTAGCTCGCGCACGCGAGGTAGATAGGCAGGAATCCCGATTGTGCGGTGAAGTGCCTCGCTTGGGCTGGCATCTGCGGGGTACGCTGTCCAAGTGGGCGCCATCGGGATCAGCCAGGCGGCTGGGCTGGCGGGAGTGAGCCCGGACACGGTGCGGCGTTGGGCCGACAGCGGGCGCCTCACGGCGGCCAGGACCGCTGGCGGGCGCCGGGTCATCGACGGGGCGGATCTGGCTCGGTTCCTTGCCTCCCAGTCCCGACCCACCGAGCAGGCCCCCGTGATCGGTGAGTCGGCCCGCAACCACTTCCCCGGCATCGTCACCAAGGTGGTGCGAGACAAGGTCATGGCCCAGGTGGAGATCCAGGCCGGCCCTCACCGGTTGGTCTCTCTCATGAGCCGGGAGGCGGCTGACGAGCTGCACCTGGCGCCGGGGATGGTGGCGGTGGCCGCGATCAAGGCCACCAACGTCGTGGTCGAGCTCCCGGAGCCATAGCAGGCCACCCTTGCGTACCCGCGCTGCATCCTTCGCCATCCTGGCCACGCTGGCCGTGCTGGCCGGTGCCTGTGGATCATCTGGTTCGACCGCCAGCTCGGGGATCACGGCCCCCTCGGCCGGGGGGCGCGGCAACGTGGCCGTGCTCTATGCCGGATCCCTGGTGGATCTTATGGAGCACCGCATTGGCCCGGCCTTCAACTCCGCGACCGGTTACACCCTGAGCGGGTTCCCCGGTGGCTCGACGGAGCTGGCCCAGGACATCAAGGGCAAGGTCCGACAGGGCGATGTGTTCGTCAGTGCCAGTCCCGAGGCCGACAAGGCCCTGATGGGGGTGGCCAACGGTAACTGGGTGTCGTGGTACACGACCTTCGCCAAGGCGCCCCTGCTGCTGGGCTACAACCCCAGGTCCAGCTTCGCGGCCCAGCGCAAGACCAAGCCCTGGTACCAGGTCATCACCGAGCCGGGCTTTCGGGTGGGACGCACCGACCCTGCCCTCGACCCCAAGGGCAAGCTCACCGTGCAGGCGCTCCAACAGGCGGCGTCCGTCTACCGCTACCCGGCGGTGGCCAGCATTCTCCAGGACAGCTCCAACGTCTTTCCCGAGCAGGACCTGCTCGGGCGCCTGTCGGCCGGACAGCTGGATGCCGGGTTCTTCTACGCCAACGAGGCGACCCAGGCCCATCTCCCGACCGTGTCCCTCGGCCAGGTCCACCTGGCTGCCACCTATACCGTCACCATCCTGCAGGGAGCACCCGACCAGGCCGGAGCCGTGGCCTTCGTGAAGTTCCTACTCAGCAGCCAGGGCGGCGCCATTCTTGGCTCCACCGGCCTGAGCGTGGAGAAGCCGGCGGTCACCGGTGACGCCTCTGCCATCCCCCCCGGCTTGCGCCAGGTGGTGCCAGCTTCGTCATGATTCCCGCTCCCCGCCGCCAACCCGGCGGGGATGGCCGCTCAGGGTCGTCGCTTGGCTCAGCTCTGGGTTGGCGGACCGTTCGGAAATCTGTCTCATCTGTCACTTTGGACGAGGACGGGCTTCGGAGCCACCCGTTGCCGGGTGGCGGTGACGGTCTTGTCCGACCGACCTGCGCCGGTGCCGTCTTCACGGTTCGTCGAGGAGCACCTGGCCGGGGCCATGGACATCTCCTCTCCCTGCGCGTTCGCACACACTGCTCCCGCAGGGGGCAAAGGTGTGCTGGTTCCCGCCCCACTGGCGGTACCGGTAATGCTGTACGCCTCGACGAGCGAGGCCAGGTTGGTGGCTGCGTTGAGGTCCCGGTCGATGACCAGACCGCAACGCTCACACCAGAAGGTGCGCTCGGACAAGGCCAGCTTGGCATTCACTGCCTTGCACCGAGAGCAGGTCTTGGACGACGGGTACCACCGGTCGGCTACGACCAGGCGGCTCCCGTACCAGGTGGTCTTGTAGGAGAGCTGGCGGCGCAACTCGCCGGGGGCGGCGTCGAGGATGGCCCGGTTGAGCCCGGCCTTCCCGCGCCAATGGCCCGAGCCCTTGGCGGTGGCGGTCATCCCGGCCAGGCCCAGGTCCTCGACCACCACGGTGGCGTTGGTGGTGGCCAGCCTGGTGGTGAGCTTGTGCAGCCCGTCAGAACGGGCGGTGGCCACCTTGGCATGGGTGCGAGCCAGCCTGGCCTTGGAGCGCCACCAGCGCTTCGACGGTGCCCGGCCCTTGGCCGGTCCGGCTCGCCGGGCACATTGGCGTTGCAGACGAGCCTGACGGCGGGCCCACTTGGAGAGGTGCTTGGGGTTGGGGACCACCTCGCCGCTGGAGAGCACAGCCAAAGACTTCACTCCCGCGTCCACGCCGACCGGTGGACCACTCGGGGCTGGCCGCTGCTTACGGTCGACCTGGCACCCGAAGCTCACATACCATCGCTCGGCCCGCTCGGAGATGGTGGCCGACAGGACGCGGGTGGTTCCCGCCCCGAGGGCGGCCATGAGCTTGGTGGTCGGCTCCTTGGTGTGGAGTATCCCGATCCGCGGCAGGCGCACATGGCGGTCGTCTACCACCCCAAAGGCCCCGGTGGTGACCCGCCAGGACCGGCGAGAACCACGCTTGTGGTAACGGGGAAAACCGACTCGGCGTCCCTTGCGCTGACCCCGACGGGACTTGGACCAGCCATCGAGCGCTCGGGCCAGGGCGTCCAGACCGGAGTTGTACGCCTCTTTGGAATTCGCGGCCCACCACGGCGCCACCTCGGCCTTGGCCTGGTTCCACGCCCGGCGAAGGCCAGGCAAGTTCCACGGCACCGGCCCGACCAGCTCGGTGGCCCACGCCCCGGCCTCGTCGGTGCTAGCCCCCTGGCGCAAGGCCAACACCCTGAGCGCCCGGCGGGCGTCCAGACGGTCGGTCACTGTGGCCAGACCCCAGTTGTAGGCGAAGCTGGCCGCCCCGGCATGCGACGCCAGCGCCGAGCGGGCCACGTCGTTGGGGTCCAGCTCGAAGCGGAACGCCTGATACACCACCATCTACGCCGCCACCTCGCTCTGAGTGGCCGACAGGGCGGCCTGCGCCCTGCGCTTGGCCGAGCGGCGCCCGTAGAGCCGGGCGCAGAAGCTGGTGAGCACCTCCACCATGTCCCGTACCAGATCGTCGGCGAGCTCGGCCTCTTTGATCACTACCACCCGCCGATCCTGGGCGGCCAGGGCGGCTTCGAGGTACTCGACGCCGAAGCGGGCCAGACGGTCTCGGTGCTCGACCACGATCGTGCCCACCGTCGGGTCCCGCAGCAGGGAAAGGAACTTGGTGCGATGACCGTTGAGCCCGGAGCCAACCGCGGCTACGACCTTCGTCGTCGCCAATCCGTCGGCTGTCGCTTGCATCGTGAGCCTTGCCACCTGGCGCTCCAGGTCGCCCCGCTGATCCCCCGAGGACACTCGGGCATAGATAGCTACTCCCGAGGCAGCCTTGACCGGCTCGTCTACCAGGATCGTCCCCGTCGCGAGCTGGTGGGCCGGGACTGGCAAGGCCCCGGCGTGGAACCAGCGGGTAGCGCTCTGGCGGCTCACGCCGTTCTCCCTCGCCCCCTCGGCCAGCTTCACGCACTCCATCATGACGGGAAGGTGTGACCAGTCGTGGCCGAACGAGACAGACCTACTCATTCCGCTCAACAGCTGCGGACCCCTCTGCCCTGGTTGGCTGGGCTGCTGGCGCTGTACCTGGTGGTGCCCATGGTTGCCCTGCTGCCCCGGCTGGGCCAGGTCAGGTCGGGGGGGACATCGGGGCTGGGCTCGGCGCTGGCCGTCTCCGCCGTCACGGCCACCATCTCCTCGGTGGTGATCGCGCTGGGGGGCATCCCGCTCGCCTACCTGCTGGCCAGGGGGGGTGGCCGGCTCCGGGACCTCCTGGGAGTGGCCGTCCAGCTCCCCTTGGCTCTGCCGCCGCTCATGAGTGGGATCCTCCTGGTGGAGCTGGTCGGTCCCTACAGCCTGGTGGGACGGCTCTTTGGGGGCCGGTTGACGGACAGCCTGGCCGGGATAGTGGTGGCCCAGACCTTCGTAGCCTCGCCGTTCCTCATCGTGGCGGCTCGGTCGGCCTTCGCCTCCATGGATCCCGACCTGGTGGACGTGGCCACCACGCTCGGGCATGGCCCCTGGTCCCGTTTCGTCCGGGTGAGCCTGCCCCTGGCTGCCCCCGGCATTCGCGCCGGCCTGCTCCTGTCGTGGCTGCGAGCGTTCGGCGAGTTCGGGGCCACCGTGGTCCTCGCCTATCACCCATACTCGCTGCCGGTTCTCACCTACGTGCGGTTCACCGGCTCGGGGCTGTCGGCCACCGTGGGGCCCACTGCGGTCGCCCTGGCCGCCGCGGTGGTGGTCCTGGGTCTCACCCACTGGTGGCCCGGGCAGCGGTTGGCGACCATGGGCCTCGCCCGGCGCCGCTCCATCCCCCGGCCCGCGCCCGGCGGTGCTCCCCTACCTGCGCCCGGCCCCTCCCCTCTACCTCCGCCCGGCGCCGCCCCCGTAGCCGGCCTCGGCGCTCCCCTGCCCGGCGCCGGGGCTGGGTCAGACCCCGAACCGGCCCTGAGCTTCGACCTCGACGCCCGACTGGGATCGTTCCACCTTCGCCTGGCCCATCCCGGCCAGGCTCGCCGTCTCGCTGTGCTGGGCCCCTCAGGCGCCGGCAAGTCGCTCACCCTGCGGGCTCTGGCTGGGCTGCTCGGCCCAGGGGTGGGCCACGTCCAGCTCGGCTCCGTCGGCCTCGGCGGCCTGGCTGCCGAGGATCGGGGGGTCGGCTGGGTTCCCCAGGATGCGGCTCTGTTTCCCCACCTTCGGGTCTGGGAGCAGGTCACCTTTGGACGGGGCGCTGATCCGCAACGGGCCGCCTGGTGGCTCGAGCGCCTCGGCCTGGATGGCCTGGAGGATCGTCGGCCCGATCAGCTGTCGGGCGGCCAGCGCCGACGGGTTGCCCTGGCCCGGGCCCTGGCCCGAGGGCCAAGCCTGCTCCTGTTGGACGAGCCGTCCTCTTCGCTCGACACCCCTGTCCGCGACGACCTGCGGCGCCAGTTGCGGGCACTCCAACAACAAGCTGGCGTGACGACCGTGACCGTGACCCACGATCCCGAGGAGGCTGCGTTGTTGGCCGACGAGGTCCTGGTCATATCGCAGGGACGGCTGCTGCAAGGGGGGCCACGCTCGGTCGTCCTGCGACAACCGGCCTCAGCCCAGGTGGCCCGCCTGGTCGGGGTGGCCAATCTGCACCAGGGGCAGATTGTGGCACCATCGCGGGTGAAGACGGCCAACGTGGAGCTGGCCGTTCTCGACACCGGACTGGCACCGGGAGCTCCGGTCTCCTGGTGCGTGCGGCGCGAGCAGGTGGCGATCGTACCCCTGGCGAGGCAGGCATCCGAGGGATCGGTGACCGAACCGGACCTCAGGGCCGACAGCCACGAGGGAACGGTCCAGGATGTGGTGGACCTGGGCGCCTGGACCGAGGTGGTGGCCCGTCTCGACGGCGGCCTGGAGCTGAGCGGGCGCACCAGCCTGGCCGATGGACTTGACTGCGGGGCCCGGTGCCGAGTCACCATCGCCCCCGAGGCGATCAGCGTCTGGGCGGCCCGAGGTGGCCCAAGCAGCCAAGTAGCCCCGGCGGCCCCGGTTGGTCAGTCAGGTAATGGCTACCATGACTTCAGTGGCACCTCTGAGCGTTGAGCGAAGTAGCACTGCGTGCTACAGTGGCCCCATGGCTCGAGATATCACTCAACGAGAGCTCCGCAACCAAAGCGGCGACATCATGCGCCGCCTCGACGGAGGCGAGAGCTTCGTAGTGACAAGGAACGGCGTACCGGTCGGCGAGCTGTCCCCGCTACGCCGACACCGGTTCGTACGGTCCGTTACGGCGGTCGCTCTGTTCCGTCAAGCCCCCGGCGTCGACTACATACGGCTCCGTGACGACCTGGACCGAGTGGGCTCTCAAGATCCGACTCCCCGTGGCTGACGCTTCCCGGCGGGACCGCGGGATCATCGACACGTCGGTCGTCATCGACCTGGAGCGGGTGGACCCCACCCTGCTGCCAGCCGAGATAGCGGTCAGTGCCATCTCGCTGGCCGAGCTGGCCGCCGGCCCGCACGCCACCGCCGATGTGGATGAGCGGGCACGTCGCCAAGATCGGCTCCAGCGGACCGAAGCCACCTTCTACCCGTTGCCTTTCGACAGCGAGGCCGCCCGCGCCTACGGGCGGATCTACGCCGCCGTCGTCGATACCGGCCGAAAGGCCCGAGGCCCCAGAGCAGTGGACCTCCTGCTGGCGGCGGCGGCCTGCGCCTGCGAGCTTCCCCTGTACACCCGCAATCCCAATGATTTCCGAGGTCTCGGCGATCTGGTCGAGGTAATTACTGTCTGAGCTACCACTCGTCCACCCCGCTGCGGCGCCAGCAGCGGAGGGTCAGTCAGTGCCGTGACTCCAGGCGCCGTGACCGGCGGTGGGGGAGTGGGGCCCTTCGACTGCGCCGCATCTCGTGCACCGGCCATCCCCGCTGGCAGGCCAGCCGCTTGAGCTGGCGGGCTGGGTTCACCGCGTGAGGGTGACCGACCAGCTCCAGCAGCGGCAGGTCGTTGATGGAATCGGAGTAGGCCGAGCACTCGGCCAGGGACAGGCGCAGCTGGTGAGCTCTCTCGGCCACCGCCTGGGACTTGTTCGCCCCGTGCAGGACGGGCCCAGGCAGATTGCCGGTGTAGAGACCCTCGTCGTCGACCTCGGCGGCAGTGCCGATGGCGCCACTGAGCCCCAGCTGGTCGGCCATGGTCTCGGCCAGCTCGGCGGGTGCGGCGGTGACCAGGAGAGTGGCGTCTCCTTGGTCCTTGTGGGCAGCGATGATGGCGGACATCCCGTCGTAGACCTGCGGAACGATCCGCTCACTGACGATGTCGGCGCACCAGGAGCGAAGCTCCTCTTGGCTGCGACCGGCCACCAGGTCCAGGCTGGCCCGGCGTGACCTGCCCAGGTCCTTGTCCTTCTCGCCCCGCAGGCGAAAGGCGGCCTGGCCCCAACCAAACCTGAGGATGTCCACCAGCGTGAAGTCGATCATGTCCTTGGCGTGGAGCCCCTTGGCCAGATGGAACAGGCTGGAGCCGGGTATGAGGGTCTTGTCCAGGTCGAAGAAGGCAGCGCGGCCGACACTGGCCGGCGGCGCGCCAGGGTGCGTGTGAGTATGCATAAGAATCTCTCCAAAAGGGGAAGTTCCCCGGACCGGACTGCTTGTCCTCGTCCACGGGGGTCGGACGACAGGTCGCCGTCCTCTGAATCCACTCTACCGGCGAGCCGGTGCCTGCCTGCCGCTTCGCCTTACACCTGGCTTAGCATCGTCTGAGTGGTCTCGGCCCAGGCGCAGATACCCTCGGGGCACCCACCGCCTCCCGACACCGAGCGGCCGGTCGCCGGGCGGCACCGGTGGCTCACCCGCCGGCACCTCCAGATAGCCCTCGGCCTCCTCTGGCTGCTCGACGGCGCCCTCCAGCTCCAGCCCTACATGTTCAGGGCGGGGTCGAACGGCTTCCTCGGACCGCTGGCCGAGAACACCATGGGCCGGCCCAACCTGCTGACCGATCTGATTCGAATGGCAGTGAACCTGTTCGCCGCTCACCAGGTCCTTTACAACTCCTGCTTCGTGGCCCTTCAGATTCTCATCGGAATTGGGATATGTTGGCGGCGAGCGCTGCGGCCCGCTCTGGCTGTGTCGGTGGCCTGGGGGCTGGTCGTGTGGGTGCTGGGCGAGGCACTGGGCCAAATGACCGTCCCCCAGGCCTCGACCCCTTTTGGAGCGCCCGGTGCTGCGCTGCTGTACATCCTGGCTGCGCTGATGCTGTGGCCGCGGCAATGGGGCCACGGTCATTTGACCGCGGGGGAACGCTGCGTTGGTCCGGGCCCACCAGGGACCCACGAGCTTGAGCCGGCGGTGGCCGACTCTGGGCTGCTCGGGATCAAGGGATCCCGGTGGGCCTGGGCCGCGGTATGGGGTGGGACGGCCCTGTTGGAGCTGGAGCTGGCCAACCACTCCGCCAATTCGGTCTCCGCCCAGCTGGCCAACCAGGCCAGCGGCCAGCCCGGCCTGCTGGCTGGCCTGGACCGGGGAGCGGCCCATCTCCTCGCCGGCCACGGTGTGGAGGTGGCGCTGGGAGTGCTGGTGGTACAGGTCTTCATCGCCCAGGGCGTCCTGCGGGGGACGACCCGTCGCCTGGCCCTGGGTATCGGGATGGGGGTGGCGCTGGTGTACTGGGTGGTCGCCCAGAACTTTGGTGGCATCTTCACCGGGCAGGCCACCGACCCCAACTCGGGTCCCCTCTGGGTGCTGCTGGCGTTGCTCCTGTGGCCAAGACGGGCTTGCATCTTGAATCATGAAAAGACATGATAGTCCCTGCATATCAGACGATACAAAGGGGGCAGCGATGCTGGCGGTCGAGGTGGCGCTGAGTGTGACGGTAGGGCTGTGCGGGGTGGCGGCGGTGGTGGCCGCTTGGCGCTGGTTGCCCGGGCTGGCCGATCTGGGCGGCGACTACGGGGATGACGGGGGAGATGGGGGCGGGGGCGGGGAGCCAGACTTGCTTCCCGTCGGCCCGTCCGACGGGGTGCCGGTCACAGTCCCCGATGTGGGCGTGGAGGACGTCTGGCGGCTCTCGGAGCGCGACATGGCGGACATCTGCGCCTGGCTGGGCAGCCAAGAGTCGGATACTCGCCAGGCCATCCCGGCCCCAGTCTGATCGCCAGCGTGCGGGCCGTCAGCGTGCGGGCCGTCAGCTCACCTCGGCGGCTCGGCGCTCGAAGGCGGCATTGACCTCGCCGCCGGCCAGGATGGCGTAGCCGGTCAGGTACAGCCAGAAGATGAGCAGGGCCACCCCGGCGAAGGCGCCATAGGTCTTGGCGTAGGAGGTGCTGCCGAAGCTCGACGTGTAGAAGGAGAATCCGATGGAGATGACCGCCCAGATGACAGTTCCCAGTAGTGAACCGGGGGTCACCCAACGCCAGCGGGGCCGTGCCCGATTGGGACCGATCCAGTAAAGCACCGAGAACAGCATGCTGATCAGACCGAGGGCAACCACCCAGCGCACGGCGGTCCAGGCCGCCGCGAAGGTGGCACCGGCGACAGGGATGTTGCCCTGGATGGCGCTGCCAATCTGGCTGCCGAAGATGATCAGAGCCGAAGCCGCCCCCCCGAGGACCACCGACGACAACAACAGAACGATACCTACCAGCCTCTTTTTGAGGAAGGAGCGGTCGGTTGGCACCTGGTAGGCGATGTCGAGCGCCTCTTCGACCGTCGACATCCCCGAGCTGGCGCTCCAGAGAGCAACCGCGGCGGCCAGGATTACGGCCGGCAACGCCCCACCGGCGTGCTTTTGGGCCTGGGAGATGGCTCCGGTGAGCACTCCTGCCGCCCCGCCCGGCAGCGCCTTGGTCACCCCCTTGATCAGGCTCACGGTGACGTGTTGGGGGATGTGCACCAGGGCGGCAATGCCGAGCAGGGCGATGATGAGGGGAAAGAGGGACAGGAACCACTGGTAGGCAAAGGCGCCAGCGGCCATGCTGGCCCGGTCCTTCTTCATCTGGGCCTTGGCCGACTTGAGAGCCACTTTCCAGCTGTGGCCCGAGAGATCCGCCGGGGAGCTCACCCCAGTGTCAGCCGCAGACCTGGCGTTGGTCTCAGAGCCGTCTGCAGTCGCGGCAGCGGGAGCAGCGGTTGCTGGCGGCCTTGTCGACATCGAGCGGGGCCCGCTGGGCCCACCGGCGGCCGCGCCATTGGGCGTGGCCCGAGCTCCTCGCTCGCTACTGTCCCGCAAGTTGACTAGGCGGGTCCTGGTGCTGTCCTCGGCCATCGGGCTCCTCCTTGCTCGCCAGCTCCGCTCCTACCTGGTACCGCTCTATACCCGAATAGGTTGGACAACCGATGCTAATTGAGTGGCTGTCCCGGATCCCAAACCCGGCTACCCCCTTGCGACCGGCAGTGCTCGCCCGCATGGGCCGGCTGTTCGGCGCCGATCGGTTCCCCCAGGAGCAGTACACCGATCCGCCTGGCGACCCAGGGTTGTTTGGGCCCGGGAGCGTCACCTGGCGGGTCCATGCCAATCCGGCCATGGTGCTGGGCGGGCTCAGCGCGGTGATGTTGCAGACACTTCATCCCCTGGCCATGGCCGGGGTGGCCGACCACTCGGCCTGGCGGGAGGCCCCCCTCAGTCGGCTCTCCAGGACATCCTCGTTTGTGGTGGCCACCACCTATGGCTCGACGCCGGTGGCCGAGAGCATGATCGAGGTGGTCAAGGCGGTCCACGCCCGGGTGGTGGGCACCGCTCCCGACGGCCGGAGCTACTCGGCCAACGACCCTGGTTTGCTGCGCTGGATTCACGTGGCCGAGGTGACCAGCTTCCTGCGGGCCTACCAGCGGTACGAGCCGTGGCCCCTGTCGGGTGCCGACGCCGACCGCTACCTGGACGAGGTGGCGGTGGTGGCCGAGCGCCTGGGGGCCACCGACGTGCCCCGCAGCCGGGCCCAGGTGCGGACCTACCTGCGAGAGGTCCGCCCGGAGCTGGCCGCCGGCCAGCAGGCGATGAGTGCCGTCGAGTTCGTGAAAGTTCCCCTGGGAGACGATCCCTGGACGCAGGGTGCCTATGGGTTGGTGGTCCAGGCAGGCATCGGCCTGCTGCCGGTCTGGGCTCGGACCATGCTGGGTCTGCACCAGTCGGCGGTGGTGGAGCGCACGATCATCCGCCCGGCCGCCTGGAGCCTGATCAGCGCCATGCGCCTGGCCACCGGACCGCCCCCTGCCCTGGTCCACGCCCGGGCCCGCTGCGCCGCCGGGTTGCCGTCGCTGGTCGGCCAGGCGGCCGGCGCACCTCCTTGACCGACGTCGGTGGCCTGCTGCAGGCTCACCTGAGCGACTGGCTGGGGATGTGGCCACCTCCGCCGAGCCAGGTGGTGGCGGTCAGCTGCCAGTGGCGAGCCAGGGCCGGATGGGACGGCCAGATACATCCGTTCGTGGGGGTGGCCAGTCCTGACGGTGCGGTGCTGTCGACGCCACCCGCGGCAGTGCCAAAGGTGTCGGAGCTGATCGCGGCGGCTTCGACCGAACCCGGCTCGGGGGTGAGCGCGGTGCTGGACGCGGTGGGGGAGCGCCTGGCCGACTTGGTGTGGACGGGGTCCAAGTGGGGGACGGGGTGCTTTCGCTGGACGGACCGACCGGCCGGCCTGGAGGACGTCGGGGAGTGGGTGGAGCGGGACGACCCCCGGGTGCCGGAGTGGATGGCTCCCTTCAACGGTGAGGTCCTGGTGGCGTGGGACGAGGATGGACGCTACGCCGCTGGGGTGGGTCGCAAGATGCACAACCAGTGGGGCCACGAGCTGGCGGTGGCCACCGAGGAGCGGATGCAGGGCCGGGGACTGGCCACGCGCCTGGTGGCTCAGGCCGCTCGCCAGGTCCTGGCCGACGGCGCCGTGCCCACCTACCTGCACAGCCATCGCAACCGGGCCTCGGCCCGGGTCGCCGAAGCGGCTGGATTTCGCGAACGGGGCTGGCAGACGCTGGGCCTGTGGGGACGGTCGGAGCCGTGAGTCCCGGGCCTTGAGGGACTGCCACATCATCCCAAGGTCCAGCTCACCGTCGACGATCAAGGGCTCAACCGGGGTGATCCGAGGCCAGCCCGGTCGACTCCAGCCGGTGCCGACCCCGCTGGCAGAGGTCTTGGGCTTCGGCCGCGAGCTCCTGCTAACTGGCCACGGGTTCCGGTCTGACAGGCGGGTCTCAACTCAGCCGGTGCCGGCCAGCTCGGGACCGCCGAGCTCCGGACCGCCGGGGTCGGGACCCCCCAGGCCGGGCAGGCGTCTTCGCACCTCGGGGCGCAGGCCCGGTGGCCGGCTGGCAAAGACCCGTCCG